>PPYE01072836.1_pt1 | contig 14103 bp, 7 predicted proteins | sample 1559881 | NCBI WGS metagenome assembly PPYE01 (sample SAMN08240022, study PRJNA423297) | Human gut metagenome, whole genome shotgun sequencing project.
ATCCTAAAGCTAATTCAATACCCTGATTTTGCACGTTACCAGCTTGTACAATCGCTTGTTTATATCCGGAAGAAGAGGGAATATCTACCTTAAATGTTTGGTTCAGTGTGTTAGAACGATAGTAAGTTGCGTCTAAATTGAAACGGTTTCCCCAGAATTTCAAGTTCAAACCGATTTCCCAGGACTTAGTCTTTTCAGGTTTCATGTTGTCCATCGGGTAAACGGTCGGATTCGCCCAGTTATGTGTCTGGCTGTTGTATTCGTAACCCGGATTAGTAAGGAAACGATCGAAAGAAGAGGCTACCACTGTATATGAACCGCGTATTTTAGCATAAGAGATCACCTCGGGCAGTTTAACCATTTCTGATAATAAAGCCGATAAACCGACTGACGGATAAAAGAAAGATTTCTGTTTGGAGAATGCAAGTTTTGAATCCCAGTCATTACGTCCGGTTACGGTTAGATACAGTTGATTTTTCCAACTTAATTCAGCACTGGCAAAAATACTTTGAATTTCATCTTCATATCCGGTAGGGTCCGGTTTATAGTTGGCGGAGAAATTAATATTGTTGATCTGGAAGAAGTTAGGAATAACCAGGTCACCTGCAATATATAACTGATCCATTGAAGTATGATATATGGAAGCACCAACATTGGCTGTTAAATGAAAATCACCAAATGTTTTATCTATATTAGCCAGGAAATCGGCATATAAAGAACGTTCCTGACGCATGGCATCTTCAAAACCACCGCTTACACCACAGAATGTTGTTAATGTAGAAGCCGATTTTTCGTTTTTATTCCGGTAGTCGGAGTTGTCCAGATTGACACGACCGACAACATTGAGCCAATCTGCAGCCTGCCATTTCAAAGAAGCGTTCATCATATAACGTTTCTTGTTGGAAGTACGGTTGATGCGATTTTGTATCCAATATGGATTTTGTAATGACAAACTTGCATCACCATAAGGCCAATATTGTTCCATATAGCCGTAGTTAGTATTATAACGCTCATACAGACGAATTTCGTCAAAGTTGTCTCCACGAGGGAATAGATACAGTGATGGGAGAGGGTTATAATACTGTCCTTGAGAAACCATGTTTTTGTTGTTCTGAACGATATATTGTGCACCGATATCCAGAGTAAGTTTATCATTCAGGAAATGGGTGGTATTACGTGCCGTAAAATTATAACGGTTATAGGAGTTATTCGGAAGAATTCCACCGGAGTTAGTTGTAGAAGCAGAAAGATAGGTTTGGTTTTTGGTATTTCCTGTAGATAATGCTACCGAATTGATAACATTGGATCCTGTTTCAAAGAAGTCAGATGGGTTATATCGACGGTTTGTCAATTCTCCCCAGCTGAATAATCCGGAACTTGTACCATAACGGTTCTGCATATCCGGCATAATATATGCTTTAGAGAAAGTAGTACTGTTGGATACTGTTATGGTAGTTTTCTCTGTTTGGCCTTTTTTAGTAGTAATTAAAACAACACCGTTTGCCGCAGCAGAACCATATAATGCTGCCGCAGAAGGACCGGTCATCATACTAATACTAGCAATATCGTCCGGATTTAAGTCAGCAACAGCATCTGATCCTCCCATCTCTCCAAATAATCCTTCGCCACCGCTTTTTCCTGTATTAAAAATAGGTACACCATCAATTACATACAATGCATTGTTATCTTTAGTCAGAGATTTCATACCACGCATAACAACACGTGTGGCACCACCAGCACCGGTTGCACCACTATTAATTTGAACACCGGCAACCTTTCCTGATAGTGAATTCATAAAATTGGCGTCCTTTACAGCTGTCAATTCGTCACCTTTTACCTCTTGTACATTATAACTTAACGCCTTAGTTGCACGCTTGATACCCAATGCAGTAACAACTACTTCGTCCAATACTTGCGTATCTTCTCCTAAGGTTACTTTTATAGGTTGTGCGTTGGCAAGCGTGATTGTTTGGGAGAAAATCAGTTTCATATACTTTCTCTAGATCCAATTCTTGTTAGATAAATAGATTAGATGTTCTATTTTTAAGATATCAGGCTAAATACAATTGAGCAAAATTGCTTTATAGTAGTTGTTTTCTTCTAGTTAGTGCCGATAATACAAAGAACGGAATCTTTTCATTTGATTAATATTATCAATATTAGATATTATTCTATCACTACGCGGGCGATAAAAAGAATAAATTGCAATAATATCATCCTTTTTTTATTTGAATTACGTTTGGCTAAAGTGGAAATCCCTGCGGTTTTCGAAACACTCCTGATAACAAGATGCATATTCTAAATTATAGGTAATCTGAATATGCGTTTTTTAATATTATACTCACTTTTATCCTATATCAATTATTGGTCCATTTTTCATTGTACATACAATTTGCATGCAAATGTATTAATCTAGAGATTAAAGTTAGTCAATAATTGAGCATTCCTTATTCTTTCCTCTTTTTCAAAGTATGCTAAATAGTGCTCGGTTACAGATAAGTTAGAGTGTCCCAAGCTTTCAGAAATATATGAGTTTTTTGCACCTCCACGTTTTAATACTGTAGCAAAAGAATGCCTTGCCGTGTAAGTCGTCAACTGAAAAATTCCAATGTCTTGGGCTATTTTTTTAAGTCTTCTGTTACATTTGGTTATAATACGCCGTACCAATCTAATCTTTTCAAAGGCATCTTCAGTTCCTCTAGCATATTTAAAAATATACGTTTGCGGGCTTAATCTTGGATTACCCCATTTTTGAATAATATTCCACATTTCAGGAGTAATGATTGCATGTATCTCTTTGTTATGTTTGGTAGTTCGAGATGTCTTAGAGCGTACAAAGCATATTTCTCCATCCATAATATTTGAATACTGAAGAAATAATAAATCCATAAAATTAATGCCATTACATAAATAAGAAAACACCCAGAGATCCCTAAATTCTTCTATATCTTTTGTTTCACATTGATAGGACATTACTTTTTTTATTTCAGAAAGAGTAAGTGCTAATTTACGTCCACACCCTTCAGGAATTTCATATTTATTCTTTCCAAAAGGAAAAGATGATTCTTTTATAATACCATCATGTACAGCACGATTTAAGACACACTTTAAAGCTCGGAAATAAATACTTATGCTTGAATAGCTTTTACCTTCTGATATCCAAAATTTTTCACAACGTTTAAGCCAATCAATTGTAATGTTTTCCAAAGGTATAGTGGAACCTCCGAAATCTTCTAAACTTTTTAAAGCACTTTGATAATTTAGGTAAGTGTTTGCTTGTTCATAGGCTTCCAGTTCTTTCATTTTTAAGCGAAAAGCACTGCGCAAAGTCATATCATTCATCTGCCTTCCTAACCTGACGCTTAATGTTTCAATACTAAATTCCCCTTTTGTTATCAGTTCATTAACTTGTTGCTTAATAGTTGAAAAACTACTCTCTATATCTGATCGAATTTCTGCCAATAACCGGCTTTTTACTTTTAATAACCTTGCCCAATCTTCTTTTGACACTTCCTTCCCAGTTGAGTAATATTTTTGCTTTCTTCTATATACCACTTGAACTTTAACAGGAAACTGTCCACTCTTTTTTGCTCTTCTGGTATCTAATATGGTTAAAACCGAAATTCCATCTTTTGAATATTTGAACATAAAATGAATATTTATATCTATACAATAGGTAAAGCATACATATATTGTATGCAAAATGTATGCAAATGTAATAAATCAGCCTGATTTTAATAAGTACATAAGATTCTATTTATCAAATATTTGAGTATTTATTTTTCAATTAGGAATCTTTCTATTCTATTTTTTTCGAAAAAAATCTTATCTTCGTTTAGTAAGGTTACAACATAAAATGTATTACTATTGAATAAGCGCTTATGGAATTTATTTTAAGTATAACCTTTAAATTTATTAATTATGAGAAACAGAGATACATGAAACCTTTGTGTGAAAACGGTAATCTCATTTACCGCCTCTAATTACAAATTCCCTAAAAACTATTTCTAATTAAAAAGAATAAGATGAAAGAAATTATAAAACACAAGTTTTCATACTTGTTATTCTTCCTTTTGTTGGTTTCGTGTTTTGCTTCAGCTTATGGGCAAGAACGAACGATCACTCTTAATCTATCGAAAGTACCCTTGAACACTGCTTTGAAAGAAATTGAGAAACAAACTTCAATGTCAGTAGTCTATAACACAAATGATGTCGATATAAATCGTGTCATATCTATCAAGGTCACAAAAGAATCTTTGAATAATGTAATGAATCAGTTATTCAGAGGAGTAAATGTCAGTTTTTCAATAGTAGATAATCATATTGTACTTTCTGCAAAGAGTAATAAAGAAGAGCAGCAGAAAAAAACACCAATTACTGCAAGTGGTACTGTTACTGATTCAAAAGGAGAACCATTGATTGGAGTTAGTATTTTGATAAAAGGAACTTCAAATGGTACTATCACTGATATGGATGGAAATTTCAAAATACAAGCAGCTAAAGGTGATGTACTTGAAGTATCCTATATCGGTTATGCCTCCCAAGCAATCACGCTTACTAGTGCACAACCCTTGAAGGTTACTTTAGGAGAAGATACGCAGGTGTTGGACGAAGTAGTCGTTACTGCATTAGGTATCAAGCGCGCAACTAAAGCATTAAGCTATAATGTGCAAGAAGTAAAAGGTGATGAATTGACAACTGTAAAAAGTGCCAATTTTATGAACTCACTGGCTGGAAAGGTGGCTGGTGTTAATATCAATGCATCTTCATCCGGTGTTGGAGGGGCTACGCGTGTAGTTATGCGTGGTACCAAATCTATATCTTCAGACAATAATGCTTTATATGTAATTGATGGTGTTCCTATTTTTAATACAAATAAAGGTGACACTAACGGACAATATTCAGCCCAACCGAGAGGAGAGGGTATATCTGATATCAATCCGGAAGATATTGAAAGCATGTCTGTATTAAGTGGACCTGCTGCTGCGGCCTTGTATGGCTCTAATGCAGCGTCTGGTGTAATTTTAATTACTACAAAGAAGGGAAAAGAAGGTAAGGCACGAATTATTATTTCTAATAATTCTACTTTTTCCAATCCTTTTATAATGCCTGAATTCCAAAATTCTTATATAAACCGCGCAGGTTCCTTTGCTTCATGGGGAGATAAAGCGTCTTCCCTTTTCGGAACTTATGAGCCAAAAGATTTTTTCAATACAGGTACTAATATTCAGAATAACGTTTCTTTATCTGTTGGTAATGAAAAGAATCAAACTTATCTGTCTGTAGGTACTACTAATGCAACTGGTATCATTCAAAATAGCAAATATGACCGTTACAATTTTACCTTCAGAAATACTACAAAATTCTTGAAGGATAAAATGACATTAGATGTGGGTTTTAGCTATATTATCCAAGAAGATCTTAATCTAATGGCACAAGGTGAATATTTCAATCCACTACCAGCCGTATATCTGTTCCCGCGTGGCGAAAACTTTGAAGCTGTGAGGATGTATAAAACGTATGACACAACTCGTAAGATTGATGTACAGAACTGGGGATGGGGTGATCCTGGATACAGTATGAAAAATAATCCATATTGGGTGGCTAATGAGATGAACCATGGTATGAAAAAACAACGCTACATGGCTAATGCCAGTTTAAAATATGAAATTTTAGATTGGCTTGATGTGACAGGGCGTGTCCGCATTGATAATGCAACCAATGATTATTCAGATAAAAGAAATGCTTCTACTGACCTTTACTTTACTAATAGTTCTATTTATGGATTCTATAAGTACTATAAAGCTGACGATAGACAGGCTTATGCAGACGTGATGGCTAATATTAATAAACGCTTTGGTGACTTAAGTTTAAGTGCTAATATTGGCGGTAGTTTTACTCAAACTTATTATGACGAAAGAGGATTCCAAGGTGGTTTGAAAGATATGTCTAATGTTTTTAGTCTATATAATATGACTACTACCTTGGATAAAGATACTTATCCTATAGAAAGTGGATACAAACAACGTACCAACTCTATTTTTGCTAGTGCGGAAATTGGTTGGAAGAGTATGTTATATATGACTTTAACCGGACGTAATGATTGGGATTCAGCATTGATTAATACAGAACAATCATCTTTCTTTTATCCATCAATAGGACTTTCAGGAGTAATTTCCGAAATGGTGAAATTACCCAAAGCTATTACTTATTTGAAAGTACGCGGTTCATTTGCTTCAGTAGGTGCTCCTATTCCTAAGAATCTTTCTTCTAACAAAACGTATGAGTGGGACCCTGCGACTAGTCAATGGAAATTACAAACTTATCGTCCTTTGCCTAAACTTTATCCTGAACGTACTAATTCTTGGGAAGCTGGTTTGAATGCCAAATTCTTTAATAATAGTTTAAGTTTGGAAGTTACCTGGTATAAGGCTAATACTCGCAAACAAACATTCCAGGTTCCTTTGTCAGGAACCGCTGTATATGCGACTATGTATGCACAGTCTGGTAATATTGAGAATAAAGGTATGGAATTTTCTTTAGGGTATAATAAATCATGGGGAGATTTCTCATGGAATTCCAATTTGACTTTTAGTTTTAATAAAAATAAGATTGTAGAACTCTTGGATGATGCAGTGGATGATGAAGGTAATCACTATAGTTTGAGTGAGATAGATAAAGGTGGCATTGGATCGGCTAAAGTTATTCTTCGTAAAGGAGGAAGCATGGGAGACATGTATGTCACTAATCGTTTGAAACGTGATAACGAAGGAAATGTATTTATTGATAAAGCGAGCCAGAATGTGAAAAAAGAGGATATAAAGAATTCGGATGAGTTTATTCATATTGGCTCTGTATTGCCTAAGAGCAATTTAGGCTTTAGAAATGATTTCTCTTATAAAGGCATTAGCTTGGGATTCATGCTTGCTGCCCGCTTTGGAGGTATTGTTATCTCACCAACACAAGCTGTAATGGATCAGTTCGGAGTATCTAAGGTCACAGCTTTAGCACGTGATAATGAAGGTGTTCCTGTAAATAATGGAAAAGTGGATCCCCAGACTTATTATACAGAAGTGGGTGGAATAAGTGGATTGATGTCTAACTATGTATATAGTGCTACTAATGTTCGTTTACAAGAGTTATCGGTGGGCTATTCACTTCCAGCCAAATGGTTTAATAACAAATGTAATCTTAGTTTGTCAATAACAGGTCACAACTTGTGGATGATTTATAATAAAGCACCATTTGATCCGGAAGCTACCGCTTCTACTGGTACTTATTATCAAGGTGTTGATTACTTTATGCAACCAAGTTTGAGAAGTTGGGGATTTAATGTAAAAATACAGTTTTAACGATAAAAGAATAACCAAATGAAAATATATAAATTCATAACGCAGATTTCTATTGCAGGCTGTATGCTTGTTGGAACTCCAATGTTACAAGGATGCATGGATAATAGCTTGAATGATCCGTTGGGAAAAGTTTCGGAAGAAGAACTTGGACGAGATGGATTTGCTGCCAATGCTTTCTTCTTGACTTTATGTGATTATGCATATCCCATAGCTACTGAAAACATTTATAATACCAATGAATCCTTGATTGGTGACTGCTATGGACGTTATCAAGTAATGGCAACAGATAAGTTTAAAGGGGCAAATTTTGCTACATATAATGCACCCGAGAACTGGTTAAACTGGCAGTTTGCAGATGATAATGTAATGGTATTGACGTATGGTGCATGGAATAAAATAAAGAATGTAACCCAAGGGACAGGGGTTAACTTTGCATGGGCACAGATCCTAAGAATTGCGACAATGCATCGTATGCTTGATATGTATGGGGCACTTCCTTATTCCCAAATTTCAAGTGATAAACTTTCGACTCCTTACGATACAATGGAGGAAGCATATCATGCAATGTTTACTGATCTGACTGATGCAATTAATGTAATGACTGTTTATGTGACCGAAAATCCAAACAACAGAACGATGGCTAAGTATGATAAAGTTTATGACGGTGATTTTGAGAAATGGGTGAAATTTGCAAATTCACTGAAACTACGTATGGCCATTCGTATTCGTTTTGCAGATCGTGAATATGCCAGACAGATGGCGGAGGAAGCTATTAACCATTCTATTGGGGTAATTACTTCCAATGAAGATAACGCAACTTCTTTAGGTACTAAAAATCAATTGTATACGGTATTGGTACAATGGCCCGATCAATGTGTCTCTGCGGATATTACGTCCTATATGAAAGGGTATAACGATCCGCGTATGTCGAAATATTTTAAAAAGAAAACGAGCGATAAAGGAGATGATGATTATGTGGGTATGCGCGCAGGTTTGTCTTATGGTAATGATATTACCGGACCGACTTTCTCTAGAATAAATGTTGGAGAGATGGATCGTACTTTATGGATGAGTGCAGCTGAAACAGCTTTTAATAAAGCTGAAGCGGCAATGTTAGGATGGGACGTAAAAGGAGAAACGGTGAAAGATTTGTATGAATCAGCAATCAGACTTTCTTTTGCACAATGGGGAGTATCGGATGGTATTGACCAATACCTGAATGATGAATCAAGTACTCAGGCTGATTATGTAGATCCTAATGAGAATAAGGGGAATGAAAGTGCTATTAGCTCTATAACTATCAAATGGAAAGATAATGCTGGTGAGGAAGAAAAACTGGAAAGATTAATAACCCAAAAATGGATTGCAATGTGGCCTTTGGGACAAGAAGCATGGAGTGAGTATCGTCGTACTGGGTATCCGCGTTTTTTCCCGTTATTGAATGGGAATGTAACCAATCTTCCTTCGGCTAATCGTATTCCGTTCCCACCATCGGAATATATTCGTAATGCTGCTAATGTAAATGCTGCTGTAAGTAAATTGGGTGGTGCTGATAATTATCAGACTAAGGTTTGGTGGCAGCGTAGGGATAAGTGAATAATAGTATAATCTATATTAATGTAAATAGTATGAGAAAGATATTCTATTTTATAATGTTGTTATTTGGCATAACGGTTGCGAATACAGCGTGTGATGATTGGACAGACATGGAACCAAAATTCCAGGAAGATATGACTCAGTCGTCACTTCCGGAAGAATACTATGCCCAGCTTCGCGCTTATAAAAAAACAGATCATCCGGTTGCTTTTGGATGGTTTGGTAATTGGACAGGAAATGGAGCTACCTTAGAAAAATGTTTAGCCGGACTTCCTGATAGTGTAGATTTTGTTTCTATTTGGGGTAACTGGAGACATTTGACAGAAGCGCAAACAAAAGATTTGCGTTATGTACAAAATGTAAAAGGGACTAAAGCTTTGATGTGTTTTATTGTTCAAAATATCGGTGACCAATTGACTCCCGAGGAATACAAAGATAATTATCTGGATTTTTGGGGATGGAATGAAAATAAGGAAGAAGCTATAAAGAAATATGCCCATGCAATATGTGATAGTATTGATAAATATGGATATGATGGCTTTGACATTGACTATGAGCCTAATTTTGGTCATCGAGGTAACATGAGCGGAAGTGATGAGAATATGTTGTTGTTCATCCAGACCTTGGGAGAAAGAATCGGGCCGAAATCGGGTACAGACAGGTTGTTAGTAATTGATGGTGAACCACAGAGTATTGTATCGGAGTCAGGTGCTTATTTTAATTATTTTATAGTGCAGGCTTATGATTCTCCAGGAGATAATACTGGACGTGATAATTTGGATAGCCGTTTAAACTCTACAATAAGAAACTTTGATGGGCATTTGACTGCAGAAGAAGTTGCTAAGAAATATATTGTAACTGAAAACTTTGAAAAATGGGCTTTGTCTGGTGGGGCTGATTTCACTGATCGATATGGAAATAAAATGAAGTCATTGGAAGGTATGGCACGTTGGACACCTATTATTAACGGGAAAAAATGTGTAAAAGGAGGGGTTGGAACTTATCATATGGAGTATGAATATACAATTGATGGTACAGAAGAATCTTATCCTTATTTGCGTAATGCTATCCGCATTATGAATCCACCGGTAAAATAATAAATTTAAAGATATAATAATTATGAGATATCTGGTAAAAAATAAAAATACAATAATGTTCGCCTTTGCCATATTGCTTTGTGCAATTATAGCAAGTTGTGAAGATGCAAAGTATGATACTATCGGCAGTAGAATTTATTTAGCTGAATCCAGTAGTTTGTCTTATGAGTCCAAAAAGGTAACAGTAGCCGAAGAGGGTAGTGTTGTCACTGTGACTCCGCGGTCGGGACAAATTGCAACAGAAGATATAGAAGTTACTTTGGGACTAAGTCCGAAATCGTTGGAAGTATATAATACAAAAAGTGGTACGAACTATAAATCTATGCCAGAAGGTTCATATTCTTTTGATCAAAAGACAGTGGTTATAAAAAAAGGAGAATTAGTGGCTCCTACTGTTAAAGTAACAATTGATCCGTTGACAAAGGAAATGCTTGATTCTGGTGATAAATTTGCACTACCGGTTGCTATTACTGCTGTATCAGGTGGGCAACAAACTTTGGAAGGTGCAGATGTGATGATTTATATCATGGATCAGGTTATTATAACCTCTGCACCAGTGTTGACGGGTACAAAACCAATTACTATGGAAATGCGTCAGGATTATACAGTAACTCAATGGTCACTTGAAATGCGTATTAATATGAGCGAACTTGGGGATGGGGTGACTCCTGGAGTTGGTTATCCTGGTCCTCCTAGCTATCAGAATCAAGCAATATTTTCTGCAGGTCCAGGTAATGGTATCGCAGAAGATGGTGAAATTTATATCCGTTTCGGTGATGGCCCGATTCCTGGTAATATTTTGCAGATAAAAACACAAGGTACTCAAGTAAATGCTGCTACTAAGTTTAAAAATAATCAATGGTATCATTTAGCATTTGTTTGTGATGGAGTGAAATTGACTATTTATGTAAATGGAAATATTGATGCAACATTAGATCTTCCAAGAAAACCTTTGCGTCTTGTTAAGAATAGTTTTGGTATATGCAATGGTGATTGGATGGTTACAGATGCTATAGTTAGCGAAGTACGTTTTTGGACTACTGCTATTTCACAGTCGCAGATTCAGAATAATATGTTTGCGATAAATCCGGGTACGGATGGCTTGGAGGCTTATTGGAAATTGAATGAAGGGGCAGGAACCGAGTTTAAAGACGCAACTGGTCATGGAAATAAAGCCATGGCGCCTAATGGAGTTGTCAGATGGGTAGATGGCATTAGATCAGATGGTAAATAATATAATATTCAAATGATGTAATTATGAGATTGAAAAATATAATATGGAAAACAGTAGTGATGTCATTAATGGCATCACCACTGTGCATCTCTTGTGACGATGATGACGAAGTTACTGTAAATTCTAAGTTTTATCTTTCTACGAAAGTTTTTCCGGTAGATTCTTATGAAGCATCGTTGTCAGTGATTTTGAAAGATAATTCAGTGGTCGTAAATGAGTTACAACCTAATTATCGGTTTGTTGCATGTGCCACGGAGAGATTATCGAAAGATGTGAAAATAACAGCCGATAGTGATGATAATCTAGTAAGTGCTTACAATAAAGCTAATGATACGGAATATAACATATTACCTGCTGAAAATTATTCTTTCACCAATAAAACTGTTACTATTGAAAATGGAGAAAGTGTATCTGGAGATTCTATAAAAATAGAGCTATTAAATGTAGGATCGTTGACTACAGAAGGGGGATATTTGTTGCCAGTTACCATATCTTCTATAGAAGGTAATAACTTAGATGCACTTAGCTCTAACAGAGGAGTAGTTTATGTGAAAATTCAAAATATTCATGTCAATGTAGAGTCCGGGCAACCGGCTGAAGGTACTTTGATTGCCGATCGTTCTGGCTGGACTGTAAAAGTTGCCCCGACGACTCGTGGAGATGCTAAAAATCTAATTGATGGAACAAATTCTGATGTAGCTCGTGATGGAGGAGCAGAATATTGGCTAACTGTGGATATAGGTAAGGTGCAGACATTAACAGGAATAAGAAATAAGTGTTATGCTAGTAGTTATTCACCGACTGCAGTAGAAGTATTTACTTCAGGTGATGGAATAAAATGGAAATCTATCGGAACTGTAACTATTTCAAGAAGTGGCACACAATATATTAAGTTTTCGAAAGCTATTGAAACGCGTTATTTAAAGTATTATGTGAAACAAGGTCCCAATACGGTCAGCCTTACGGAATTTGACCTATATGCGAAATAATTAATAGGTTATTGAAAATTTTTAAGTCCCACTTTTTCGTATTTTCGGATAAAGTGGGACTTATTATATAAGTTAATAAATAAAAAAAGAAAAAGATTGATTGTTTAATAGTATCATATTGATTGTATTACTATTATATAATAACTTTTAATAGCAAGAAAAACATGAAATTATCTATTATTCTACGGTTCTGTTTATGGTTTATGGGAATTAGTATGGCGTTTCCGTCTCTCTCTCAAACTATGTTAGTAACTAATGGGAATACAAGTTCTAGGATCATTTTGAAAGAGAATAATCAAATATCGTGGACAGCTGCAAATTTGTTACAAACATTTATTCAAAAAGTAACCAGTTGTAAGCTGCCTGTTGTTATAAGTCAAACTCCTCGAAAAGGAGATATTCTCATTGGTGGTCAATCTCCAGCGGAAGTAACAGAGGATGGATTCTCTATTTCTACTCAAGATGGTATTCTAAAAATATCTGGTAAAGAAAACGGTGTTGTATATGGGGTTGTTACTTTTATTGGGTGCATACTTTTGATAAGCTTCTGCCTTCATCCATTTATGGGAAAGAACATCCGGAATATTATTCTTACTTCAAAGGAAAACGCCACCCGGGAAAGGCCAGTCAGTGGTGTTTGAGTAATCCGGAGGTTTTTGAGATTGTAGCTCAACGTGTTGATTCTATTTTCAAAGCAAATCCAGATAAGCATATCATGTCTGTAAGTCAGAATGATGGTAATTATACAAATTGTACGTGTGATGCTTGTAAGGCAATTGATGATTATGAAGGAGCATTATCAGGAAGTATCATCACTTTTCTGAATAAGTTGGCTGCCCGTTTCCCGGATAAAGAATTTTCCACATTGGCTTATCTATATACGATGAATCCTCCGAAACATGTGAAACCTTTGCCGAATGTGAATATTATGCTATGTGATATTGACTGTGACCGTGAAGTAACTTTGACGGAGAATGCTTCGGGAAAAGAGTTTGTGAAAGCCATGGAAGGATGGTCTAAGATTACCAATAATATTTTCGTGTGGGATTACGGTATTAACTTTGATAATTATCTGGCTCCATTTCCTAATTTCCATATTTTACAGGACAATATCCGTCTTTTCAAAAAGAATCATGCCACCATGCATTTCTCTCAAATAGCAGGGAGCAGGGGAGGAGATTTTGTAGAACTTCGCGCTTATTTAGTGTCAAAGTTAATGTGGAATCCAGAAGTTAATGTAGACTCATTGATGCAACATTTTCTGCATGGATATTATGGGGAAGCAGCGCCATATCTTTATCAGTACATAAAGATAATGGAAGGCGCATTAATCGGTAGTGGACAGAGGTTGTGGATATATGATTCACCCGTATCACATAAATATGGCATGCTAAAGCCTGCTTTGATGCGTCGTTATAATCATTTATTTGATTTGGCTGAAAAGGCTGTTGCAGCAGAACCAGATTTCTTAAAACGAGTTCAACGGGCACGCCTGCCAATTCAGTATTCAGAACTGGAGATTGCACGAACAGAGACAGAAAAAGATTTGGTAGATATCAATAAAAAGTTAGACCTTTTTGAGGAATGCGTGAAAGAGTTTCAAGTTCCTACATTGAATGAGCGTTCCAATTCACCGGTAGACTATTGTAAATTGTATAGGGAACGTTACATGCCGCAGAAAGAAAAAAGTTTGGCTTTGGGTGCAAAAGTTACTTATCTAATTCCTCCTACGGGAAAATATGCGGCATTAGGAAAAAACGCATTGGTTGACGGTTTGTTTGGTGGAGCAACCTTTGTTGATAGCTGGATTGGTTGGGAAGGAACCGATGGTGCAT
>PPYE01158405.1_pt1 | contig 14103 bp, 11 predicted proteins | sample 1559881 | NCBI WGS metagenome assembly PPYE01 (sample SAMN08240022, study PRJNA423297) | Human gut metagenome, whole genome shotgun sequencing project.
TGCGCAATTAAATTAAACTCACGGACACCTTCACTGGAAAGCCGTTTGACTTCGTGTACAACAGACGGAATGGAGCGGCTTCTCATCGCGCCACGAACATAGGGAATATAGCAAAACGTGCAACCATTACTGCATCCTTCCGCAATCTTTATATACGCACTGTAAGGTGGAGTCAGCGGCTGCCGCGGAATAAGTTCTTCATGTTCACAGGGAGCAGTATCGAATCTATATATCTTTTTATTGCCATGAATATAGGACTCTTGGACAACTTCTAAAATATGTTGCCATGAATCAGTACCTATAAAAATATCGATTTCCGGTATTTCTTTTCCCAATGCTTCCTTATATTGTTGTGTCAGACACCCGGCAGCGACAAGTTTCTCACAAACTCCCTCCTTTTTATATCTGGCTGCCTGCAAAATGGTCTGAATTGATTCTTCCTTTGCCGGATCAATAAATGTGCATGTGTTGATAATAATGATTTGCGCAGTGCTTAAATCCTCAGTTAATTCATACCCGGCTTTTGCTAAAATACCAACCATCATTTCAGTATCTACCAAATTCTTGGAACATCCCAAGCTAATAACTCCCAATTTACGATTCAATTATGAAATCCTCCTGAAACGAACCTGTTCTATCCATTCATTCAATAGTATTTTTTTCCCCTCATCAACATATTTCTTCTCTAATTCTGTAATCCCGAAGTGTTCTGCCATAGATAACAGCAAATCTTCCGCCATATCTGCCGCAATAAAATCCGTCATGGACAATCGGATCTGCGGTGAAGTCATTATATTGTTCCAATTATAATTTAGCAGAGAATGTCTGGCCGCAAATTCTTTATTAACAACAAAAACAATCGGATCTAACCAAATTCCCGTCCAAGTCCCCTCGAAATCCTTAAATTGTTCTAAAGCAGTGTCTGTCGATTCTGAAGAATAGGAGCGTAATGCCTTATTCTTTTTCAATTCTTCCAAATTGGTCTGAGATGTTAAAAATATATCAGCCTCGCCAATCCCCTGATGCCCATTACTGCCTAATTGTTCCGCTGTCATACGTATAATTTCTATCTGAAATCCGGTTTCCGCATAAAATTCTTTACCGATTTCATCTAAAATATTGGATTGTAAATCAGTACAAATTTTAATAGTTTGCGTCTTGACTGAAGTTTGCTTTTTCAAATCTTCCTGGATTTTTGCATATTGTAAAATTCCCCAAAAAGCAGTAGAAGCTAATATAAGAAATGATATAACCGGTATTAATCTCCGCAAAGGTTATCGCTCCCTTATTTGATAATATGTTATTTATTTTAATTTTCTATTTGATCCGGAAATAACTCTTTTAATTGCCCTTTAGAAACTAAAACCGTTCTCGGTTTTGCACCATCAGCTTTACTTACAATTCCCATTAATTCCATGGTATCCATTAATCTTCCTGCTCTAGTGTAGCCGATTCGAAACCTTCGCTGCAATGCGGAAACAGATGCTCTTTGGGTATCAACCACCCACCCTGACGCTTCTGCCAATAATTCATCTTTCGGCTCCTCTGAATCTGAAGAAACAGCAGGCTCCCACTCTGATAAATCTATTTTCGTCTCATCAGATACTATGACATCCTGCTGGATGCACTGTTCCTTTACATAAGAAACGACAGCCTCCACTTCCTCATCGGAAATAAATGCCCCTTGTATACGTATAGGATTTGATGCACCGGATGGATTAAAAAGCATATCACCTTTACCTAAAAGTTTTTCTGCGCCTGCTTTATCTAAAATGGTTCTGGAATCCACTTGTGATGAAACAGCAAACGAAATACGGCTGGGGATATTGGCTTTAATTAGGCCTGTAATAACATCTACAGAAGGTCTTTGCGTTGCTACAACAAGATGAATCCCCGCAGCTCTTGCTTTTTGTGCTAATCGACAAATCGCATCTTCCACACTGTCCTTTGCCACCATCATCAAATCTGCCAGCTCATCAATCACAACGACAATGAATGGCATCTTTATTTCAGAATTTTGCTTATTAAATCCATTAATATCACGAACATTTTTTTCCGCAAAAGACCGATAACGGGTTTCCATTTCTGTTACAGCCCAATTTAAGACACCTGCTGCTTTCTTGGGCTCCGTAACGACTTCCGTGCGCAAATGAGGAATCCCATTATATATAGACAGTTCAACCACTTTGGGATCGATCAGGATTAATTTTACATCTTCAGGAAGACTATGATAGAGAATACTGGTAATTATGGTATTGATGCAAACCGACTTTCCGCTTCCGGTTTGCCCGGCAATCAAAAGATGCGGCATTTTAGCCAGATCAGTAATTACTACCTTCCCTGCAATATCTTTTCCCAATGCCACAAGTATTTTTCCTTTCCCTTTTTGAAAAGCATTACTGGAAAGAACTTCCCGCAATGATACTGCAGCTGTTTTGGCATTAGGAATCTCAATCCCTACTGCAGATTTCCCGGGGATGGGCGCCTCTATTCGGATACTGGTGGCTGCCAGCTGAAGCGCTATATCATCCGACAAACCTTCTATTTTAGATACGCGTACCCCCGGAGCAGGTTCAAGTTCATAACGTGTAACAGCAGGTCCTATACTTACATGAACTATTTTGGCATTTACACCAAAGCTTTTTAATGTTGTCTCAAGACGATTTGCTTTTCCATAAGCATTCGTTTCCAAACTGCCGGAGCTTTCTCCCTCCTTTAAAAGAGACAGAGGTGGAAATGAATAAAAATTATTTTTCTCTGCTTCAGGCATGTCTGCCTTACTATTTATTTTAATATCATTTGTATTTTCTTCGCAGACTTTATGTCCTTCCAGCATATCAATATTATCTTCAGGCAATAAAATCTGTGCATTCTCGAAAACAGTTGGGTCTGTTGCTTCACCACATACAGGTTTCCCTTTTTCATCAGCAGGAGAAAATACATTAACAGGAAGATCTTCCGTATCATCTTTTTTTATATTTTTAATGGTAGGCTTATGGAAAATAAAATCTGTTAAATTATATTGTTCTCCTGCATTTTCCGCCGCATTACGGGCGCTATGATATGCTTCCTGCTTTTCACGTATTCTCGCTTTAACATGACCAATCCTTTTTTCAGTTTGTTCCCCAACCTTTTTAGCACCGTTTGAAACTGACCAATGTGTTAACAGTAAAATATCTATGACAAACAAACCGGTCAAAATGATTGTCGTCCCTATATTTCCCGCTAAAAAACGTATTATGCCCACCGGAATCCCACAAAACATTCCTCCATATGTCATAAAAGAAGCTACTGAAAAGTTACTACCGGCAGGGAGCATATGATGATGATAGCCGGATAGAAGTATCCATACGGCAATTAAAGAAAAAACAAGACGACGTGTCATATTTGGCGCATGTCCTGTCAATACGTATATTACTCCCGTAAAAATAAGAACAAGGGCAGCCCCAAATGAGGCCACTCCAAAGAGTACATAAAATCCATTCCGCAGCAGATTTCCCATAATTCCCATGCCATAGCCGCCTAAACTGAGACATACAAAGAAACCCAAAAGAATCATAACAATTCCCGTGATTTCAACTCTATTCGTCCCCTGGCCTTTTTTCTTTTCGCGTGCAATATGTACTTTCTTTTTCATCAGTTCGGTAAACCTTCCTACTCCTTATTCATCCTTTTATTCCATCTTTTTACAATCTCCGCTTCTGCACCATTCAATATAGGGCGGTAATATACAGCAGAACAAAGTTCATCAGGCAGATACTGCTGTTTAACCCATCCCCCATATGCATGTGGATATTTATAAGCTATTCCGTATCCCAGCCTGTTCGCTCCATTATAATGTGCATCTTTCAAATGCCGCGGAATAGACCAGTTACTCTTCTTTGCAATGTCTGTCATCGCAGCAGAAATACCGACAACCGTACTATTACTTTTAGGAGCAAGCGAAATATATAATACTGCTTCCGCCAAAATAATCTTCGCTTCCGGGAATCCAACCATTTCCGCCGCCTGTGCTGCCAACACTGCCACACGAAGAGCATCGGGATCCGCTAATCCAACATCTTCTGCCGCACAGATTATAATTCTCCGTGAAATAAAAGAGGTTTTTTCTCCCCCTGCAATCATTCTTGCCAGATAGTGAAGAGCTGCCTGGGGATCGCTTCCACGCATGCTCTTAATAAATGCGGAAGCAATATCGTAATGATAATCACCTTTTTTATCATACACGGACATTTGTTCCCCGGCAACCCCCTGTACTTCTTTTTCAGTCAGTACCCCGCCATATGGCAAACTTGTTGTAGCCTGCTCCAATAAGTTTAACGCGATTCTAGTATCACCTGCCGCATATGCAGCAATATTTTTAAGAACTATTTCATCCGCATGATAATCATGCATGCCCAATCCCTTATTTTTATCTGTAAGCGCTTTTTTGAGGATAAGGACAATTGAATCGATGCTAAGCGGTTTGAGATGAATCAATCTTATCCGGGACAGTAACGAACCGTTCAGTTCAAAATAAGGATTTTCCGTAGTTGCTCCAATCAATATGAAAGTCCCATTTTCCACATAAGGCAGTAATAAATCCTGCTGTGCCCTATTAAATCGGTGAACTTCATCGATGAATACAATAGTTCTTCTTCCATAGTACTGCAATTCTTTTTGGGCAGCGGGAACAATGTCGCGAATTTCTTTAGATCCGCTGGAAGTCGCATTTAATTTTAAAAATTTGAACTTAGTCATCTTTGCAATAACAGATGCAATTGTCGTTTTTCCACATCCGGGCGGCCCAAAGAGAAGAAGAGATGGTACTGTATCTCTTTCTATCATTTTATAAAGGAAAGAGTTTTTCCCTACAGACTCGTCTTGCCCTATGATATCATCAAGTATTTCCGGACGCATTCGATCCGCCAGTGGAGCATATGCGTTTGATTCATCTGATATGTCAAATAATGATTCCATCTTTTCTTCCCCATAAGAATAAGCCGCCAAGTAAACCTTAGCGGCATTGCATTTAATGACCCCACCATGTCGTTTAATGCTGTATTTTGAGTCTGCATAGATGCAGGTGGGTGTCCTCATGACCTGTTCCTTCAGTCCCTGAAGAAGGGCATTGAATCCACAAATCGATTCTGAACTCCCTTTTTAAAGGTGTTGGTTCAAAATATAAAGCGACACGTGCACAGCAGGGTTTTATCTTTAATATTAGTGTAGCAAAAAGTATTCTGTTTTACAAGTTTCTGCCATCATCATACAAGAAACGCATTTGTCTTTTTCTTCAAAATGACAAATGCGTTTTGCAGTGGGTATAAATTAAATTAATAAATTCTTTTCCTTTTTAACATCTACTCTGATATGCAACTCCTTTAACTGCATATCAACAACTTCTGAAGGTGCCTGTGTCATTTGATCGATAGCACTCTGTGTTTTTGGAAATGCAATAACATCACGAATGGACCCTAAACGAAGCATAAGCATTACAAGCCGATCAAGTCCCAAAGCAATCCCTGCATGCGGCGGCGCACCATAGCGGAAAGCATCCAAAAGGAACCCAAACTTTTCCTGTGCTTCTTCGTGTGTTATCCCAATCGCCTTGAAAACTTTTTCCTGCAGTTCCTCCTGATAAATACGAAGTGAACCGCCACCTGCCTCAACCCCGTTTAAAACCATGTCATAGGCCTTAGCATATACTTTTGAAGGATCAGTAAGCAAGTACTGGACATCTTCATCACGCGGAGCAGTAAAGGGATGATGTTCTGCAACCCAGCGTTTATCCTCTTCGCTGTATTCAAACATCGGGAAATCAGTTACCCAGCGGAAGCAGAATTCATTTTCATCAATGAGATTCATACGGCGCGCCATTTCGAGGCGGAGTTCGCCAAGCGCCTGGGCGACAACTTTTGGCTTATCTGCAATAATGAGAATAAGATCTCCATTTTCCGCTTCACAGAATTTACCAATTTCGCGGATCTTATCTTCTCCGAGAAATTTAGTAATCTGGCATTTCAAGCTGCCATCTTTATTAAGACCGATCCATGCAAGCCCTTTCGCGCCATAATTCCCGACATAATCCACTAAGCCATCCAATTCACGGCGAGGAATTGCGGCGTCCCCCTTCACGGTAATCGCCTTTACAATCCCACCGTTATCAAGTACATTACGGAATACTTTAAAACCGGTGTCTCGAAGTAAATCCGAAATATCATAAAAATGCATATCAAACCTAAGATCCGGCTTATCGGAACCATATAGATTCATGGCATCATCCCAAGTAATACGCTTAAATGGAATCTGAATATCCACATTAAGGACATTTTTAAAAATTCTCTGCATCATATGTTCCATTAAGTCCAAGATAAAATCCTGATCTTCAAAGGATAATTCTATATCCAACTGTGTGAATTCCGGCTGGCGATCCGCACGAAGATCTTCGTCACGAAAACAACGCGCTATCTGAAAATATTTTTCTAATCCGGATACCATGAGAAGCTGTTTAAAAAGCTGCGGTGATTGAGGCAATGCATAAAATTTACCAGGATTAACACGGCTTGGTACCAAATAGTCGCGCGCACCTTCAGGCGTACTTTTGGTTAAGATCGGAGTTTCTACTTCAAGAAAATCGTGTGCATCCAAAAATTGTCTCATTTCGTGAACAATTTTATGGCGCATAATCAAATTCCTTTGCATTTCAGGACGGCGCAAATCAATATAACGATGTTTCAGCCTTACGGTTTCATCTACATCAATTCCATCTTCAACATAAAAAGGAGGTGTCTTAGCTTTATTTAAAACACGCATTTCTGAAACAACCACTTCTATTTTTCCTGTCTGCATTTTAGGATTGACGGTTTCAGGACTTCTTTCTCTAACAATCCCTCTTATCGCCAATACATATTCACTTCTCACATCTTCCGCTTTATGAAACGCGTCTTCTCCATATTGTGGACTCATGACAACCTGTACAATGCCGCTTCTATCCCGTAAATCAATAAAAATCAATCCACCATGATCCCGACGGGTATTTACCCATCCCGCCAAGGTTAATTCTTTTCCGCAATCCTTTTCTGTAACTCTGCCGCATCCGCAGGATCTGTGCATACCTGCCATTGTTTCCATATTTGAGCACCTCTTTAAAACGTTAATAATATAAAATATTTTGCAGTTATTTACTGTCTGCTCGACTCTGTAATGAAATCAGATACTTTGAGAAATGGAATATCCTGCTGCTTTCCGTTTTCCATGTTTTTTACGGCAGCTTCTTTTTTCTCCATCTCATTAGCGCCGATAATCACCGTATATTCCGCATTATTTTTACCGGCTTGTTTCATTTGTCCTTTTATACTGCGATCCTGCAAATCAATTTCCGCAATAACACCTTTGTCACGAAGGTGTTGCTGTATCTTGATGCCTTCCACAATAGCATCTTCCCCTAGTGTCACAATATATACTTTCTTGCGATTTGCCGGTTCCGGAATCAGTTTTTGCATTTCCAGCGCAAGCAACAGTCTTTCAAGGCCCACAGCAAATCCTATTCCGTTTTACCGCCTCGAATTTTTTCTCGCACTCATCACAAAGATAATCTGTTATTTTCGGTGCACCAGCAGAGGCACGTCGGCAGCCATCTTCTTTGCAATCCAAGATGCGGAGTGGATTTTTATGAAGACGAGCCTGGCAGTCATCACAAAGCTGATCTTCCTTTTCTTCAAAAAACTCTATTAATTTCTGTCTATATATGGGCCTGCATTTATAGTCTCCAATAGAATTAATATGAAGTTCCAATTCTTTAAGCCCGAGCGTTTTAAACAGCGTATAAGCGAGGTTTATTACTTCCGCATCTGCCGCTGGGGACGATGCTCCAAGAACTTCCACTCCAAACTGGTGGAATTCTCTATATCGCCCTGCCTGCGGACGATCATACCTGAACATTGATCCAATGTAAAACAGCTTATGTACCTGCTGATCCCCATACAATTTATGTTCAAGATAGGACCTGACTACGGCTGCGGTGTTCTCCGGCCGCAACGTAATTGATCGTCCTCCCCGGTCTTCAAACGTATACATTTCCTTTACTACCACATCTGTAGTATCACCAATCCCACGAAGAAATAACTTTGTATCCTCAAACATAGGAGTTCTAATTTCACTATACCCATAGAGAGCACATAATTCCTTAATAACGGATTCTACATGATTCCATTTATAGATGTTATCAGGCAGAATATCCTGTGTACCTCTTAATGCCTGCAAGATCCTCAACACCTCTTTATTCTCATAAAAGAATACTTATCAAGTAATGCCTCAAAATTCAAGTGGGCATTAACGCAATAATTCTAACATTATATATATATATACGCAAATAAATCATTTATCAGTTTTATCATTTCTTTCACAATCAGCGCAGTAGCCATAAAATTTTAACTGATAATCGACAATAGCAAATCCATTTTCCTTTTTTATTTTTTCTTTCATTTTATTCATAAAATCATAGGAAAACTCAATCACTTTTCCGCATTTAAGACAAATTAAATGATAATGCGAATGTGCCAAATTGTGGTCATTTAATTCATAACGACTTCTGCCATCACCAAAGTCCAATTTTTTTAAGAGCTCAAGTGATGTAAACAATTCAAGCGAACGATATACGGTTGCAAGCCCTATTTCCGGATTGTTATCCCGAACAAATTCATATACATCTTCCGCACACATATGGTTTTCTTTGCTTTCGAGGAATGCTTGTAAAATAACCTGGCGCTGTGTCGTAAACTTATATTTATGTTCACGAATCTTTTTCTTTAACGTATTCATTACTGCTGATTTTTTCATTTTACCCTCCATTAGCGCAAGACTTTATATCTATCGTAATACCACATATGGCGTAATAATATTTGAAGAACCGCCACCGCAGGGACTGCTATCATCATCCCCAATATTCCTTTTAGGCTTCCGCCGATAAGCACTCCTGCGATAATTGCCACTGGGTGAACTTCAATAATCGATCCCATAAGTTTTGGCATAATAAAATGAGAATCTAACTGTTGTACAACCACATAGAAAATAATAACTTGAATCATAACACTGCTTCCCTGCAAAAGACCGAGAAGTATAGGCGGGACAGCCCCAATAATTGGACCTATTATTGGCACCATCTCCACAACCCCGGCAAGAAGTCCAATAACCAATGGGTATGGAATATCCATAATCCACATTCCAATAAAAACCCTTGCGCCTCCGCAGGAAGCAAACTCAAATGATAAGCTGCTTCCAACTCGGGAATTGCTGACTGCAATGCAGAGAACGTAGCAGGAATACTTCTCGTAAACGCTCTTAACTCCGTGATGAATGGTACAAAAATATGAATTGCAATCAGATATATAATTCCGATAAATATACCAAAAGATATAATAATCGGAATATCATAAGGGATATTCTTTATCCCGGTCATATTTATCCATTTATATAATTTTTGAGCAAGCGGTGTAAGCAAAATAGATAGGATAAGGGATATTCCAAACGGGAAAAAAATAATCGGTGCTGAAAGCACAAGTAATATAAAAAATAAAGTTATTGAAATACGCATCCAAAATTCTGCGGTTCTTTTCATTATCAACCTCCGACCAAAAACGGGTTATGTTTTTTCTCATATCCAATGCTTGTTGCCTCTCCATGTCCGGGCAAAACGATTACTTCATCGGATAATGAAAAAAGATTTTTTCTAATGGCCTGCAAAAGCCTTTTTATATCTCCACCGGGAAAGTCCGTACGTCCAATAGACTCTCGAAAAAGGGAATCTCCGGTAAAAACAACCTTTTCCTTTTCCATGTAAAAAGAAATTCCTCCGGGAGTATGTCCCGATGTATCCAATACGGTAAAATCAAGTTTTCCTACTTTTATATGCTCTCCATAACTTACCCAATAATCTGCCGCCTTACAAATCGTTGGCTGAGGGAATGAATCAGAAAGATTCTTTTTAGGATCCGATAAATACTCTTTATCATTGATATTCATATATACACGGGCTTCTTTATAAACTTGAAGTTGTGATAAGTGTCAAAAAAGTTTTTCCGAATCAAGAAGCAAAGTAACCGGACCGTCATTTTCAAGTGCTACCTGCATATGTGTCTGAAAATTTCCGGTTTCTACTTTTATTCCTTCTATCCTGCAGCTCCGCACCACATGTTCATAAAGCCTACTCGCCTGTTTTGGAAGTTCCGCCTCAGTGAAACTTGGCCGACGCCCATGTCTGGAATCTCCATATAAGGTAAACTGTGACACAATCATAAGCGCTCCTTTCGTATCCAAAAGCGACAGGTTCATCTTATTATTTTCATCCTCAAAAATTCTTAAATGCAGTATCTTATCAGATATATATAATGCATCTTCTTCCGTATCTTCACGCTTAATACCCAGCAAGGCAACCAGCCCCTTACCTATTTCTCCACACACCTTCCCTTCAGAAAGTACTCTGCACCAATTACATCTTTGAATAACAGATCTCATATTATCCTCCACGAGAAGAACGCATACGATGAACTGAATGAACACCTTTTATACGACGTATTTTTGTCATGATAAATTCCAATTGTTGCAAATCTTTAATCTGTATTCCCAAATTCATTCCAGCCATCCCGGTATTCTCAACTTTTACATTAGCTGTAGAAACAGAAAGCTTCAGTTCCATTAATACCGCCAAAATATCGGCCATTAAACCGGTCCGATCATAGGCAATAACTTCAATCGTAACTAAAAACATACCGCTGGTTTCCTGTTCCCATTCTACTTCAATGGTTCTGTCTTTGTCCGAAAGATTAATTGCATTAGGGCAATCTGTACGATGAACAGATACTCCTCTGCCGCGTGTAACATAACCAATGATTTCATCACCGGGAACAGGATTACAACACTTGGATAAATGAACTACCAATCCATCTTCTCCCTTTACAAGAATTCCATTGCTTACCCTTTTTTTTAGGCTCCGCATTCTTAAGTTTTCAAAATCTTTTGAAGTCTTTAACCCGGTAATTTTCTGTTCATTAAGATCTTTTTTATAAAGATCAATCAATTTAAGTACGATAGTCTTTACTGAAAGGCCACCATATCCCGCAGCAGCAAAAAGATCATCCTTTGAAATATTGTTAAAATATTTCCGCACATCATCCAGGTGATTCTTAGACGTAATTTCTTTCCATCTATATCCTTGCCGTTCTGTTTCCGCTATAAGAAGTTCCTGCCCATGTGTTATATTTTCAGGTCTGTATTCTTTCTTGAACCAGCTTCGGATTTTGGCTTTACACTCGGTCGAGCCTACCATATTAATCCAATCATAACTTGGTTTTCCGGTTTTTGCTGTAATCACTGAAACGATATCCCCATTTTTTAATTTGGTATCAAGCGGAACAATTTTATTATTAACTTTTGCCCCTACACAGTGATTCCCGACTTCTGTATGAATACGATAGGCAAAATCAATAGGAATAGATCCTTTAGGCAAATTAATAACATCACCCTTGGGAGTAAAAACAAAAACCTCATCAGAAAATACATCTAACTTTAAAGCGTTTAAAAACTCTTTTGAATTGGAAGTATCTTGCCATTCCAAAAGCCGACGAAGCCAACTGATTTTTTGGTCAAAATCTTTCGTCCCTGCTTTATTCCCTTCTTTATATCTCCAATGGGCGGCTACACCATATTCTGAAATATGATGCATTTCCCAAGTACGGATTTGTATTTCGACAGGCTGTCCTTTTGTACCGATTACAGTTGTATGAAGAGATTGGTACATATTGGGCTTAGGTACAGCGATATAATCCTTAAACCGATTAGGCAATGGTTTCCAGAGGGAGTGCGCAATTCCAAGAACCGCATAACACTGAGGAATTGTATTTACGATTACACGCACTGCATATAAATCATAAATTTGAGATAAATCTTTATTATCTCGTTTCATTTTTTTATAAATACTATAAAAATGTTTGGGACGACCGGTAATAGTCGCTTTAATTCCCGCATCATTTATACTTTGATGAAGCACTTCCATAGTGTCATTTACGATTTCTTCACGAGCTTTGCGTTTCTGCCGCATTTGTCGGACAAGATCATAATACTCCTCAGTATGAAGATAATGAAAGCATAAATCTTCCAGCTCCCATTTGATATTATAAATACCCAGACGATGGGCTAAAGGGGCATATATCTCCATGGTTTCTTTTGCGATGCGTATCTGTTTTTCACGTCTAAAAATACCAAGTGTACGCATATTATGAAGACGATCGGCTAATTTTATAACTACTACGCGAATATCCTGCGCCATAGCCAAAAACATTTTTCGAAAATTTTCCGTCTGCTGATCTTCTTTGTCTTTATAATGGAACTGTGATAATTTCGTAATCCCATCTACTATAAAAGCAACTTCATCCCCAAAAATACGGCGGATGTCTTCCAGCGTATACGCAGTATCTTCTACTACATCATGAAGAAGAGCTGCAATAATCCCTTGTGCATCAATTTCCAACTCTGCCAGAATATATGCCACTGCTAACGGATGAATAATATATGGTTCTCCAGTAGCGCGAATCTGTCCCTCATGTGCCTTTTGCGCGATTTCAAACGCATGCCGGATGGTTTCCATGCTTTGAGTTTCATGAATATATGTCTTTAATTTCTCCATCAGTTTGTTATATTCATGGCTCGTTTCAATCGAAAAATCTTTTTTACCTGATTCAATCTTTATATATTCATCCTGATGAATTAAAAACTCAGCTAAGGTTGACGCTGATGCGTCAGTACGAAGTGACTCTTCATTCAAATTGCGCGACAAAATATCTTGATGGTCAACTATATTCGTAATAGCCTGCTTAAGAGTCCCTCTTCTATCACTCACGTAATCCCAGCTCCTTATTTTCTATATTTTCTATAAATAGACGATGATAATAAATCAAGTTTTTTATTTATAACCTTTCTCTGGTAATAGTCAACGCCATTCCTATTGAAACGATATAGTATATTTAACTCTTCAAACACTGACAAGGCGGTACATAAACACCGCCTGCTATATTTCCCCTCAAAAGACCGTTTTAATCTGTTTTGTATCTCAAATACAGCCACAGATTTACTATTAGGAATCAATTCTCTTAGACGAACAAACACATCGACCAGAAAATCTCTGGTTAAAAAATAGTTTTTTACCGGTCTGATATCTTTACAGATCAACTGGACATGTTCATCGTACCAATCATGAATTTCCGGTTCATATACAATATCTACAATATCTCCCGGGCAACAGGGGTCTTTATCTCCTATCCCCCAAAAAATAGCTTCTACCGGTTCACGATTTTGTGATAATCTGCACTTAAAATGTTTACGATCATTTCCTATTCGTCGGGCAGTTTCCACAAAAACCCTGAAACTGGCAAACAGAGGCTTGGGATTATCGCTGCCATAAGGTTCTAACAAATCTAATGAGCGAATAAATTCTATATTTACTTCATCCAAAGGTAAAGATTCTTCTAATTCCAGTACAGGTATCCTGTCATCCACAGTTATAATCCCTTTTGCGTAATCATTAATCCGCTTCCTAAACTCGGAAATTCTCTCTGCAGGAATGCTGAAACCTGCTGCCATTTTATGCCCACCATACTGGATAAGAAATCCTGCCATTTTTTCCAAAGCCTCATGTATATTAAAAGCGGAAATGCTTCTACAAGACCCCTTTCCAACTCCATTCCTGACTGTTATAACCAATACTGGACGATGATATAACTCAAGTATACGCGATGCTACAATTCCTATAACACCGGGATGCCAGTCTTTTCCGTCAATAACAAGTACCAGATCATCTTGAATTTGCAGTTCAGCAATCCGCTGCAACGCCTCTTCATAAATCTCACGTTCAATATGCTGCCGCTCAATATTGGTGTCACATAATATCTGTGCAAGTGCTTCAGCCTCCTCCCCAGACTCAGTAGTCATCAATTCCACACCATATTTCGCATGAGTAATACGACCGGCTGCATTCAATCGTGGTGCAAGCCCAAAAGAAATGTAATCCGCATGAAGAATTTCTTTCGTATCTTCATTCACAAGACCGGTAATACGGAGAAGTGCCGATAA
>PPYE01000840.1_pt1 | contig 14096 bp, 9 predicted proteins | sample 1559881 | NCBI WGS metagenome assembly PPYE01 (sample SAMN08240022, study PRJNA423297) | Human gut metagenome, whole genome shotgun sequencing project.
CTTCGGAAGAGGGAACCCGGACATTACCGTGCGGTATATTATATAAGGTAATACAAGCGGGTACAGGCAAAGTCTCTCCTAATCGGGAAAGCGTCGTTTCCGTACATTATAAAGGAACGTTGATTAACGGAAGGGAATTTGATAACTCATGGAAACGGGGTTGCCCGGAAGCCTTTCGCTTGAACCAAGTGATTGAAGGCTGGCAATTGGCTCTTCAAGAAATGCGGGTAGGGGATAGATGGATAATCTATATCCCTTACAATTTTGGTTATGGTAATCGTGCCTCGGCTCCGATCCCTGCTTTCTCCACATTAATATTTGAGGTAGAGTTGTTGGGAATCGCCTAATTCCAATCATAGAATATATAATAATGTATCCGAAGGGAGTAAAAAAGAATAACCATGGGTTTAGCCATGGCTATTCTCTTTTTGCCTCATTAGAGGATTGGAAACTTTCTATTGTTTAGGCGTATCATCCGTCTTCTTTCCTTTATCCAGCCATTTCTCTTGGATGGTCTGCATCAGTTCATAGAAGTTAGGGATGAACATCGTGGCGAATATCGTATTGATAGCCATACCGAATACTACCGCCGCACCTAAGGATATACGGCTGGCCGCTCCCGCTCCGGTAGCGAAAAGCAAAGGCATGACACCCAATACAAAGGCGAACGAGGTCATCAGGATCGGACGTAAACGAACGTGTCCGGCTTCCAAGGCGGAATCCCGTATCGGATTACCTTCCTTTCGGAAATCCCGGGCGAACTCTACGATCAAGATACCATTCTTGGCGGACAAGGCGATCAATAAGATAATACCGATCTGGGTATATACGCTTACCGGAACCCCCATCACCCAGCAGCCGATAATAGCTCCCAACAAGGCGATCGGCAAACCCATGATAGCCGCCAACGGACTTGTCCAGCTCTCATATTGAGCCGAGAGAACCAAGAAAGCGACTAGCAACGCCATGGCGAAAATAATCACCGTCGTAGATCCTGCTTTCGTCTCTTGATAAGCGACCGAGGTCCATTCATATCCAAAATTATCACCTAATTGCTCCTGTATCAGCTCCTCCATCGCTAGGATCGCTTCTCCGGAGCTATATTTCGGGTTGGCGATACAAGTAATAGCCGCCGATGAATACATATTATATAGGTTGATCTGGTCTAATCCCAATTGCTCGTCTAATTCGATAAAAGAGGAGAAGGGTACCATCTCTCCTTTACTATTCGCCAGACTCAAACGGAGTACATCATCGATCACTTTCTGCGCCTCTCCGTTCGCCTCGATCTTAACTTGGTAAATACGTCCGAACTCCACGAAATCGTTCACGTACGCCGCTCCCATATAATAGCTGAGCGTGGAGAATACTTGATTCAACTGAAGACCGAGCATCTGCACCTTATCCCGGTCTATCTTCAGTAGATACTGCGGGGTATTGGCCTGATACATACAAGAAAGGTTCAGCAATTGCGGTTTCGAGCGGTAGCTGGCCAGCAATGTCTCCACGGCATGCTGCATCTCCGTCGGACCTAGGTTCTTACGATCCTCCAATTGCAGTTGCAAGCCGCCCGAAGCGCCCAACCCCGGGATAGCTGGCGGTACCATACCGAATACCTGCGCTTCTTGGATAGCCGATGCCTCCCGGTTGAAACGGTTGGTCACGGCCTCTGCCGTATGCTCCTTACCTTTACGTTCGTTCCAGTTCTTTAGGATCACGAAGAAGGTGGCCGTATTGGATTGCTCCCCTCCACCCATTACGGAGAATCCGCTAACGCTGATGAATGATTTCACCTCGGGGTACGTCTTTAGGATCTCGTCAATCTGCTTGGTGACCGCCTCCGTCCGGTTCAAGCTCGCCGCCGGGGGTAATTGGGATACGACTAGGAAATAGCCGTCATCCTCTTCGGGTATAAAGGTTGTCGGCCAACGCATAAACAAGATAACCGCTACCGCCGTGATGATACCGTAAACGATCATCGCCGCTCCCGGTCGTTTCAGCATCCGCTCCACGATCGAGTCGTACATCTTCTGAGTCTTTCCGTATACCTTATTGAATCCTTTGAAGAGGAAGAATTTCGGTTCTTCCGTATTCTTCTCCAAGAAAAGGGCGCAAAGCGAGGGCGTAAGCGTAAGCGAGTTAAATCCGCTTAATACGGTAGCGGCGGCGATTGTCAAGGCGAATTGCTTATAGAGCTGCCCGGAGATACCGCTGATAAACGTTGTCGGGATAAATACCGCCAATAATACCAATACCACGCCCACGATAGGCCCTACAATCTCATCCATGGCCTTCGATACCGCCTCATGGGCCGTATATTTCCCGGTATCGAGGAGCCGGGTGGAGTTCTCTACCACCACGATGGCGTCGTCTACCACCACCGCTATCGCCAGAATCAAGCCGAATAAGGTCAACGTATTAATGGAGAAGCCTAAAGCCGCCATGACCGCCAGTGTACCGATCAATGAGACCGGAATCGTAATGAACGGGATGACTACCGCCCGGAAATTCTGTAAGAATAAGAAGATGACCAAGACCACCAGCAAGGTTGTCTCCAAGAACGTGATAAGCACCTCATGGATGGAGGCGTCGATCACCTCGGTCGTATCCAAGGTCACTTTGTATTCCACGCCTTCGGGTAAGGAACTGCCTAATTCTTTCATCTTGGCCTTTACCACCTTCGATACATCCAAGGAGTTGGAGCCCGGCAACTGGTAGATCGCTATCGCCGCCGTCGGCTGTCCGCTTAATTTAGAGACCACGTTGTAAGAGGAGCTACCCAACTCTATGCGGGCGATATCCTTCAATCGCAGGATCTTACCACCTTGCCCGGTCTTAAGGACAATATTGCCGAACTCATCCGGTGTCGTCAACCGTCCTTTCACGGTCAAGGTATATTGATAGGGGTTATCCGCCCGTAGAATCGGTTGGCCTACGTAACCGGCGGATACTTGGGCGTTTTGCGTGGATATGGCTTGATAGACCATGTCCGGCGTCAAGTTACGGATACGCATCGCCTCCGGGTCTAGCCAGATACGCATGCTGTAGTTTCCGGCTCCCATCACCTGTACCGAGCCTACACCCGGCAGCCGGGTTAGCTGGTCTATCATATTTAAGGTGGCGTAATTACTTAAATACAACCCGTCGTAAATGGAATCCTTGGAACTTAGGGTAAGCATCATCACGATATTGGAGGATTGCTTGCGGGTGGTGATACCTTGTACGATCACGGGTTCCGGTAAGCTACTTTGGGCGATACTCACCCGGTTTTGCACCATGACGGTCGCCATGTCGATATCCGTTCCCACGGCGAAGGTGATCGTTAGGGAGTAAGCCCCCGAACTGGAGGAGTTTGAACTCATGTAAAGCATACCGTCCACGCCGTTTACCTGTTGCTCGATCGGTAAACCTACGGTCTGCGCTACGGTCTGTGCGTCCGCCCCGGGATAAACGGCGGATACCTGTACGGTAGGCGGCGTGATCTCCGGATACTGGGCGATCGGTAATATATTGAGGGTGACCAAACCCGCCACGACGATGATCAGAGCAAGTACGGTGGCGAATATCGGTCTGTTAATAAAGAACTTTACCATAGCTTGCTTATTTTATAGGTTTGATAGTCATGCCATCTCGTACCTTAAGCAGGGCGGAGGTGACATAGGAGTCTTTGGGGCTGATACCGGCGGTCACTTGGCGAAGCGTATCGTCTACCAATTGGCCCACCTCGATAGGACGGTATCGTACGACATTGGAGTCGTTCACGATATAAAGGTACTTCCCTAATTGGTCGGTACCGATCGAGGCGTCGCGAACCAAGACCGCATTCGGCTGCTCGGCATACGGCAGGGTGATGGTGACATATAAGCCACTCTTCAATACATGCTTCGGGTTATCCAGATTGGCACGTACGTTCAGGGTACCGGTCGATAGGTCGATATTGGGGGATAGATAATCCAGCCGGCCCGTATACGCATTGCCGCCATCCTTGCCTATGCTGACGAGGATCTCGGTCGGAAGCTTCACGGTGCTATCGTTGCGGGCGGCTTCCAGCATCATCTTCATGAACTGGTTATCCTCGATATTGAAATTGGCGAACATCAAGTCGTCCTTGTATAAGGTGGCCAAGGTAACCGGCTGGACGGCTCCGTTGATGTAATTACCTATATCGTAGCTGGCCCGGGTAACCGCACCGTCGAAAGGCGCACGGATATAGCAATAGCTCAAGTTGGTCCGTGCGGTATTCAACTCCGCCTCGGCATTCTTCACGGCAGCCTCAGACTCCGATACGGTAGCCTCCGCTTGGATCACTTGTATCTGGCTTACGGCGCCGCTCTTAGCCGCCTCCTTCATACGCTCGTAGTTACTGCGTGCATATTCCAGCTGGGCTTTGGAGGTCTTTACGGAAGCCTCGGCTTGGGTGACGTTATCTTGATAGGTGTCCGGTTCGATCACGAAGATAAGATCGCCCTTCTTCACCCGGCTTCCGGCCTTGAGGTAAGAGGTACGCAAGTATCCGTTGACACGGGCTACCAAGTCTACTTTCAGTTGTGAACTAAGGTATCCGGGGTATTCTTTCGTCAAGGTAATGTCCCTCACGATCGGCGTGGATACGCTTATGGAGGGCACGGGCGTTTCCATCGGCTTGCTTTTCCCCTTGCAAGACGCCAGTAATAAGGCGGAGGCTCCGATAATCCCTATGTAAACAAATGTCTTCATATCTTTTGTCTTTAATGATTATTTATATTAATTGTTTGAGTGGGCTTTTGTTCGATCGGATCGAACGGCCTACATAGGATTCCATCCTCCGCCCAATGACTGATAAAGCTGTATCAAGTTCAGTAGGGAGCTACCTTGAGCCTGTGTCAATTGGTTCTGGTAGGTGAGGAGGGAGCGTTGCGCGTCCAGTACGTTTTGGAAAGGCGTAAGGCCCTGCTTATAGAGGTCTAGGGAAAGATCCAAGGTCTGTTTTCCTTGGTTTACCACTTCCCGGAGGGCTACGATCTGCTTGATCGAGTTCTTGTACGAGCTCATGGCGTTATCCACTTCCTGTACGGAGGTAAGCACGGTCTGGTTGAATTGCCGGATCGACTCGTCCAACTGGGCTTTCGCCAACCGGGTAGCCTGTATCTTCTGGGTGCCTTGGAAGAAGTTCCACGTAAGGGTAGGGGCGATCTCATAGGTCAAGCTATTATGATTCGCCAGCTTGTCGAAGTCGTGGGAGGCGAAACCGACCGAGCCTTTCACGAATACTTTCGGCCACCAATCGGACTTAGAGGCCCCGAGCGAGGCGGCAAGCGCATTGACCTGCCGTTCTGCCGCACGTACATCCGGACGGCGTAGCAACAGGTTTGCCGGTAGCCCTACACCGACCGGCTCGATATATTCCGGCAAGGAGGCCTCTGTCTCCATGATCTTTTGCAGATCGGAAGGGTACAGGCCTAGCAAGATCGCCAAGGAGTTCGCGTATTGGATGATACCGGCCTCCAGCATCGGTAGGGAGGCTTTCGTGCTGTAGTATACGGATTGCGCCTGCGCTACGTCCAGTTTAGAGACTAGCCCGGTCTCATACCGTTTCTGGGTGATCTGTACGACCGTCTGTTGGGAGCGGCAGTTCTGTTGCGCTACCTTTACCTCTTGTTGCAGTTCCCTCATATTGATATAGGAGGAGGCTACTTGAGCGCAAAGGGAGACCATGGCGGCGTTGTATTCCTCTTTCGAGGCGGCGAAATTCTCTTTCTCCGCTTTCACCCGGTTCCGGATACTCCCGAATACGTCCACCTCCCAGTTCATATCTACGGTAGCGCTGGAATATTGGGTGATCGCCTTGGGTACCTGATTGATATTGCCGCTACTTTGTTGCCGTGTCCATCCGGCAGAAAGCCCTAGGGTGGGCGAGTAGCTTCCTTGTGCCGACCGCAGGTTGGCTTTTGCCATGGCGATCCTGTCCATCGCCATTTGCACGGAATAGTTTTGTTTCACGGCTACTTCTATCAGCGAGTCCAGCAACGGGTCCTTAAAATTTCTCCACCAATTATCTTCTACGGGAAGTGTCTGCTGGAAATCACTCCCTTCCTCAGACCATGACCCGGGTAGGGCACGGTCTAAATACTTATGCTCTGTCTGCGCCATTACCCCGATCGGTACCAGCAAGCACAACAAAGCATAACATGTCAGGCGTAAATGTTTGTGCATAAATATATATGTTTAGATTTAGCTTTTAGCAAAACAGTTAAGGGTGAGAAATGTTTGTATCTTTGCCTATTTATATATCCCAAAAACTGAAATATATGGATATCTTATTGGTTATACTAGGCGTTATCTGTTTGTTGGTGGGATTGGCGGGGTGTTTTTTGCCGATCTTGCCGGGGCCGCCGGTGGCGTATTTGGCTTTGTGGCTGTTGCATTTTACGGGCTATGCGGAATTTACGGTTACGGAGTTGGTCGTGTGGGGATTGCTGGTCGTGTTGGCACAGGCGATGGACTATGTTACGCCCATGCTGGGGACTAAGTATAGCGGAGGGTCCAAGTGGGGAAATTGGGGATGTGCCGTGGGAACTGTGGCCGGTATGTTCGTGTTTCCGCCTTGGGGGATCTTGCTGGGTCCTTTCGTGGGGGAACTTTTGGGAGGTAAGGCGTCCGGGGATGCGTTGAAGGCTGGTTTCGGGGCGTTCGCTGGTTTTTTATTGAGTGTCGTGCTGAAGGTTACCCTTTGCGGCTATTTTATTTATAGTTTTGTGAGAGGGATAATTAATTGAAGATGGTAATTAATAAAGTAAGATATGTTTGAGAAAATTGTAGTGGTAGATTCTACCGGGTTGAATACATGGGGAGTGGAGCGTTTGAAGGCGCTTGGAAAAGAGGTTGTTTTTTATACCGGCATTCCGGAAACGGATGAGGAGATTGTGAACCGGATCGGGGACGCAGATTGTGTGCTCGTCTCTTATAATACACAGATCCGAAGGAACGTGATCGAGGCTTGCCCGAATATCAAATACATCGGGATGTGCTGTACCCTTTATAGCGAGTCTAGCGCGAATGTGGATATAGCCGCCGCACGTGAGCGGGGGATAACGGTTTTGGGCATCCGCGACTATGGCGATGAGGGAGTCGTGGAGTATGTCATTAGCGAGCTGGTCCGTTTGTTGCATGGTTTCGGCGGGAAACAGTGGAAGCATAAGGCGTATGAGCTGGGCGGGCAAAAAGTAGGCATCGTGGGATTGGGTCGCACCGGGAGAATGATCGCTGACGCCCTTCGTTTCTTGGGGGCGGAGGTTTATTATTTCAGCCGTACCCGTAAGCCGGATGCCGAGGCCTCCGGTATCGCTTACCTGCCTCTGCGGGAGTTGCTGCCGGAAGTGGATATTTTATGTACTTGCTTGCCTCGTAATACGATTCTTCTGGGGGCGGGTGAGTTTCGTTTGTTCGGTAATCTGAAGATATTGATCAATACGTCGGTAGGGCCTACTTTCCGTGTTCCGGATTTACAACGTTGGCTTAGCGCCCATAAGCGGAATTTCTTCTTATGCGATGAGGTAGGTATCGGGAATTATGCGGATACCTTGACGCAATTCGATAATGTCATATATACCCCGAAAGTCTCCGGCCACTCGGAGCAATGTATGGAGCGATTGTCGCAAAAGGTAATAGCGAATATCGAAAGCTATCAGAATTGATATATCCAGTTGTAGAGACGGGGCACGCCCCGTCTCTACAACTGGGGACAGTATTGATAGGGCTTATCCCCCTATCAACCTTCTTTCTCGATCTGCTCCTGAACGATAGCGTCTACGACAGCTACGGTAGTCAGGTTCACGATATCACGGGTAGAGCTTTCTACGTCGGTGAAGTGGATCGGTTTGTTCAATCCCATCTGGATCGGGCCGATCGTCTCGGTGATACCCAGCGTATCCAATAGCTTGTACGCGCTGTTGGCGGAGCTTAGGTTCGGGAAGATCAAGGTATTCACGTCTTGTCCTTTCAGCTTGTTGAACGGGTACATATCGTCGCGCAGCTTCTTGTCGAGGGCGAAGTTTACTTGCATCTCTCCGTCTACTACCATGTCTGGGTATGTCTTATGCAAGAAGTCGATCGCCTCGTGCACCTTCAGCGGGCTACCCTGCTTGTCGGAACCGAAGTTCGAGTAAGACAACATCGCCATCACCGGCTCGTGAGCGAAGAACTTCACGGCGTCGTGCGTCAGGCGGGCGATATCGATCAATACCTCGGCCGACGGGTGACGGTTGATCAGCGTATCGGCCATGAAGAAGGTACCCTTCTTACAAGTCAGGATGTTCAAGGCACCGAAATGCTTGTAACTCGGGCGGATGCCGATGATCTGTTCCGCCATCTTGGTAACCTCCGAGTAGCGGCTGTATACACCCGTCACGAAAGCGTCAGCGTCGCCGGTAGCCACCATCATCATACCGAACGCATTACGGTCTACCATCTTCTCGCAAGCCTCTGAGTAAGTCACGCCCTCGCGCGCCTTCTTGTCGGTAAGGATACGGGCGTAGCGGTGGCGGCGTTCCGTCTCACGGTCGTGGCGGAGGTTGACGATCTCGATACCGTCCAGACTGATATTCTCCTCAGCGGCGATCTTGGCCAGACGCTCCTCGTTACCCAGCAAGATCGGGAAACAGATACCTTCCGCTTTCGCCTCGGCGGCGGCTTTCAGCATATTCACGTGGTTCGCCTCCGCGAATACCACCCGTTTCGGGTTCGCTTTCGCCATATCGGTGAACGAGCGCAAGAGTTTATTATCGTACCCCATCATCTCACGCAAATGGTTGGCGTAGCCCTCCCAGTCGGTGATCGTCTTGCGAGACACGCCCGAGTCGATAGCGGCTTTCGCCACGGCGCAAGATACACGGGTCAGCAAGCGGGGATCGAGCGCTTTCGGAAGGATATAGTCGCGTCCGAAAGTGGTTCGTTTCAGCTTATAGGCGGCGTTCACCACGTCGGGAACCGGCTCCTTGGCAAGGTCGGCGATGGCGTAGACGGCGGCCCGCTTCATCTCCTCGTTGATCGCCTTGGCGTGCGTATCCAAGGCGCCGCGGAAGATATAAGGGAATCCCAGCACGTTGTTGATCTGGTTCGGATAGTCGGAACGTCCGGTAGCGAAGATGATATCGTCCCGCGAGGCCATCGCGTCGGCGTAGGAGATCTCCGGGTTCGGGTTCGCCAAGGCGAATACGATCGGGTCGGCGTTCATGCTACGTACCATCTCCTTGGTCAATACGTTCGCCACGGAGAGGCCCAAGAATACGTCGGCTCCCACCACGGCCTCCTGCAAGGTCTTGATCGGACGGTCGGTAGCGAACTCCCGCTTGGCGGCGTTCAAGTCCGGGCGGCTGGTAGAGATGACGCCCTTGCTGTCGCACATGACGATATTCTCCTTGCGCGCTCCCAGCATCACGTACAGTTTCGTACATGAGATAGAGGCGGCTCCGGCGCCGTTCACCACGATCTTCACGTCCTCGATCTTCTTGCCGGCGATCTCCAAGGCGTTGATCAGCCCGGCGCCGGAGATGATTGCCGTACCATGCTGGTCGTCGTGCATGACGGGGATATCCAGCTCGTTCTTCAAGCGAGTCTCGATCTCGAAACACTCCGGTGCCTTGATATCCTCCAAGTTGATTCCTCCGAACGTGGGCGAGATCGCCTTCACGGTCTGGATAAACTTCTCCGGATCTTTCTCGTTCACTTCGATATCGAATACGTCGATACCTGCGAATATCTTGAATAGCAATCCCTTGCCTTCCATCACCGGCTTACCGGCCAAGGGGCCGATATCGCCCAGCCCGAGTACGGCGGTACCGTTGGAGATTACGGCTACCAAATTACCTTTCGCCGTATATTCGTACGCGTCCAGCGGATTCTTCTCGATTTCCAGACACGGCTCGGCTACGCCCGGCGAATAAGCCAGGGATAAATCCGTTTGCGTGCTATGAGGCTTTGTCGGGATAACCTCGATCTTACCCGGTTTGCCCTCGGCATGGTACCGAAGGGCCTCCTCTTTTGTAATCTTTGCCATAGGTATGTTTATTAATTATGTTGTTCCTATTTAAAACCACCGCAAAAGTAACAAATTATTATGAGTTTACTAGGTTTTGCTTACAAATAGTTTTTTCAAGAAAGTGCGAATAGTAATCCGGTTTTAACTTGTGAGAGTGGAACTCTATTGTTATATTTGAAGATTTAATAATCAGGGCCTCCATCCAAGAGAGACCTATAAATCTATTTATCATGGCAATACTAGTAAAACCCGTGCAACGAATAAACCCTTTGGACAAGGAAGCGCCTAAGAAATGGTATGTAACTCAAGTAACTACCGCCCAAGCGGACGAGACCGAGGTAGCGATGGAACTCGCCGACGAGACTACGTTGAACCCTTCCGAGGCGATGATGGCCATCCGCCAGCTTCGTAAGATCTTGCTTCGCAGGCTGCTGGGAGGCGAGAGCGTGAAACTGGGTAACTGGGGTAGTTTCAGCGTTACGCTTTCCAGTTTGGGGGTACCTACCAAGGAGGAGGTCAACGCCAAGAATATCAAAAGTGTGAACCTTAACTTCCAGCCTGACGAGGCTTTCAAGACGGATCTTCAGAAGGCTACTTTCGCTTGGGTGGACAAGCTGGCGGAAGGACGACCGGGTGGCTCCGGCGGCTCCGACTCGGAATCTCCGGACGAGATATAGGCTAGGATGATAGCCGCGGGCCGGTATCCGGGCAGGTACTCACGTGTACCCGCCCAGATACCGGCTTTTTGTTGCCCGGATACAAGCGGGTACCCGTACGGTTACGCTCTTGCACTTACGTATCTGCGTCCTTGTATCTACGTATCTGCATCTTCGTATCCGTACGGATACACGGATGCAGATACGTAGATACAAGAATGTAGCCGTACGGATACGAGTAAGGAAGATGCCGGGTAGATAAATAATCGTGGAAGAGGTGTAGGCGTTGTCCCTGCGGGACTCTGGTTAATTATGAGATCAAAGATAATAATATTTATTAAATAGCTGGTGAAAATCAATAATAGTCTTAAGAAAAAAAACAATAGTGTTAATGAGCGGAGTGAAATAAAACCATTTACCACCAGAGTCCCGCAGGTACTCGTAAACTTAAAGAACCATGAAACACCTACTTTATATATTTTTAGTTTTAGCAACCTTGCTTACGGGGTTGTACTTGCTACCTAAGCATACTCCCTTATTTGAGTATTATAGGCTGAGGCCTGTTTTTGAGGTAGCTACTATCGTATTTTTAATCGGTGTCTTATGCTTGTATGGGCGGGAGAAGAGGCAAGTCAAGATGATCTTCTCCCGTTTGTCTCAAAAGAATTTCTTCTTGGATTTGGCCATACAGTGTGGAGGCATATACATCTGGGAATTCAAGGATGAGGAGTTCTTTTTCAAGTATCCTGTCGGTGACCAGCCGTCGCGAATCGAGTTGGAGGAGATGTGGAAATTGATACATCCCGATGATCTCATCGCTTTCAAGCTGCAGAGGCAATCCTTATGGAAAGCGGACAAGGAGGTATTCCAATGCCGTGCCCGCTTTACCGGATCTGATTATGAATGGTGGGAATTCCGCTTTAGCGCCATGCCTGCGGTAGATAATGCGGAGGGAGGTAAAGACGTGAGCGGTATACTTATCAACATCAATGACATGAAGAAACGGGAAAAAGAGCTTATCCTCATGAGGGGGTATGAGCAAAAGTTCTTGGCGAACATGAGCCATGAGATACGTACGCCGCTGAACTCTATCGTAGGCTTCTCGAACCTGCTGGCCTCGGAGAAGGACTTAGACGAGGCCGACAAGCAGCTGTTTGCCAAGACGATCAATCAGAGCTGCGATCTGTTGTTGGTGCTCATCAATGATATTCTGGAGGTTTCGAGACTTCAATCGGGACAAATGAAATTCGAGAAAGAGAGCTGCTCCGTCAAGGAGTTGGTCGACGATCTTTACCTCGCCCATCAGTTATTGGTCCCCACCCACCTACGATTCTCGAAAGAGGCGGAGGGGGATTTGTTTATCTATACGGATAAAAAGAGACTTTCGCAAGTTATAACCAATTTCTTGACAAACGCTTGTAAATTCACGAATAGCGGATATATAAAGTTGGGATTTAAGCATCTGAGGGGGACGGATGAGGCGGCGATTTTTGTCGAGGATTCCGGGATCGGTCTATCGGAGGAGGAACAAGAGAAGGTATTCAGCCGTTTTTTCAAGCAAGATGAATTCAGCCAAGGGGCCGGTCTAGGGTTGTCTATCTGCCAAGGAATCGTACAAAACTTGGGGGGACGGATAGCGCTGAGTTCTAAGCAGGGAGAAGGAAGCCGCTTCTCGGTCGTGCTGCCGGTATACAAGGGGGGATAGTGGAGCGGGAAGCGGATGTCTTGCCGACCCTAGACGGGATTCTCATTTTATTCCTCTTTTTGCTCGATTTTTGTGGATTTACCTCTTTGGGTTATAATGACGATAATTCCATTGCTAGCTTTAGGCCCCCATATGGCTGCGTCTGATCCTTTTAGTAAAAATATTTCTTCTATGTCGTTAACAGGGTAATCTAGGATGTCGAAATCGATAAAAGGCGTGTCATCAATCACGACTAGGGGTTTCCCTTCATTTTTTGATCTAAAGGAAGTTATCGCGTCACGGAGTACCGGATAATATTTTTGCTTAACGTTATCGAAGATAAATTTAACCCCGCTAAAGCGAGATAATAACGATTTCATCTCATTTATATGCCACCGTTCTATATCTTGGGAGCTATAAATACGGCTGGAAGCTTGGACGGGCGAATAGAGTCCTTGATTCTGTTTGTCTTTCTTGAATGCCTTGATTTCTACATTCTCCAACTCGATGGTCTTCCATATATCATCATTTGGCCTTTTATCAGGTTCCGATTGTTCCTGGTCGATTGTTAAAGTCTTGGCCAAAGTATCCAATACGAGATTCTTCCGTATGGAGTCGGTTCCCGGATCGTTCATGATAGGAAGTAGCCTTATCTTGAAGTCCGGAGGCAAAGATTGGAGTGATGAGATATTTTCCAGCTTGAAAAACGGTCGCCCGGAAAGTAGATCGTCATTACTATCTACTAAAAGAAAACTAGACAGTCCGGTCTTGATGTCTTTTTTCTCGAATACGATCCATCTCCTTGAGAAATCCCAAATGTCTTTATAAACGATGGAGTCTTCGGATTGTAACAGTATATATAAAGTGTCTTTAAATTGCAAATGCTCTGGTTTTGAGACCGAGACTAATATTTGGTCTTCCTTGAAATGTACTTTTATCCCTATTGATAGGGTTGCGGCAGGTAATATAAAGCTTTTTTCTATACCTTCTGTGCTTTTACAGTTCAGATAATAGGTCCTTCCTTCATTTGGGTAAATATTGAAATATCCTAATCCGTTATATAAGGATTTTACGTTTTGTACAATATTACCTCTGTCATCCACGATCTCTCCTGAGATATCTAATGTTTTACCATCTCTGCTTTCTGCCTTGAATGCGACTACGCAGGCGGTATTCAATATCAATCGGCCCCCTTCCGGATAGAATGAGACTGTGTAAGCCTCATTTCCCTCCTTGATATCCGGATTTGATGCGGTCGATTTATCCCCGTGAAGCAATGGGAGAAAGAAAACTAGAACGTTTAGTATCAGATGGTACATGATTTTTATTTAGTTTTTTTATTGTAAACTATGTCATTGCGTTTAGGAAATCTATGATATTCCGTTGCTATGGGAAAAACGGTTGATGATCATTCTTCGCTCTAAATGTAACAAAAGAATTTATAAACTTAGGACTAAAATACATATATTATGATGTATATTGCTGAAATAGACCTAAAAAAGAAGAAACGACAACTTATTCCCTTGACGCGGATATGTCTCTTTGGCAATGTTGACGGCAAAAGAAAGAACCTGGAAAAAAATTGTACCTTTGCTTTTATAAATATGACAATATATGGCATTGAAACTTATCCATACCGCCGACTGGCATCTGGGCCAGACCTTTTTCGGCTACGACCGGGAGGCGGAGCACGAGGCTTTCCTCGGTTTTCTGACAAATCTATTGGTGGAGCGAGAGACGG
>PPYE01208144.1_pt1 | contig 14090 bp, 12 predicted proteins | sample 1559881 | NCBI WGS metagenome assembly PPYE01 (sample SAMN08240022, study PRJNA423297) | Human gut metagenome, whole genome shotgun sequencing project.
GGTGAAAATCGCGTCGCTGCGGTGAAGGAGCGCTTTGAGCGCATCCCCCGTCAGGCGTTTTTTGGCAACGGCAGCGGAAGGGCCCAGATCGGGCGCGCGCTGCTGCGTGCCGTGACAGTCAGACGCAAGGAAAAAGGATTGCCCCTCCCTCAGCAGTCGAAGGAGCTTCCACCGCTCCATGGGATGCAGCAGGCATCCGGCGCTGAGCTGGATGGGGACGTTCAGGCGATACAATTCCTGTATGTGCTCTTTCTTCTGCCGCCCCAGATACCGCTCCAGATGCGCCAGCACCGGCATAACGCCGCTCTGTGCCGCCAGAGAGTAAAGCTGGTCGATCATGCTGCCGCTCCAAGGGGTGAAGGGCAGTTCCAGCAGCAAATAACGGCTCGAACCGAGACACAGTGCCTCAAGATCGTCCCAATGGTTCATATTTGGCATCCATGCCACCTCTGCACCCAACACAAGGTCGGGAAAAGGTTCGGCGGTTTTCTCCATCGCTGCGGAAAGATGCTCCCAAGCGGCTTGACGACGCGCGAGAAACTGCTCTATGCTCTCCCTGTCCCGATGAAAATGGGGGGTGAGCGCTACACCCGTAACGCCCTGCGCTGCCTCCATGCGGAGCATTGCAAGACTGGCTGCCGTGTCCGGCGCGCCATCGTCCATGCGGGGCAGAATATGGGTGTGAAGATCGGTCATGGGATGCTCCGTTCCCCGCTGTCCGGCTTCTCCTGTCCGTATCCGTAACCGTAGCCGTGCCCATAGCCGTAGCCGTAGCCGTAGCGGTGGCGCCGATAGCCGTATTTCCGATATCCGTAGTATCCGCTCTCCCGCGGCACTTCATTAAGAACAAAGCCGAGGATCTTGGCATGGGAGCGCTCTAACTGCTCCACCGCGCGCAGGACGCTCCCGCGCTCGGAAAGACCCGCGCGTACCACGAACAGCACGCCGCTGCTCTCCGGCACCAGAACGCAGGCATCCGTCACCAGATTGACGGGAGACGTATCGAGAATGATGTAATCGTAGTTCTTCTGCAAGCTGTCAAGCAGCGCTTTCATGCGGGAGGAACCGAGCAGTTCCGACGGGTTGGGCGGCACGTCGCCGGCAAAAATGACGTCAAGATCCTCAATGCCGGAATCATGGATGGCCTTTCCCAGCAGCTCCGGCTGGATAAGCAGGTTGCTCAGTCCTACCTTTTCCTTCGCGGACAGGAGCCGCGCCAGCTTGGGACGGCGCAGGTCACAGTCGATCAGAAGGACGCGCTGCTTCATCTCCGCATAGGAGATGGCAAGGTTGAGTGCGGTGATGCTCTTTCCTTCGGATTGCATGGCGGAGGTCACGATCAGGACCTTGCACGCCGTCTCGTCCGCCAGGGAAAAAGTCACGTTGGTCCGCAGGGTCTTGTAGGACTCGCGGATGAAAAAATCGCTCTTTTCCGAGAGGATGTTTTTCCGCTCCACTTCCATGATCGCGGCAGTATCCGGCGCGTCGTGCCGCCGAGATCTCCGCAGAAGAGAAAAATGCTTTTTTTTCATGTCGCCTTACCTCTCTCCGCCGTGCTCATCGGCTTTTTGTGCGCTGAGACCCGCCTTTTTCCGCTCATTCTCCGCAAAGGAGGGGATCTGCCCCAGCATGGGCAGGTCGAAAAGCTGCGTCAGGTCTTCCTCGTTCTTGATGCGAACGTCCATCAGATACAGCAGCGTGACATAGACGACCGCGAGAAGCAGACCTGCCGCACAGCCCAAAAGGGTATTTTTCCGATAGCTTGGGGTGTAGCGGCTCGTGGGCACCTTGGCATGGTCGATGATCTTGGTGGAGCTGCCTTCGACAAATTCCTCGATCTCGCCGGGGGCGACGGTCGCCACCGCGTTGGCGATCTTCGCCGCCATTTCCGGATCGGGGTGGGAGATGTATACTGAGAACAGCTCGGTCTCATCCACCTGTGCCGTCGTCATCATGCCGCGGATCTCCTCCGCAGAGTAATCAAGCCTCGCGTTCTTTACCACCTTTTCCAGCACGGTATCGCTGCGGATGATATTGACATAGGTGTTGACGAGCTGCTGGGAGGTCGCAAGGTTGGCCGCGCTGATATAATCTACCTGCTGATTCGCCTTCACGTTGTTGACGTAGATGGTGACGTTGGCACGATACAGCGGCGTAATGAAATTGGCGGTGTAGATCAGGGAGATCGCCGCGGCGGCAAGTACGCACAGCAGGATCAGCCGCCACCGCCTGAGGTAAAGCAGCAGCAGCTTCCAGAGGTCGATCTCCAGAATGTCGCTGGATCGGTTGATGTTGGATTCGTTCATGGTTGTATTTCCCTTTCTGTCTGCGTTTGGACAGATCTTGAGCGGGGCTTTCCGCCCCTTTTGGCGAGAGACCGCCTGAATAGTCTAAAGGCGGCACAAAAAGCCGCAGATCAGTCGGTACTCTTTGTGCCGCTTCCGTCCACTGGCAGCGGGCAGCACGGCGTTTGCGTACTGCCTCCTGTCAATCGATGGCTTTGGCTTGATCCGGAAACAGTTTCTCCCGGACAAAATAGGCGGCGCTGTCGTCGTTCCGGCAAATCAGCCGGAACACGTTCGTCTCCCGCAGGAGACGGTCTGCCGCAGCAAGCAGCCGATCCATATCCTCCCGATGCAGACGGAAGGGGGTCTGACTCAGCAACAGAGGTAAAGCCTCCGCCGGAGTGAGCGGCTGTAAAGCGTTTTCCTCCCCCTGAAAGAGGAAGCAGATCGCGCGCAGAGGTGCATTTCGATTCTGATGCAGCGCCTCCTTGCCGCACCATGGCGTGCCGAAGACCTGCCATACGCCGTCGTAACGGCGCAGGGCGGGCTTGTCGTCATTCAGAATGGACGCGCCGAACAGGCGCACCCATTTTTCCGTGTGGGTGGATTTCCCCGTGCCCGGCGGCGCGGAAAAGCACACGGCCTGTCCGCCATATTCCACCGCCGAGGCGTGGAGCATCATCCCCTCGTGGGACAGAAGCCCCACGGCAAAGCAGTCGCCTGTGGCGATGTACTCCGCAAGGTCCTCCGTTTCCAGCTCGGGACAGAGCGACAGCGCCTCCGCGCCGCCCACGCGGATGGTGATATCCGCCGCGCCGCCCCAGGCGGAGGTCCGATAGACCTCCGCCTGGGCAGCCGTGCGTCCCTTGGGGGACATTTCAACGATCAGATCAGCGATTCGGTAACGCATCACTTTTTGTGGATCCTTCCGTCCTCACCCCAGTAGGTGCGCTTGCTCGTGACGCTGGCGTTTTTAACGACGCCCTTGTAGCCCCAATTCTTCAAGGCAACCTCGTCCTCAGTCGATATGCCCGTAGCGGCCAACGCCTCCAGCGGCGCAAGCAGGATCAGTTCGGCAGCCGGAGCGATATAAGTTTTTTTAATAGTTTTCATCATGCTTATTTACTCCGCTTGTTTGGTGATGCCCAGCTTTTGCAGGAAGTTGTCGAGGATCTCCTGCTGCGCAGAATCAGAAATCTCAGCGTTCTGCCAAGCCTCCTGGAAGCTCAACGCTTGCGGATCACTCTGCTGCTCTCCGCCGTTGTCGAACTTTGCCCGCGCGGTTGCGGAGATCTCCTCGGTATAGCCATTGCGATTCTCCTTGTCGAAGGAACGCTTCAGGTACACCTCGAAGAGAAAGTCGTCACCACTGCGAACAACTTTGCTATCGATCACCTCTCCCTCAGCGGGCATAGGGGGAAAGTCCGTACCGGCAGTAAACTTATAACTGTCTTCGCCGAGCTGATTGTTATTATTACCCTTCAGCGTAAAGCCCAGCTCCGTCAGGTGATTCTTTGCCGCATCGTCGCCCTGGAACTTGCCGATGAAGAACAGCGCGCACTGCGGCGTGTCGCCGGTGGCCAGCTCAAAGCGGTAGCCGGTGACGGAGATGTTGAAATGGTGGAAGGACAGAGTCGATGTACCATTTTCCGTCACCGAAATGGCAACATAGCGATCGTAGGTATCGACATCCCCCACCTTCACGGGCGGGGTCTCGTAGGTCGGGGCGCAGCCCGTCACCGTGCCGACGATCTTGCCCGTCGGGGCGGTAACATAGTCTTTGCCCGTCGAGCTGTCCATGCCGTAAAGCTTGTGATTGCCCGTTACCGAGATATCGCCTGTCACCGTGCAGCCGTTCAGGTCGAGATAGAGATCCTTGTTGTTGACGCTGATAGGCTTCTCGGTGGTGTTGTGCAGCAGCTTGATGTATTGGTCGGCTTTAAGATCGTTAACCGCTTTTTGCAGGGTGGGATGATATGTCGGCTGATTGCCGGTGCTGTCAATGATCGCCGCGAAATCCTTCAGCCATTTGCCCTTGCCGCAGGCCGGGCAGGTGCAGTAGGGGATGGTTTGGCCGGCCTCGGCAGTACTGGTTTCGGTGTAGCCGCCGCCATCGGCGTTTTTCAGCTTGGCGGCGGTGATATCTACACCAATATATTTATTCGATTCTTGGTTGAACTGATAGGTTTTATTACTTGTACCGGGTGTGCCAACTTGAGCATACTTACCAGTTTTTTCACTGGAAGTGATATTGGCACCCGTTGCCGTCGTGTAAACAGCGCCCGCAACTGTCAGCACGCCGTTTACATCGACCTTAGCATCAGCAATCCCTCGGGACCCCTTTCCAGACGGTGAATAGCTTACCGGGCAAATTCCGGAAGATCCGAAAGATTTGCTACCCCATACATAATCCGGACTCCACTCTGCATCATCATAAACATACAAGGACGCGGTAGACGCAACCTTCAGCTCTGCATCTTTGGCAATTAAGACTGTTACCCCCGGCAAAAGAGCTGCGTCTTTTTCGATGGTTGTTGTTCCATCTGTTATTACGATGTCCACATTGTTATTGATTGGAAGCACGTAGTCTTTAGAGTCGAAAGTTGCAATACCCGCGAGAGACATAACAATACTATTGAGAGAAGCCTCGCCAGAGATTGTAAATACCATGCGGTCCTGTGCAGGGATATACCTCTTTGTAAATTGCCCATTTGCTCCAAGTTTAAATAGGCCGTTCGAACCAACAAACGGAATTGTTACGGACTTCGTTCCGACAATTTTGGCCGTTACAGAAATGTAGGTATATTCGTTTGCGCCCGCATTAAGCGTTAGCGCAGCTTCAATATTCTGCACATAATACTGCGTAAACGGGAACACTTTCTGCGTATTATTTGCCATGGCGCCCGTTTTTGAACCACCACGCCAGTCTGTAACTTGATAATATTCATAGACATTTGCGCCGGAGTTGGCCGTTATACTGCCGTCGCCAGTTATATAGCCCCATGCATAGAGGTTGGCACCGTTATTGAGCATAATGCTGCTGCCTTTCTGCATTTTAATCAGTCCATAGGCTCCGGTTGGCTTGCAGCATTCCCGACCAGAACTGGTAAAGTGTTTTCCGCCAACACTGATCGCGCCGCCGTCGACTGTGATGGACGAATCGGGCGCCATGGTAAGCGTTTTATAGGCTTTCTGTGCTTCCGCTGTCGTCGTATACGCAGGGGTTGTGGTATACAGCGCTTCCGTCTCATCAAAGGGAATCAGCAGGGTGACGCCGCTTGGAATTGTGTATTCGCCCGAAATGGTACAACTCTCGAGTTGTTTAACGTATCCGGAGCTATTATTTCTTGTGCTAATAATCGCATCGTTAAGGTTGTCCCATTTCAAAGTGGTTGTTCCTACTTGAAATTTCGTTCCTATTTTCCCAAATTTCGCCGTTACCTTAGAGTTATCTGACGATACAAATATGCTGCTACTTGCGCCGCCTGGCAGGTAACTTTTGTTGGTAGCATCATACCAGCCAAGAAACTGATAACCATCCGCCGGGGTCGCTATGACCTTATAAGCGGTTAGAGAACTCTGGGTGTTGGTATACGCTTCGGTGGTAATGTCCTTCCCGTCCACGGTGTAGCTGCCGTTTTCAGCAGGCTGGAAGGTCACGGTGGCAGTCGCACCAGCCTCCAGTTTCACATCGGTCATCGTGATCTTGGTGGCGGCGGTGCTGCCGGATTCGATCTTCACCTCAACGGTGTCGCCGAGAGCAAGTTCCTTGGTGAACGTGCCGTTCGCAGTGACCTTCGTTTTGTCCACCAGAATCGTACCTTCGTTTACCTCGACGGTATAGCTAAAAGACAGCCTCGCCGTTGTGCTTCCTTCGTTTTTGATGGTCAGCGTGGAGCTGTAGTGCGTAGTGCTACATCCACCTGTGCTGGTAGCTGCGCCGGTAATGCTCGTACCGTTGGTGGTCCACGCACCGTCCGCGTCACCGCTATAGCTCAAGCCGATGCTCTTATCGGGTAAGTTAAGGGTTCCGCTGTTCGCCGCCAGCGCCGGCAGCGTCATCGCCGGAAGCATCGTCAGTATTGTGACAAACGTCAGGAGCAGCGACACAAAGCGCCTGCCAATTCGTTTAACCATTCCGTCGTCCTCCAGTTTTTTTCTCTTTTTTTTGTAATTCGCCGTAAATGCTGATGCCGATCCCCAGCGACAGCAGCGCCCAGAGGTGGGAAACGTGCAAAATGCTGTCCGTTCGGTCCGAGAAGCGGAGCGTCTCGGTCACGAAGCGGAAAATGCCGTAGGAGATCATATAGATGGGGTAGATCATGCCCCGCGCGCTGCCTGTCACCACCTTGCGCCACAGGCGCGAGAGCAGGAGGACATAGAAGAGCAGCTCCAGCTCGCGCGTGGGGAAGCGCAGATGCGTCAGCCCCTCGATGGGGATGTGCGCCCCCAGACAGCATCCTGAAATCATGCAGTTCAGGCGGGCGCACATCAGCGTGAATACAAGGCAAATCGTGAACACATCGAACACATCCGCCGCTTTCTGTTTGGCAAGCTTCGCCACGCCCCAATAGAACAGAGGCATAAAGAATACACCACCGAACAGGCTCATATTGCTGAAATTTCCGGTTTCAAACAGCGCGAACACCTTCACGCTGAGAACACCGAGAACCGTGTGCAGCACGGAAAGGAGCAGCACAGAAAGCCAGCGCAGATGCAGCCGCTCGCGGCAGCGGTGAAGCCAATAGACGTTGAACAGCGTCCCGCAGCCAAGCAGCAGAATAAGCGCGTGGTCAGAGAGCCAAGTGAGCAGAGCCATGTTTAGGTTTTAGAGTTCAGAATCCCCTGCAGCAGGGCAAGCGCCTGGTCATCGTTGAATGGATTTTTCTTGGAAACATCGAACTCTACACCGTATTTATTGCTCTCGTTGATGATCTGCAGCGCGCTGAGGTACGCCGTCATGTCTGCCTTAGCACCCTTATTCTCGTTTTTCAGATAATCTTGCGGCTTACCGCCTTTATTTCCATCATCCATCAGGGCGCCAAGGAGCTGTGCAATGGCGGCTGTGTTCGTAGGTTTGGTCTCCTTAAGCGTTTTCTTGAAATCCGGACTTGCATAGTCCGAGTTGCCATAGGCGGTCATGGTGCCATACAGAAGAGCTGCCTTTGCAAGCGGTTCGCTTTCTTTATTTTTAGTCAGAATATCGATCATTACCTTTTCGGGATGAGCTATTACTTCATCCAAAAACTCATTGTTGTTCATCTTTTGCGCTTTGGAAGCGACATAAAGAATGGTGGCGTTTGCGATCTCCGTATTTTCGGGGTCGCGATTCAGCTTTTTCTTGAGCTCAGCGATCATATTGTTATAGTCGGCTTCGGGCATCCATTGGGTCAGATTGCCTCCGTTTTCGGTTAGCCAACTGGTAAACAGTTTGGAAATGTCGTTGCAGGTATTTGCCAATTCCACTTCGTGACCATTCAGATTGGACTTTCTGAAATTGTCAAGAAGCGTCTTGTGATCCTTATCCAGCTTACACTCCTGCACGGGCAGAATGATCGTTCCGTAAGAGTCCGCATACTTGCCTGTGCGGTACTTCACCGAGGTTGCCCAATCAGAGCCAAAGGCATTGGACAGCCATTTTTCAACGACCGCCGTATCACCTTTGTCGGAAGAAACGGTAGCGCCTTTCGTGGTGACGGTGACACGACCCAGAGCACCGGGGTTCTCATACTTGCCGATCTCACCGGCGTAGATGATGTTCTTATACAGGGTCTCGTCCAGACCCTCGTTGGTGCGCTTAATGTAGCCGCCGTAGCCCACCGTGCCGATGCCGGCCAGAATGCCGATGATCGCGATGACCACAATAAGCTCTACCAGCGTAAAGCCCGCGCTGCCGCGCAGCTTGTTCCTCACTTGCTTTTTCATGTTGTATCCTCCTCAATATATTTGTTTTCTTTTTGAGAATTATATGAACAGATGATTACTCTGTGATTTCCTATTTTGTCTTCCAGTTCAGCACGCCGTAGCCCACGATGCGCGAATCACTCAGAGAGTAGCGGTTGACGGCGACCCTGCCACCGCTGTTGCCCTCGATGGTGTAAAGGTAATTCCCTTCCACGCACAGCACCGCGCCGACGTGGTCGGGGTCTCTGTCCCCGTCCCAGTCAAAAAAGACGTAGTCGCCGGGGATGGGCGTTGCGCTGCTGTCGCGCCACTTTTTTTGGGTTTGGAAGGCATTCATGCCATCGTCCACTTTTGCGAATCTGGGCGGATCGCCGTCGATGGAGGCTTTCTTCTGATCGGCTGCCCACGAGAGGAAGCAGGCGCACCAGGGGGTGTATTGGTTCCAGCCGGGGTTATCGGCGTAGTTGCCAATGTACCATTCGGAGAAGTAGCCGCTCCCTCCGATGATCTCTCCCTTGCTGTCGTACTGTCCGGCAAGCGTCTTTAAAAACGCGAACCGCGCGTCCTTTTCCGCCGTAGACGGCAGAGTCGGCAGGGTCGGATTCTCCAGCTTTTCCTGCGCATCCTCTTTGCCAACGCTGTCGCCCTCGATCCCGGTGCGGCAGAAGACGGAGGTGCTGTAGCTGTGCGCCGCGGTCGCGAAGGTGAAGGTCACGAGGCTGCCGTCCAGAATGACCTGCGCACCGCGCAGGTTGTCCAGCAGCACCTGATCGCCGCTCGTGCCGCTTGTGAGCTTTCCGCTGTTGTAGCGCAGCAGGACCGCTCCGGCAGCGCCGTCGGCGGTCTTTCCCTGTAGCTGCCAACCGTCGGAGAGCGGCTCCACGCGGTAGATCTTGCCGCTGGCGGAGAGATCCTCCAGCGCGGAGAGCACGATGCGCACGGTCTGCTGCTCGCCCGCCTCTTTCTGCGTCGTTTGATGCACCCGCAGTCCGAGCAGCATCAGCGACGCTGCGGCTGCCAGCACGATGGAGCTGACAGCGACGGTCACCAGCAGTTCTACCATGGTGAAGCCGCTGTTGTTTCGTTTCATTCGCTCGTCCCCCCCTTTTCCGCTGTCAAGTGGGTGATGGTATAGGTGATGTAGCTGTGCGTCGCCTTGCTGACCTTAGCGGTGTACTTTATGACCTCTTTGAATTTTCCGTCGGGCTGTTGCTCCTGCACCTTTTTCTCGGTTACTTCGTATTCGAGGTTCATTTTGATCTTTGTCTCGATGCGAACGGCGGCGTTCTTCTCACAGGTAAGCTTAAAGGTGCAGGAATTGCTGTCGGTATCGGTGGCATCAGGGGGGGCGTACGTGCAGCCGCTGACCTTGCTATGCAAACCTTGGAGATATGTAAGGTAAGCCTCTTTTGCCGCTTTCTCTGCCGCCTCTTTCGTGTCATGCTCAGCGGAAAACTCCAAAAGATGTACGTCCTCCGCCAGCGCCACAAATTTTTCGATCTCGCCCTCCGCCTGATAGAGCTGCTGCGTCTGGCGGATGGAGCGCTCCTGCGCCTGATAGTTTTTCAGCGCGGCGGTGCAGACGGACACGGCGACGGCGCACAGCACCAGAACGACGATGAGCACATAGATCAGCGCGTAACCGCCGTTGTCTGTTCGGAGTTTTTTCATGCGCCACCGCCTTCCGGCACCGCGCGGACATAGGTTTCCACTGTAACGAGCGGCTCCGTGTGCTTATCCGATACCGTGACATGATAATAGGGGTTTTCGCCGTCTTTTACCGTTTTGACCGTCACATTGGGGAACGCCTCTGCGCGGTAGTTATCGCTTGGCTGCGTGACGCCGTCCTTCATCAGGGTCTCCACGGCGGTACGGACGTTCAGATGGGCTTCCATTACGGCCTGGCTGTGGGCGTTGATCCGTCCTGCCAGAATCAGGCTGGAACAGATGGGCGCGGAGATCAGGCCGATGATGGCGATCGCCACGACGACCTCCAGCAGCGAAAAGCCCGCTGTTCTCTCTTTCCCGATCTTTTTCATGCCTTGTCTCTCCCAATGGGTCAGTTGAAAATGTCTGTCTTACCGGTCGCGGGCGGCGTTACGCCCGGTTCCTCATAGGTGTTCTGAGCGGACGGCATCAGATACAGCGTCAGGGTCATCTGGCCGTCCAGCAGCTTTTTTTCGCTGTCATAGTTGAAGGTGGCATACCGGATGGAGGTGATGCGCTCATCCGTTGCCAGCGCGTGTACCATGTTCTTGAACTCCCGATAGGAGGCGTGATAGTACACCGTCAGGTTCAAGCCCTCAAGGAGTGCGCCATCGCTCAAGGCCTGCATCGGCGTGATCTCACCGAAAGAAAACTCGATGTCGCCGCCGCTCCCGAAGCGCTGAAGGAAAATATCGTGCAGTTTCTGGGTGTAGCCCAGCTCCTTACTGCCGGTCCCCAGCGTTTTTTCCAGATACAGCAGGTAGAGGATCTGATCTTCTTCCTTCATATCCGCGGGGAAGTTCTCATAAAGCGCGGCGCGGCTTTCCTCGATCGCGGCCTCTGCCGGCTCAAGCTGATCCTGCACGTCCTTGTACTTCTCGTTTTCGACGATGGTGGTTTGCAGCGCGGTGATCTGAGCATTTAACTGATCCCGCTCCATGACGTAAGCTTCACTGCGGGGGCGGTAGCCCAGAACATACACCAGAACGGCGACCAACAAGAGCAGGACTGACAGGACAGCCTTCCAGTTTCTACCGATCACTTTCACTGGCCCACCTCCACTTTCTCAACCTTGGCGTCGCGGTCCAGACCCTTGCGCGTCTGCTCCGCCTGGATCAAGGACTCGTCATAGGCCAGCACGACCGTCAGGTAATAGCGGTTGTCGGCAGGCTTCTGCGTCTGAGAAGCGCCGGTGTTAAAGATATCCGGGATGCCTGAGCCGCCGGTTTGATTTTTGAGTTGATTCATCAGGATCCACATCAGCAGATCGTTTTCATCCATGCCCGTGTTGCCGGAGGTGCCGGATGTACCGGAGGCCTGCTGATTCTTCCGCAGCAGCGCGTTGACCGCGGCCACAGTGGCGGCATCCCGCTGGAACGCCGCGCCGCTGTTGATCTCCTTTTGGAGCGCCACGAGATCCAGAGCGGTATTGTCCTCTTTGATCTCGCCCATTTCCTTGGCAAGATGGAGCGCAAGCTTGCCCCTCAGCGTCTGATTCTGCCGAATGAGCGCAATCGTTGCGTTGACATTCGTCTTGTTGTCAGTCAGGATATTCAGCAGGTTCGGCAGATATTTGTTCAGCATCACATCGTCGCTCTCATAGAACATGCGGTGCTGATCGGCGTTTTTCCAAATGTCGTCAAAGATCTTGTCGTACAGGATCTGGTCCTTTTCCTCACGGGCGATATCCTCGCGCATCAGCAGGAAAAACTGATACATGGCGGCAGGATCGTTTTGCAGCAGGGACCGGATCGCGTTCTTCTCCTGGGTGGTATTGGAGCGCTTGCGCAGGTCATCCAGCGAGAAGGTCTTTTCCTGCACCGGCCCGTAGACGGCTTGCAGAGCGTCCAGCTGGTTGGAGTTCAGGTATTGCAGGCTGAGACGCAGCGTTGCAATATCGACAGACTCAATGCCAGAAGCAGAGGACGTACTGCCGCTGCTGGGCGTGGCAGGCGTGACCGTTGTACTGCCGGAACTGCCCGGCGTGCTGGGCGTGGCAGGCGTGACCGTTGTGCTGCCGGAACTGCCCGGCGTGCTGGGCGTGCCGCCGCCGGGGAGCAGCCCCTGGATCCCGGAGAGGATGCCGAGGTTATCCGGGGTAATGGTCACGCCGAAACGCTCCATCACATCCGCATAATTTTCCATCTTTGCAATGGTACTGTCATCGGCACCCGCCGCTTTCAGCAGCGGGATCATATTCCGAAGCGTTTTTCCGTCGATGGCAACGCTGCCGCTGGAAGCGTTGGAGAACAGCTCATCGAGGGAATAGCCGCCCTCGGTGGGAGGTTCTTCCGTACTGCTTTCCTCGGTACTATCCGTTGTGCTTTCCGTGGTACCATCCGCTGCGCTTTCCTCCGTGCTCGGCACGGGGGACTCCTTCTCCGCTTCCTCGTACAGCGCAGCGATCATTTTGTCCGGGGAGTAGGCTTCCCGCGGGCCGATGGTCAGGCTGGAAACGGTGCTGAGGGTCATGAAGGGCACGTCGCGCAGCGCCACGAGGAAATAAGCGGCGTCCTCCTTGCTCTGGAAGGCGACCTGCGCCGCAAGACACAACTCGGTCGTGCTCAGAGCGGTCACCGTTGACTTCTTGGGGAGCTTTGCCTCCAGCTCGTCCAGCACCAGTTCAAGGTTGTCGTTATATGTCCGAACGGAGTCGAATACGGTGTCCCAGTCGGCGCTGTAAGCGTCGTACATACTCGAATAGTTGTGGTAGTTCTCCGCGCAGCCAGCATTCTGCTGGGCAAGCGCCGTCAGGCGGTCCTGCTGTGCGCGCAGACCGTCCAGCTCCGTGCTCCACGACAGCTTGGAGGTCAGCAGCAGCAGTACGGACGCCGTCAGCGCCGCGCCGCCAAGGAACACAAGACCGTACTGCCACGCGCGGTTGATGGGTGCGCGCGCGCCGGTGATGTGGTTCAGCTCCGGGTCGCCGAAGTCAAGGGCGGTGAGCGCCGCGCCCTGACAGAGCAGCCACTGCGCGCCGTAGTCGGTCTCCGCCATTTCGACGGGAACATTCAGCAGCGACGCGAGCGCCGGGGCAAGCCCCGCCTCCTTCCCCTGACCGCCGGAAAGCACGGCGCTCGTCAGGCGGGCGCGGCCGGGCATGGCGGAAAAGTAGTCGAGCACGATGCCCGCCTCATTGAGGTCGTCCTGCTGGGAATAGCCCCGCTGCAGCAGACGCTGCAGCTTGACCTGCCCGTTGTGGACGAAGGTCAGCATCAGCAGCTCGCTCTCGGCGTTGATATAGAGGCAGACGCCGTCGTCCGTATCCGCGGAGGACTTCGCGTGCTTTGGCAGGGCAAAGTCCGCGTCCACGGCGGTGGCGTGGCTGTGACCGCAGAAATCGACGGCGGCAACGCTCAGCCCCATGCTGTTGGCAAGGGCATAGTAGCGCTGCAGCATCGCGCGCGGCACCGCCCAGAGCTGCACGCGCAGAAGACGCGCGTCCTCGCGCTGCTCGACGCCCACGCTCTCCCACGAAAGCTGATACTCGCCCGGGTCGATGGGGAAATACTCGTCCATGTTCGCCAGCAGCATCTGACCGAGGCGCTGCTGCTTTTTCACCGCGGGGACGGTGACGCTCTCGCTGATGACCTGCGTGGAGCAGAGCGAAAAGACCACCTTACGGCAGCGGCGGAACAGCCCCTGCCGCAGAACCGGCTCCATCGCGTCCCGCAGGGCGTCCAGCCCCACGAGCTGACCGTCCTCGACCGCGTTCGGCGGCGTGGGCAGGATGACCCGCTCGGAAATGACGTCGCTGCCCAGCGTCATCTGGGCGATGCGGATCTCTCGCTCGGTGATCTGCACCACCAGCGCCCTGCCGCTCAGCCTTTGCATGCTCATAAGTGTTCCCTCCCGGACTGTGGGAATGGCACAGCCGTCCCGAAGAACGGTTCTGCCCCTCCCACAGGCTCTTGTTTTTCTCTCGCGGGCAGGTCCGCGCCTGCCCTTTTCTCTCCCGTGTTACAGCCCAAAAAGACCGAGGTAGGCCGCGATGAGCCGGTCGCCCCATAGCGCCGCGACCCAGATCCCGGCGGCAAGATACGGCCCGAACGCCAGTTTGCGGGGCGCGCCGCGTTTCATGCGGACCGAGTGGATGATCGCACCGGAAACGCTGCCGAGGATCATCGCAAGAAGGATGCGCTGCCAGCCCAGCAGCAGTCCCGCCCCTGCCATCAGCTTGACGTCCCCCATGCC
>PPYE01740592.1_pt1 | contig 14090 bp, 14 predicted proteins | sample 1559881 | NCBI WGS metagenome assembly PPYE01 (sample SAMN08240022, study PRJNA423297) | Human gut metagenome, whole genome shotgun sequencing project.
GGGGGTTCATGAGGATGGCGGCGTCCAGACCCACGTTATAGGGGTTCTCCTGGACGAACTTCTTCCACCAGGCCTTCTTGACGTTGTTCTTCAGCTCCACGCCCAAGGGACCGTAGTCCCAGGTGTTGGCCAGGCCGCCGTAGATCTCGCTGCCGGCAAAGATAAAGCCGCGGCCCTTGCAGAGGGCCACCACTTTTTCCATGGTCTTTTCGCTGTTTTTCATGGTGTTTTCTCCTTCTATCCCAAAATTTTGCATGACAAAAATAAAAAACGCCCCGAGCCTTGCGGCTCAGGGCGAACATAAACCGTCCGCGGTCCCACCTGATTTTCTCCCGAAAGGGAGACACTCTGCCCGGTAACGGCGGGGACCGGCGGCGCATTTCCGCGCCGCGGCTCCAGGGCGCCTTCTCGCCTGGTCCCGGAAGGGCTCGCACCGTCCGCCCTCTCTCTTCGCCGGAGCCCAGGGGATACTCCTCCCTGTCGCAGCCTTTTGCATATCGTTTGCACTCTATCACGTTTTCCCCGGCCTGTCAAGAACATGGCCGGTTTTTTTGGAAAAGCCGGCGCATTTAGGGGTGTTTTTCCCGGTTTTGCCCCTGAAAGCCGGCTGTTTTTCCACAAAGTTTTCAAAATTGTGCAAAACGAGAGCCGCCGTAAAAACGGCGGCTCCCCATTTCACTGCTTTTCCCGGTCGTAAGCCACGATCACGCGGCGGTTGGGCTCCGTGCCGGTGGAATAGGTGGTGACGCCCGGCACATCCTGCAGCGCCGTGTGGATCACATGGCGCTCGTAGGCGTTCATGGGCTCCAGCGTCACGCTGCGGCGGTACTTGGTCACCTTGCCGGCCACCTTGCGGGCCAGGTGCTGGAGGCTCTGCTCCCGCTTTTCCCGGTAGCCCTCGGCGTCCAGCTGCACACGCACCCGGCCGCTGGCGCTGCGGTTGACCGCGTAGCTGGTCAGCTGCTGGATGGCGTCCAGGGTCTCGCCCCGGCGGCCGATGAGGGCCCCCAGGTTCTCGCCCTCCAGAACGACCTTGTAGCGGCCCTTTTCCGGCAGGTACACCCGCACCTGGGCGGGGCTTTCCATCTGCTCGAGCAGACCGGTCAGGAACGTGCGGATGGCCGCGGCCTTCTCGTCGTCCACTTCCTCGCCCAGATCCTGGGCCGCCTGGGGCGCCGGCGTCTCCTTCACGGGCGCCTTGGCCTGCTTGGGCTCCTTTTTCTTCTCCGGACGGCGCTCGCCGCTCTTTTCCTGTCTGGGGGCCTTCTCCTGCTTGGGAGCGGGCGCCTCCATCACTTCTTCCGGTGCCTGGGGGGCCTGAGGCGCTGCCTCTTCGGCAGTGTCCTCACCGTAGCTCACCCGCACCTTGGCCGGGCAGCTGCCCAGGCCCAAAAAGCCGGACTTTGCCCGCTCCAGGATCTCCACGGACACGTCGTCCCGGTCCAGGCCCAGCTGGGCCAGCGCCTTGGCGACGGCTTCGTCCTCCGTCTTGCCCGTTACCTCGATAAACTCTCTCATAACGGCTCCTTACTGTTCACTGTCATAGCGGTCGGCCTTGTAGGAACGGCCCCGGGCATAGGGGCGGTCGCCGATCCGGCCGGCCTCGCTGGTGGTGATCTTCTTCTTGGTGGCCTTGGCCTCCTGGGCAGCCCGCTGCTTTTCCTTCAGCGTCATCTTGGGAGCAGGCTCCTGGCGCAGCTTCTCCTGCTGGCGGCGGCCCTCCTCCATGCGGCGCTGCCGGTCGGCCTGACGGGCCTCATACCGGGCAGTCTCCTCTTCTTCCAGCTTCTTGTTGTAGAACTTGCCCATGATGAGCTCCTGGACCATGGAGATCAGGCTCTGGGCGATCCAGTACACACCCAGGGCAGCGGGCATGATGAACGCGAAGTACACGCTCATCAGCGGCATCATGTACATCATGGTCTTGGTGCTGCCGGCGCCGGGGCCGTCCATGCTGGGCTGCTGCTTCATGGTGAAGTGGGAGAACAGCAGCTGGCTTCCGCCGGCCAGCAGGGGGATGAGCAGCATGCCGATGAACACGCCGCTGATGGCGAACGTGGACACCGTGCTCCAGGGCGTGGCGGACAGGTCCAGGCCCAGGAAATCATAGTTCATGTTGATCCAGCCGTCGATGCCGCTGGTCAGCTCCGGCATGGAGCTGGCGATCTTGGCAAGGCCGATCTGGCCATAGGGGGACAGCTGGGTCACACCGTCCACCACCACGGCGGCACCGTCCTTCATCTGCACGATGGAGGACATGTCCACACCGGCGGCGGTGACAGCGGTCACCAGCTTCTGCACCACGTCCTCACCCAGCATCATGAAGTGGGTGATGGGCTGGCGGATGATGGAGTACAGAGCCAGCAAAATGGGCAGAGGCAGGAAGCTCCACAGGCAGCCGCTCATGGGGTTGACCCCCTCCTCGGCGTAGAACTTCTGCATTTCCTCGTTCATCTTCGCCTGGTTGTTGGCGTACTTCTTCTGGATCTCCTTCATCTTGCCGCTCATACGGCTCATGCGCACCATGCTCTTTTTGGACTTCATCTGGAAGGGCAGCAAAATGAGCTTGATGGCCAGAGTGAAGAGGATGATGGCGACGCCGTAGGAGCCTGTCAGATTATAGAACAGGCGCAGCAGCGCCGCGAACGGGATACAGATGTAGTATCCGATGGTACCGAAAAATCCCATTTGGATTTTTTCCTCCGTCCTTCTTTGGTTTTGAGTCTGCGCTCAGGGTACCGGGTCATACCCGCCCTTGTGAAACGGATTGCAGCGCAGGATCCTGCGAAACGCCATCCAGCCGCCTTTGAGGGCGCCGTATTTTTCGATGGCCTCCAGGGCGTATTGGGAGCAGGTGGGGATATAGTTGCAGCAGGGCGGCCGCAGCGGGGAGATCTCCCGCCGGTAAAACCGGATCATGGCCAGCATGATACGCTTCATGTCCGTTCCTCCAGCACGTCCAGCTTGCGGCAAAGCCGCAGGAAGGAATCATTGAGCTCCTTCCAGGGCGCGCTGACCGCGCGGGACCTGGCCACCAGGACGAAATCATAGCCCTGGCGCAAGGCGCCGCCGTTGAGCCGGTACACCTCCCGCAGCCGGCGGCGGGCGCGGTTGCGCACCACCGCATGGCCCAGCTTCACGGAGACCGTGACGCCCAGGCGGTTATGCCCCAGCTTGTTTTTCCGGCAATAGAGCACCATGCTGCCGCTCACCGCCGACGCGCCGCGCCGGTAGAGATTGCGGAACTGATGGTTCTCCTTCAGTGTCACCGCTCGCTTCATTGCTCTCCCCTGTTCCTTCTGCCCGGAAACTCTTCTAGGGACGGAGGAATCCACATGAAATTCCCGCCGTCCCTAAGACGTCTTTTATCAAGTGTCTCCCGCGCGCGTTCGTCTCGCTCAGTGGGTCAGGCGGGCGCGGCCCTTGGCGCGGCGACGGGCCAGGACCTTGCGGCCGTCGGCGGTAGCCATTCTCTTGCGGAAGCCGTGGACCTTGGAGCGATGCAGCTTCTTGGGCTGATAGGTACGTTTCGTTGCCATGTTGAGACACCTCCTGTCAGTATTCCGGCCGTCCTTGCGGGCGGCACTTACTCGACACCTCCCCTTTCGGGCAGGCGCAGTAAACATTCTTCGCGCGTCACTGCGACGCACACGATAGTATACAGACTTTTTCATATTGTGTCAATAAAAACTTGCATTTTCTTGAAAAAAACCATGTTTTTGCGCGATTTGTGCGCCGGTTTCAAAATATTGTGGCAAAGTCAAAATTTCAATCAATATGTAGTTTTGCATCTGTTTCCCCCTGCGGATATTTTTTTGGAGTTTCCACTTTTATATTTAGAATAAGTATTGCCAGGCATTCGTTTTTTTGCTATAATATCTTCGATTTGTTTTGTCCATTTTTAACTAGAGAGAGGTGTTTGTTTTTGAATTCCGTCGCTGACGTGTGGGACAATGTCCTTGCCCAGCTGAAAGGAGAGCTGTCGGAAACCACCATCAACACCTGGTTCGACGAGCTGGAGGCTGTGGACATCCGGGGCAACACGTTCATCCTGCACTGTACCAACGATTTTAAAAAACGATACATCGAGACGCTGTTTCTCAAGAGCATCAAGGCGGCTTTGAAGGACATCTTCTCCGTGGAGTTCGAGGTGCGCATCTGGGACGACGCGGAGTTCAACGAGCGCAGCGGCGTGGCGCCCAAAAAGCAGAGCGACCGCTTCACCTCCGATGAATTCACCTTCGAGACGTTCGTGGTGGGCCCGTCCAACAAGCTGGCCTACGCCGCCTCCGTGGCGGTGGCGGAGCATCCCGCCCAGAACTACAACCCGCTTTTGATCTACGGCGACTCCGGCCTTGGCAAGACCCATCTTATCTACGCCATCGCCAATGTCATCAAGCGCAACGACCGCTCCGCCAAGATCGCCTACGTCAAGGGCGACGACCTGACCAACGAGCTGGTGGCCGCCATCCAGGCCGGTCCCAACAAGACCGCCGAAATGCGGGAGAAGTATCGCCAGGCGGACCTGCTGCTGGTGGACGACGTGCAGTTCATCGCCGGCAAGAAGCAGACCCAGGAGGAGTTCTTCCACACGTTCAACAACCTCTATGAGTCCGGCCGCCAGATCGTACTGACCTCCGACCGTCCCCCCTCTGAGATGACCCAGCTGGAGGACCGGCTGCGCACCCGGTTCGAGTGGGGCCTTCTGGTGGACGTGGCGCCCCCGGACTTTGAGACCCGCCTTGCCATCGTCAAGACCAAGGCCGCCATGCTGGGATTGGACCTGCCGGACAAGATCTCCGTTTATATCGCGGAAAACGTCACCGCCAACGTCCGGCAGCTGGAGGGCACCATCAACAAGATCATGGCCTTCAAGGATCTTCTGGGCAACGACACCGACGAGGAGACCGTCACCCGGGCCATCCAGGATATGCTCAAGCGGTCCAACGAGTATATCCCCTCCCCCGAGGCCATTCTGGACTACATCAGCAAGTACTACAATCTGGAGGAGTCCGTCATCCGGGGTCAGCAGCGGGTGCGGGACGCGGTGGCCGCCCGTCAGATCGCCATGTACCTGATCCGCTCCATGACCAATCTGTCCCTGGACGATATCGGCAAGCAGTTCGATAACCGGGACCACTCCACCGTCCTCTATTCCATCAAGCAGGTGGAAAAACAGATGAAAAAAGATGCCGCCTTCGCCGAGACGGTCAAGGCCATCAAGACCAACATCAACGCCCGGAAATGAGGCGTTTTTTCTCCACTTGTTCTGTGGAAAAACAAAAACTTTGCTGTGGAAAACCGGCGGTGAAAAATAGCCGTTGAAAATCGACCGGATTTTTCAACATCCCCTGTGAATCCTCCAACCCTTGCGATTTTTGGGGTTCACCGACTTTTCCACACATTTTCCTTCTACGGCTGCTTTTTCTAACAAAGAATTTATCTTTTCTTTTTTTAAAGACAGCCGGCGACCAATTCCTCCGACCTGAAAGGAAGTGCAACCATGAAATTCTCCTGTGAGAAAGCCCTTTTGCAAAGCGCCATCGCTGTCACCAGCCGGGCCGTGGCGCAAAAGAGCTCCATCCCCGCCCTGGAGGGCCTTTTGCTGCGGGCCGATCACCAGCTGACCATCTCCGGCTACAACATGCAGACCGGCATCCGCACCAAACTCTCCGCAGACGTTGTGGAAACCGGTGAGATCGTGCTCAACGCCCGTCTGTTCGGGGACATCATCCGCCGCATGCCCGACGATGTGGTGGTATTCACCGCCGACTCTAAGCAGGTTGTCCACCTCCACTGTGGAGACGCGGACTTCGACATCCTGGGCCTTTCCGCCGCGGACTATCCGGAGCTGCCCGTTGTGGAAGATGAGTACGCGGTGACCATCCAGCAAAAATCCCTCCGGGCCATGATCGAGGAGACCGCCTTTGCCGTCTCCACCAACGAAAGCCGCCCGGTGCATACCGGCGCGCTGTTCGAGATCGGCGAAAAGGGATTGACCATGGTGGCGGTGGACGGCTTCCGCCTGGCGATCCGCAGGGAAAAACTGGAAAAAATTGAGGGCGGCGCCTTCTCCTTCGTGGCGCCCGGCAGCGCCCTGAGCGAAGTGAAGGGCATCTGTGCCGACACGGAGGACATTGCCTCCGTCACCCTGGGCAAGCGGCACATCCTTTTTGAAGTGGGCGACACGGAGCTGATCTGCCGCCGCCTGGAGGGCGAGTTCCTGGACTATAAAAATGCCATTCCCCGGAAAAATCCCATCGCCGTGGTGGCGGACACCAAGCGCCTCATCGAGAGCATCGACCGGGTGAGCGTGGTGATCTCCGACAAGCTGAAAAGCCCCGTTCGGTGCATTTTTGACCAGGATAAGGTATTTTTGTCTGCCAAAACCGGCAACGGCGAGGCCAAGGACGTGTGCCCCATCAGCGGCGACGGCACCGGTCTTGAGATCGGCTTCAACAACCGCTATTTGATGGAGGCCCTGCGCTATGCCCCGGCGGATACCGTGCGCATCGAGCTCAATACCGGCGTCTCCCCCGCCATCATCGTGCCGGTGGACGGCGAGGAGAATTTCCTCTACATGGTGCTGCCTGTCCGGCTCAAGAGCGCCGATTAAAAGCGAGGAGCGTTATGAAAACCATCATCATTCATACGGAGTTTATCAAGCTCCAGGATCTTCTCAAATTTGCAAATCTTGTGGAAAGCGGTGGCGAGGCCAAGGAGCGCATCCAGGCCGGCGAGGTCACCGTGGGCGGCGAGGTTTGCACCCAGCGGGGCAGAAAGATCCGCCCCGGCGACGACGTGTGCTTCCAGGATCAGCACTATACCGTAGCGTATGCGGATTGAATCCCTGTCTTTGACCGGATTTCGCAACTATTCCGCCGTGGACGTTCCCTTTGACCAGCGCTGCAACGTGATCTTCGGGGACAACGCCCAGGGCAAGACCAATCTGCTGGAGGCCATTGTCTACCTCTCCTGTGGAAAATCTCCCCGTGCCCGGTCCGACCGGGAGCTGATCGGATTTGACGCCCAGGGTGCACGGCTTTGTGCACGGGTCCACGCCCGGGAGCGGGAGTTTGAAATGGAGGCGGCGCTGTACCGGGGCAGACGGCGGCGCCTGACGGTGAACAAGGTGCCGGTGGGGTCCGGCGCGGAGCTGAGCCAGGTGTACAACACCGTGTTCTTCTGCCCCGACGATCTGTACCTGATCCGCCAGGGGGCGGCCGCCCGGCGCAAGTTCCTGGATACCGCTTTATGTCAACTTCGCCCCCGGTACGCGGCGGCCCTGGCCGCCTACGGCCGGGCCTATGAGCAAAAGACCCGCATCCTCCGGGACGCGGAGGAGCGGCCGGATCTTCTCTCGGCGCTGCCGGAGTTCAACGCCCAGCTCATCCGCTTCGGCGCCGTGCTCATCCACTACCGCCACCAGTTCACCCAGCGGCTTGCCCAGCATGCCGCGGCGGTGCACCGGGCCTGTTCCGGCGGGCGGGAGGAGCTGGAGGTGCGCTATGCCACCGTCTCCTCCGTCACCGACCCCGGCGCGCCGGTGGATCAGATCGCCTGTCAGCTGCAAAGCCACATGGACGCCCACGCCCAGGCGGAGCGGGCCGTCCGGCTGTGCCTCTCCGGCCCCCACAAGGATGATCTCCTGGTGAGCATCGACGGCCGGGAGGCAAAGCAGTACGCCTCCCAGGGCCAGACCCGCACGGCGGCTCTCTCCTTGAAGCTGGCGGAGCGGGAGATCTACCACAGCGCCGCCGGGGAATATCCCGTGCTGCTGCTGGACGACGTGCTCTCCGAGCTGGACCCCAGGCGGCAGGAGTTCGTCCTCAACCGCATCGCCGGCGGCCAGGTGTTCATCACCTGCTGCGAGGACGACCGTCTGGCAGAGCTTTTGGGCGGCAAGGTATTGCATGTCCACGCCGGCGCGCTGGTGTGAGCGGGGGATGAACACGCGACCGAGCGGAGCGACGGGAGCTGCGCGCAAGCGCGTTTTGCATCCCATCACCTGCTGTGAGGGAAAGCGGCGAAGCGCCGCCGGGGGCGGATGCAGCGAGCCGCTTTCGAGGCAGCGGCACGATTGACGGCCCGAACAGGGCCGGGAATCGTCTGCCGCAACGGTGACTGACCGTCTGGCAGAGCTGCTGGGCGGTAAGGTGCTGCATGTCCACGCCGGCGCGCTGGTGTGAGCGGGGGAAAAAACGGCGGGGCGGAGAAATAGTAAGGTTATGTAAACTTTTTCGGCGGGCGCTCCCGTCCGGAAAGGGGGCGCGGATATGTTCCATGTTTTCTTGGCGCTGCCGGTGCTGGCCGTGTTCGGCGCCGCCGCGGCCATGGTGCTGGCGGCCATGCTGGCCCTCTGGGGCGCGGCGTTCGGCGCGGCGCTGCTGCTGGGCCTGTTCTGCCGGAAACGGCGGTGGCTTTTGTGGCTGCCGGTGCTCTTTGGCGTTTTGGGCTTTTCCCTCATGCTGCTGGCCAGGATCTATCCCCTGGAGCTGCCGTTTTTGCTCGTTTTGTGGGGCGGATACGGCGTGTGCCTGCTGGCGGGCTGGGGCATGAGTCTGCTGGTGCGGCGGCTGTACCGCTGGATCAGGAGGTAAGAGATGTATCTGCACATCGGGCAAAACGAGATCATTCCGGACAAACGGATCATCGGCATCTTCGATCTGGATAAATGCAGCTATGAAAAGCGTACCCGGGATTACCTGGCCGCCGCGGAACAGGAGGGCGTGGTGCTGGACGTGTCCGGCGCGCTGCCCAAGTCCTTCGTGGTGTGCGACCATCCCTATCACCGGCAGATCGTGTATCTGAGTCAATTGAATTCCGTCACCTTGAAAAACCGCGCGGAGAGCAAAAAGCCGGAGTTTTGAGAGGAGGCTGCCCATGAATCAGTTTCTGACCCTGTACTTTTTTGAGGGGATCCGGACATTTTACGCCTGGGCGTTCCCTCTGAACGTGATGGTGACCGCCAGCATGCTGCTGGGCCTTGCCGTGGGCATATTTTCCCGGCGGAAGTCCCGGCTGCGGCGGGTCTTTGCGGTAGTATGCCTGGTGATGCTGGCAGCTGCCGAGGCCGTGAGTCAGCTTTTTGCCGAGGAGTCCTTGATGTGGGTGGGCATCTGCGGCTGGTTCGCGGAAGCGGCGCTTCTTTGCCTTTGCATCGGCATGGCGGTCCGCTTCCTCTGGACCAAGGTCCGCGGACGATAAAATTTCATGATGTACTGAAGAACAAAAGGACAGCGTTTTGGGAGGTGCCCCATGAGCTTCATCACATTGGATTTCTTTTACACGATCCGGGCGTTTTATGCCTGGGTATTCCCCCTGAACGCGATAGTGACCGTCAGTATGGTGGCTGGCCTTGCGGTGGGACTTTTCTCCCGGCGGAAGTCCCGGCTGCGGCGGGTCTTTGGGGCGGTGTGCCTGGTGAGCCTGGCGGTCACGGAGCTCATCTGGCAGCTGTACCCTTCGGAATATTTGATTCTTTTCTTTTGTGTCTGCGGCTGGTGCGCAGAGGCGGCGCTTCTTTGCCTTTGCATCGGCATGGCGGTGCGCTTTCTCTGGACCAAGATCCGCGGACGATAAAATCGCATGATATTGTAGTTTGGCGCAAGGCAGGGAGAAACGGGCCGGAAGTGTCCGGCCCGGCTCTTTCTGCCCTGCTATGGAAGGAGTTATTCTATGGAAGAAAATGAGATCCTGACCACATCCCAGACCGAGCACGAGTACGACGCCTCGGAGATCCAGGTGCTGGAGGGACTGGAGGCCGTGCGCAAGCGCCCCGGCATGTACATCGGCTCCACCTCCACGTCGGGCCTCCACCACCTGGTCTATGAGATCGTGGACAACGCCATCGACGAGGCTCTGGCCGGCTACTGCACGGATATTCTGGTGCAGATCAATCCGGACAACACCATCACCGTGGTGGACAACGGCCGCGGCATCCCCGTGGACATCCAGGCCCAGACCGGCAAGCCCGCCCTGGAAGTGGTGTACACCGTGCTTCACGCCGGCGGCAAGTTCGGCGGCGGCGGCTACAAGGTCTCCGGCGGCCTCCACGGCGTTGGCGCCAGCGTGGTCAACGCCCTTTCCGAGTGGCTCACCGTTCAGGTCCATCGGGATGGAAAGATCTATGAGATGAAGTTCTCCCGGGGCGGCGTGACCGAGCCTATGACCGTGGTGGGCACCACGGATCACACGGGCACTACCGTCACCTTCAAGCCCGACCCGGAGATGTTCGAGGATACGGTCTACAATTACGACACCCTCCACACCCGCATGCGGGAGGAGGCGTTCCTCAATGCGGGCCTTTGCATCCGCACCGTGGATAAGCGTCCTGGTCAGGAGCAGGAGGACAACATGTGCTACGAGGGCGGCATCCGGGAGTTCGTCACCTGGCTCAATAAGTCCAAGGACTCCCTGCACAAGGATGTCATCTACATGGCAGGCGCCAAGGAGGACTCCATGGCCGAGGTGGCGTTGCAGTATAACGACGGCTACAACGAGACCATCCTCTCCTTTGCCAACAACGTCCACACCCCCGAGGGCGGCATGCACGAAGAGGGCTTCAAGCGGGCGCTGACCAGTGTCCTCAACGCCTACGGCCGCAAGATCAAGATGCTCAAGGACGACGAGAAGGTCTCCGGCGAGGACTGCCGGGAGGGCCTTACCTGCGTCATCTCCGTCAAGCTCACGGAGGCCCAGTTCGAGGGCCAGACCAAGGCCAAGCTGGGCAACAGCGAGATCCGCACCCTGGTAAACAACATCGTCTCCGATAAGCTGGAGATCTTCCTGGAGGAAAATCCCCAGGTGGGCCGTATGATCCTGGACAAGGCACTCACCGCCAACCGTGCCCGGGAGGCCGCCAAGCGGGCCCGGGAGTCCATCCGGAGAAAGACGGCCCTGGGCGGTGCCGCCATGCCCGACAAGCTTCGGGACTGCAACGAGAATAACCCCGAGCTCACCGAGCTCTACATCGTCGAGGGCGACTCCGCAGGCGGTTCCGCCACCCAGGGACGGGACTCCCGCTTCCAGGCCATTTTGCCGCTTTGGGGCAAGATGCTCAACGTGGAGAAGGCCCGGGCCGACAAGGTCTACGGCAACGACAAGCTCCAGCCGGTCATCACCGCCCTGGGCGCCGGCATCGGCGAAGAGTTCGACCTTGACAAGCTCCGCTATCACAAGGTGGTCATCATGGCCGATGCGGATGTGGACGGCAGTCACATCCGTACCTTGCTTCTGACCTTCTTCTTCCGCTTCATGCGGCCCCTCATCGAGCACGGCTATGTCTACTCCGCCGTGCCCCCCCTCTATAAGCTCACCCGCGGCAAGACCACCCGTGTGGCTTTCGATGACGCCGAGCGGGAAAAGATCGCCGCCGAGATGCGGGGCGACAACCCCAACGCCAAGATCGACATCTCCCGGTTCAAGGGCCTGGGCGAGATGAACCCCCACGAGCTGTGGGAGACCACCATGGACCCGGAAAAGCGCACCTTGCGCCGCATTACCCTGGACGACGCCGTGGCCGCCGACGAGACCTTCACCATCCTCATGGGCGAGAAGGTGGAACCCCGCAAGGAGTTCATCGAGCGCAACGCCAAGTACGCCGTGAACCTGGATTACTGAGAAAGGATACCGAGCTATGTCTAAAAAACCCCAATATGATCCCGAGGAGATCCGGTATCCCAATCAAAAGATCGTGGAATCTCCCCTGGTCCCTGAAATGGAGAAATCCTACATTGAGTACGCCATGAGCGTCATCGTGGGCCGGGCCCTGCCCGACGTGCGGGACGGCCTCAAGCCCGTCCACCGCCGTATCCTCTACGCCATGTACGAGGATAACCTCACCTACGACCACGCCTTCCGCAAGTGCGCCACCGCCGTGGGCGACGTGCTGGGCCGGTACCATCCCCATGGCGACGCTTCGGTCTATGACGCACTGGTGCGTCTGGCTCAGGACTTCTCCATGCGCTACATGCTCATCGACGGACACGGCAACTTCGGCTCCGTGGACGGCGACCCCCCGGCTGCCTACCGTTATACGGAGGCGCGCCTTGCCCGCATGTCCGACGAGATGCTGCGGGACATCGAAAAGGACACCGTGGACTGGGACCCCAACTTCGACGAGACCCGCAAGGAGCCCCGCGTCCTCCCCTCCCGGTTCCCCAACCTGCTGGTGAACGGCTCCTCCGGCATCGCCGTGGGCATGGCCACCAACATCCCGCCCCACAACCTGCGGGAGGTCATCGGCGCGTGCATCTGCGTGCTGGATAACCCGGAGGCCCAGCTGAGCGACCTGATGCAGCACATCAAGGGACCGGACTTCCCCACTAAGGGCATCATCATGGGCCGCAGCGGCATCCGCGCCGCCTACGCCACCGGCCGGGGCCGCATCGTCATCCGGGCCCGCCACGAGTTCGAGGAGTGGGGCAAGGACCGCACCCGCATCATCATCACGGAGATCCCCTACCAGGTCAACAAGCGCATGCTCATCAAGAACATGGCCGAGCAGGTGGAGGACAAGCGCCTGGAGGGCATTTCCGACATCCGGGACGAGTCCGACCGCAACGGCATGCGCATCGTCATCGAGCTCAAGCGGGACGCCAACCCCCAGGTGGTCTTGAACCGCCTGTTTGCCCAGACCCAGCTGCAGACCTCCTTTGCCATCAACATGCTGGCCCTGGTGCAGAACCAGTCCCAGCCCAAGATCCTCTCCCTGCGCCACATCATCGACGAGTACCTTACTTTCCAGGAAGAGATCATCGTCCGGCGCACCCGGTACGATCTGAAGAAGGCCCAGGAGCGGGCCCACCTGCTGGAAGGTCTGCTGGTGGCCCAGGACAACATCGACGAGGTCATCAAGATCATCCGCTCCAGCTACGATAACGCCAAGGAAAACCTCATGAGCCGCTTCGGTCTGGACGACGTCCAGGCCCAGGCCATTCTGGATATGCGCCTGAAGGCCCTGCAGGGTCTGGACCGGGAGAAGCTGGAGGCGGAGTATCGGGAGCTGGAGGAAAAGATCGCCTGGTATCAGAAGATCCTCTCCGACGACGCCCTGGTGCGCCAGATCCTCAAGGAGGAGCTGCAGGCGATCTCCGACAAGTTTGGCGACGACCGTCTCACGGAGATCCAGGACGTGGAGGACGAGATCGACATCGAGGACCTGATCGAGGAGGAGCAGTGCGTCTTCACCCTCACCCAGGCGGGCTACATCAAACGCACGCCGGTGAGCGAGTACGCCGCCCAGGGTAAGGGCGGCCAGGGCCGCAAGGGCATCACCACCCGGGAAGAGGACGTGGTGACCGACGTGTTCACCGCCTCCACCCATGACTATATCCTCTTCTTCACGGATACCGGCAAGGTCTACCGGAAGAAGGGCTACCAGATCCCCGAGTCCGGCAAGACCGCACGGGGCACCAACATCGTCAACATCCTCCAGGTGGAGCAGGGCGAGCGGGTGCAGGCCATGATCCACACCCGGGACATCGAAAATGAGGACAGCCGCTTCCTGGTGATGGTCACCCGCAACGGCACGGTCAAGCGCCTGCCGGTGGGCACGCTGCGCAACCTGCGCAACAACGGCATCCGGGCCATCACCCTGGACGAGGGCGACCAGCTCATCTCCGTGCGGGAGACCGACGGCACCCGGAAGATCCTCATCGCCACCCACGACGGCCAGGCCATCTGCTTTGACGAAAACGACGTTCGTCCCATGGGCCGTGAGGCCATGGGCGTGCGGGGCATCCGCCTGCGCGAGGGCGACTATGTGGTGGGCGCCGCCCGGGCAAGAGCCGGCAAATGCGTGCTCTCCATCACGGAAAAGGGCTACGGCAAGCGCACCGCCGTGGAGGAGTACCGCATCACGGGCCGCGGGGGTCTCGGCATCCGCAACTACGCCGTCACGGAAAAGACCGGCGGCGTGGTGGGCATCAAGGTGGTGGACGGCAGCGAGGATCTGCTGCTGGTCACCCAGGCGGGCATCCTGATCCGCACCGCCGTGGACAACATCCGCGTGGCGGGCCGGTCCACCCAGGGCGTCATCGTCATGCGCTTCAAGGAAGAGGGCGACCAGGTGATCTCCATGGCCCTGA
>PPYE01091176.1_pt1 | contig 14088 bp, 9 predicted proteins | sample 1559881 | NCBI WGS metagenome assembly PPYE01 (sample SAMN08240022, study PRJNA423297) | Human gut metagenome, whole genome shotgun sequencing project.
GGATTCTTTGCGCTCCCTCCGGTATTGGGTATACCGGGTATCTGGCTAGCCGTACCATTGGCAGAGTTATTAACCACTTTCTATATTTTCGGAATTTATTTGAAAGATCGTTTCATTGTCTGCCGACGATAAGTATCTTTGCAATATGAGAACATTCATTGAAAAACTTTGCGATAGATACAAGGTATCAGAAACCTATGTACAGTCTCTACTGAACTGTATGGAAGAGGTACATTTCAAAAAGAGAGATTTAATAGTACGCGAGGGGACAAAAAACTGTAATCTTTATTTTATCAAGACAGGAATATGGCGAGCCTATTATCATAAAGACGGAGTGGATACTACCATCTGGTTTGCTTCAGACGGAGAAGCTGCTTTCTCCGTCTGGGGCTATGTAGATAATGCCTACTCATTAATAAATATTGAGGTCATGTGTGACAGTGTGGCCTATTGTATTTCCCGAACAGCTCTGAATCAGCTATTCGCCTCATCCATCGGACTCGCTAATTTGGGGCTCCGCCTCATGGATCATCAGTTTCTTCAACAGGAGAACTGGCTTATCAGCTCGGGAAGCCCACGGGCTAAAGAACGCTATCTCAACCTTATCAAAGAGACTCCTGAATTATTGCAATATGTACCTTTAAAACATATCACCGGGGTAACTACTCCGCCACCGGCAACAGCAGTAATCATCAATCCTGAAATTTGGTTTGCTTTTTCCGGCCTTGCCTGTAAAGCCATCGAGTAAATGATAGAAAATACGGATGAGGCAAAGAAGCCGACAGCACCGATACAAATCAGATTCACCATATCATTTTTTACAAAGGCCAGAATAAGCAAAGAGAAAATACAGGCAACAATATTCACACGGAAATATTTCATTTCAGCAATACGGGCTAACAAGAAAGCACCCAGCAAAGCACCTACCGTACGGCTTAAAAAATAAACCTGTGGGGCAAACTTCACTTGTTCTGCCGTCCAGTCAAATCGTTCCGCCATCAGTTTGGAGCTAATAAAGTTGGTAGCAACATCTACTCCCACAATAAAAAAGATACCCAGAAACAACAACAGAATCGTTTTATCCTTCAACAAAGAAAAAGTATCACTGATAGAAAGTTGTTGGGTTGCGGCACTGGAAGCTTCCCGTTTAACAGGCGTAGCCATCAGCCAAATGGCAGACAATAACGTGATAAGGCCTAATATAGGAAAACAATAATACCATTTGTCATCTCCAAAATGTGCTACAGCCAGCAACACAATCTCCGGCCCGACGAGAGAAGACACAGCTTTAATCACTTGTCCTGCTGTCAAACTACTTGTCAGCAAACGTTGGCTGGTTACCACATTACTCAATAACGGATTCAATGAAACCTGTAAAATGGCATTGCCAATTCCCAAAAGAGCATAAGCTATCATACAAGTCGCACTGTTATAAACGACTAATGGCAGCAGCATACCCACTACCGTTATTCCCATACTAAGTAAAACCGTATTTTTACGTCCCCATTTGTTCATCTGATTTCCAACAGGAATACCTAAAAACAGGAACCAGATAAAAACCAATGAAGGAACAAATCCCGTCATCACGGGAGACCAGTCGAAAGTACGTTGAACATAATCGGACGAAATACCGACTATGTCACAGAAGCCCATTACAAAGAACCCGAAAAGAACGGGAAGGGCGGCATAAATAGAATTTTGTGTTTTCATGTTTAACCCACTATATTATAAAATGTAAAATCCCCGGTGTCCTGTCAAGCAACATCGACACCGAGGAAAATAAGCTGTTTATTCAGAACAATGAGGCGGATTTTCCACTCCCCATTTCTCATTCGGTTGATTTCCCATTGTGAGTTTCAATGTCCCACCTTTATAGAGTTCATCCCGGTACAACCAGCACTGTTCCAATGGTTTGCCATTCAGCGTAGCCGACTGTACATAATATGCATCCGGGGTATTACCTGTCGTTTCAATCACAAACGTTTTTCCAGTTGCATTCACCGGACTAAGTTTAATTTCAATCTTATCAAACAATGGACTGCCCATCTGGAAAGTCGGCCGTTCACAAGCTCCTCCCTGTACATCGAACAATCCCATTGCTGCCATCACATACCAGGCTCCTAACTGTCCCTGGTCTTCATCCTGACCATAACCATAACCATGTTCTCCGTTTGTTCCATAAAACTCATCACAGATCAAACGCGTCCATTTCTGTGTCAGGTAAGGCTTACCGGAGAAATTAAACAACCAGGAAATATGAAGACTGGGCTGGTTTCCATGATTATAAGGGCTCTGTAAACCAGAGAAAGCATTTACTACTTTTCCACCACCAAAAATCGACTTACGGGCTTCTGTGAAGATAGAATCCAACCGATTGTTAAACTCATCTTTGCCGACTTTTTCAATCAAACGAGCCGGATTCTGCGGTACAAAGAAAGTATATTGCATTGCATTCCCTTCCTGAAAACCTCTCCATGATTCCAATGGATTAAAGTTATCAATAAACTCGCCATTGGGTACTCTCGGACGAATCATCTTCAGCGAATCATCAAACAACTTTTCCCAACCTGCAGAAAGCTCCATCAAACACTTATAATCTTCCGTACGTCCCAAAGCTTTTGCCCATTGAGCCACTGCATAAGCACTAAAACTATATTCTAATGTGTGAGATACAGAGAAGCTCGAACCTTCCGGATGTGTACCGAAATGAACACTGTTCTCATAAGGCACATACCCTCTCTCTACAAACTGTTTCACATCCATCTTGCCTGCCCCTTCAATGCGGCCTTCCCAGCCTAATTCATTCTTCAAGGCTGCCTGATAAGCTGTTTCCACATCAAAGTTACGAATTCCGCTATTATAAGCACCCGCTAAAGTGATGCTCACCATATTGGTTCCCACTCCGGAAACATACTTGCTGGTGGCAATACCATCCCCTAGCCAACCGGCATCTTTATACACTAGCAACTGACTGTTTACAAAGTCATTATAGTACTCCGGATATGCCAATGCCCAAAGAGAAGTCAGATTCCAGTAAGCTCCCCAAACCGCATCCGTATTATAGTGATTATATTCCGGTTTACCATCCTTAGTCAAAGGTATCTGACCAATGGTATCGTCATTTTTAGGATAAGCTCCGTTGACATCGCTGGCAAGCCCTCTACCCAATAATGCATGATACAACCCGGTATAGAATTTGATTTTGCTATCTTCCGTACCTCCGGAAACCAAGATGCGGCTCAAAGACTCATTCCATTTATCCGTAGTCGCTTTCATAGCCTCATCAAAAGCCAAGTCTTTCGCCTCCGATTCCAAATTCACTTTCGCATTTTCTATGGAAGTATACGATAAACCTATTTTTACATTGACTATCTCGTCTTTCTTTGTTTTATAATTCAGACACATGATAGCACCCGGCCCTTTTATTTCATTACGAGCCATCAAAGCACTATCTTGATAGAAAACTTCGACAGATTCCGGCGCACGGTCCAATTTTGCATAAAAATACATGGCAACCGAGGCACCTGCCTGATATTTCTTCACATATTCCGGCTCTGTAATCACATAACCTTCAATAGTATTTCCATCTACCTGTCTGATGTACGCATCACGCACAGCTCCACTTTCGCCCTGGCGATTGCCGATATTAAACAATATATGGGCATTCTCCGATTCCGGGAATGTATAACGCTGGAATCCGACACGAGCCGTAGCAGTAAGTTCAGCCTTTACCTGATAATCCTTTAATAACACAGAATAATATCCCGGACGTGCAGTTTCATCTTTTTTATCAAAGCGGAAACGGAAACCTTTATCCGGTTCTTCCAGCTTTCCGGGGTTTGTTTTCACTTCTCCCGTAACAGGCATCAGTGAAATTCCTCCTATCTGAAACTCGTGCAAGCAGGGAAAACCATCAATAGAAGTATGACCGTCCTCATAACCTACAGCCTCCCAACCTTGATTATTTCCGTACGTGCCGTTTGTAGATGCACCCAGCTTAGCTAAACCGAAGGGCTCGGCAGCCGGTGTGTAAAAGAACCAACGACTATGTACAGTTCCGATATTAGGATTTACGTATTCTACAAGATTGGGACGATCAGGTGTCTTGCACCCTACAACACCTGCCAGAATCAACAGGCTACCTATCCATTTTAATTTCATCATTTATTTCATTTTTCTGTTTGTAACTTCTCCTTTAATTATTGCCACACGTGCATAATATTCCGGCACACACGAAGCATCCAATAACCATTTCGGCTTACGTTTTTCATCAGTCCGCCCTGTCCAGTCATGATACATCAGTCCCGCCTGATCACGTGCATGATCCCAAGCATAATCCAGTCCTTTTATCATCGTATCCACATATTTTGAATCCCCCGTAACATTGTACAGATCGTGATAACCTCTAAACAAAACCAAATTAAACCAAGGCAAATCTGCAATATAAGGAATACCGTCTTCCGTATACTTAAAAAACACTTTGTAGCTTCCTTCTGCCAAAAATTTAGCATTATCCAGATATGCCTTCTCACCCGTATAATTATATAAAGCTACAGCTGCTTGTAACAAAGTACCAGTATTGTAAGTATACAAATCCGGGCATACTGCTGAAGTCGTTGTTAGCCATGAATTCCAAACGACTCCTCTTTCCGGATCTTTCAGATATTTATCAATCCAATGATAGAACTTCTTTCCCACCTCCAGATAATACTCATCTTTAGTTGCTTCATAAAGTTTTAAAGCCAACACCATCGCTTTCCCGTTAGAACAAGCAGGTTTCTGATCTTTCACTCCTTCCAGCCAGGAAACAGCTCCTTCAAAGTTCTCATCCCAGCCACTTAAAATAAAGGTCAATACCTGTTTCGCTTTCTCCAGATAATGAGGATTTTTAGTTACCAGGTAAGAATCAATATAATCAATACCCACCAAACCATTGTCATCATAATAGCGGTCTACCTTTCCAAACTGAACAGGGTAAGCCTGATAACCAAAAGGAACACGCGTTGTATCATAGTAACGCTCCATTGCCATCACCATCGAATCGACATAAACCGTATATTTCTCCGGTTCGATGGCAGCCATCAACACTGCCGAAGAAAAGACACCACTCATAGGCCACAGATAAGAAACTTCCTGCGCTTGCCGGGTGGAATCATTAAAATAAGTCAGATCAGGACGATGACTGCTTGGGTAATATTCAGAGAAGAGGCCGTATTTGGGAACCCGGTAGAGTTCCCAAACACGCTGAAACATTTCTTCTGCCTTATCTTTATTCGGAGTCGTTTTTGATTCTCCGGCACAAGAAAGAAGCACGAATACCGTCGATACAAATAAAGCTATATTTCTAATTTTACTATTCATATCCTATTCCTCTGTCACTGTTTCTCCTTTGTACAAAGCAATCATTCCCAAAGATTCGAGCGCAGCATCCTGCATCAACAACTGTTCAGCACGTTTTGGAGTTGCTCCTGTCCAGTCTTCATAGAACAGTCCGTTTGATAAACGGGCATTTTCGTATGCATAATCCAGGAAGTTGATGAATGTTTTGATATAATTGCCTGCATTTTTGTAATAAGGTTCAATATCAATAAATGCACGAACTAATTTGGTTGTAAACCAAGGGTCATGATCAGGATAAGCCAACGCCAACCCATTAAGCGGACGTACAAAATAATTATACGCACCTTCGGAAGAAGCAATGGCACTGTCCAGATAAGTCTGCTCACCTGTTATTTTGTATAGACGGACTCCGTTAGAAATCATTACACCTGTATTGTAAGTCCATTTTGTTTTATTAATGGATCCGTCTGCTTGTTTATCATTCCAGTAACAGCCATCCTCCGGATCACGCAAGTTAGTCAACGTCCAAGCATATAAACGTTTTGCCAGAGCCAACACATCCGCTTTTTCCTCTTGAGGACATACAGAATAATATTCAAGCAAGAATAGCGTTGCATATCCATTAGCGCATGTCGGTTTATTCGAATCACCAACTCCCTGCTGTCCTTTCTGGTCCTCATTCCACCAAAGACCTCCTCCAAACATATCATCTTCACCAGCTTGCAGGAACTCAACGATTCTTTTAGCTTTCGTCACATAATCTTGATTATTTAGCAAATTAAAGGCCTCTACCAGTTCAATCCCCACAATAGAATTATCATCATAAAAACGTGTTCCACTACCGGTAGTACCATTGGTTTGAGAGCCATAACCACCCACAGTTCCATTAGGAGTACGATAATAAACTTCAAACCGGTCTACCATATCTGCATAATTCACATCATAACCTAAGGCATGCAAAGCTGCTGCTCCGGAAACCAGTCCGTCATACGGCCACAAGAAAGAAGCGGAATTATCCCCGTCTTTCTTAGGATAATTTTCATTATACAGTCCTTCTGTTGCCCCACTATTGATCCGGTAGCACTGATTAATCAAGTCAAACTGCTCTTTGGCACGTTTATGATAAACGACCTCCTCTCCGGGTTCTGACGGAGCAATCGGTGTAGGCGGGATATATTTCTCTACGTCATCTCCGGCACAGGAGAATAATAGTGCCGGAAGAATAGCTAAAATAGTCTTTATCTTTTTCATAACTTAGTTTTATTAATTAATCGGAGTCACATTAGTAAATGTATGTATCATCAATCCATCCGAATTCGTATCGATAGTGATAGTCGCATGCGTATAATCCAGACTACCTTTCATTTTCCAAAGATGATCCCACTGACTCCATTGGAATTCATACAAAGCATAGAAAGAAGCAGGTTCTCCACCTACCGGACGTTCGGCACTCACGCCATCACCTCTACCCCAACACATATCACCACCATTTACTTTTGCTAAAAAGTAGTAACGTTCTTCTATCCAACTTAACCAATCAGGAGCACCGGTTTCCGGTTTGGACGGATCAAGGAATCGGATATCACCCTCTCCCACAAATTTACCATCACCCGCATACTCTAATACAGCTATATCTCCAAATGTTGCTCCCCAAATACAACGAACAGAAGAACCGATTTTTTCCGTGGTCATTGCCATTGTATTAAAGTTCACAGTCAGACGGGTTACTTCTTCGGAAGCAGCGACTGCCGTTTCGCCCTCCCCTTCTCTTAACTTCGAGCTATCATCAATATAATAGCTGAATGTTTCACCTGTAGTAGCAGACTTAAATGATATATTTCCTGCAGATAACTTCGTATAAATCTGGAAAACGCCCTCTTCTACACAACGGAACGGAATTCCCCCCTGTCCACTGTTCTCCGTAGCCGAACCATATAAATACAATTCAGCCGGAATATTATCAATTCCCTCTCCACGAGTTACTGTGATGGTAGCCACCTTGTCGGTTCTCTTCACCACTCCACCTTTCGAAGCATTTACCGTCCATTTTATATCTCCGGTTTCCAAAGGATAAATGCCTGCATTTCTGGCAATCGTATTAATAGCTGCATGAGTGATTGACAAACTGGTCGCAGCTCCCAAATCACTTTTCACCGTAGCCAGCGGCTTTGAAAAATCACCGTCTGCCTTATCAAACAGCACCTCGTACAATACAATTCCGCCATCTGCCGCACCACCTCCTGACCACGACAACACAACAGGCGTTGGAGATGACACATTCAACTGGATAGAAGCAGGGGAACTTAATTCTGTAGGGACTGCAAAATCCGTGTTCAATTCATAATCTTCCTGACATGAAACCATTGCCAGAAGTACTGAACATATCCATAATATCTTTTTCATAATCATTCCTTTTTGAGTCGTTTAACCAATTACCAATTCGGATTCTGCTCCAAATTACCATTCAAGTCACGTTCAGCCTGTGGTATAGGCCACAAATAATGTTTATTTGCATTAAAGGTTCTGTTTTCAACCCGAACGTATCCATCATCCGTACCTACCACATCATTTGTCTTTAGTCCGTGACACCATCCATTCAATACATTGTCCGCAATTCTCCAACGGATAATATCTTTATGGCGATGTCCTTCCAATGCCAATTCCGAACGACGTTCGTTTCGTACAATCTCAATCAGTTTATCTTTAGAAGCTCCTTCCGGGAATTCCAGTGCTGAAGCAAGTGTAAATCCGGCCCTATCACGAATTGGTTTAATAGTTGCATCCCAAGCCGTCTTATCCAGTTCTCCTAATTCTGCCAATGCTTCCGCATTCATCAATAAAATATCAGCATAACGAATCAGAATCGGATTCAAACCAGAATAAAGAGTAGCACGATAAGTGTTATCCCAATATTTCTTAATATAGTAACCGGTAGCCGAACAGTCTGAACCTACCCCATAACCATCTTTGCCTTCACCTTTCTCACAGTTGATAACAACTTCTGTTCCGTCGGCCAACGTATATGAGTTTCCAGTGTACATCACCGTTGCCTTCAAACGTGGGTCACGATTAGCATACGGATGACTTTCATCAAACGATGTTCCTGTTTCCTTAATTGTTTTTCCATCCAGCATAATATAACTGTCTACCAACTCCTGCAAAGGAGAAAGCTGGGAATATCCACCCAAAGTGGGCGGCAGGAAAACATACATCATCTGATGTTCACGACTGGTCGGACGATACTGTGCATCCAAAATTACTTCAGAGTTGTATTCATTAGCGATCTCAAACAATCCTGCATAACTTCCAAAGAGTTTAAAGCCTCCCTCTGTCATAATGGTAGAAGTGATATTTTTCACTTGCGTCCAATTACCTTCAAACAAATAGATTTTAGCTTTAATCGCCATTGCCGCCCAACGGGTAATCCGACCTTTATTATCCGCATCATAAGAAGTCGGCAAATAGTTACCATTAATCACTTCATCCAGATCGGCCAAAACATTTGCTATTACAGTGGCTTTGGCCGTACGTGCAATAGACATACTTTCTTTAATAGAAAGCACTTTGGTAGTATAAGGAACATCTCCGAATTTCGTATACAACTCATAATAATTATAAGCACGAAGCACTTTTGCCTCGCCAATATAACGTTTCTTCAATTCAGGATCCAAATCCGGTACGCGATCAATATTCTCCAATAGTTCATTACACATACGAATCCCCGTATAACGTCCGTCCCAAACCTTTTTCACGTAAGGGTCTGCTGTAGAATATGAACCATTACCGATATTCTGTGTAGCATCGTTCGGTTGCTTGGTATAAGCATTGTCCGTCATTGCTTCACAATAAAGCTGTTCGTCCATATTTCCCAAATAGGTATAGCAAGTATTCAACGCCTTGACAGCTGCTTCAGGATCCTCTTCCCAATAAGTCAAGTCCGTTTCTCTGTCATACGGTGCCGTATCCAAGTCAACACAAGAGGCACCGCCCACTACCAAGACAGCAGATAAAATCAAATTCTTTATAGTTGTTTTCATCACGGTACAGTTTAAAATTTAACATTAAGTCCAAATGAATATACTCTTGCCACAGGATAAGAACGACCACTGCCGTCTCCGGTATATTCCGGGTCCCATCCGCCTTTCATCTTTGTGAAAGTCAACGGATTCTGCACACTGGCAAAGATTCTTAAATTCTTGACATAGAGTTTTTTCATCCATTGTTGCGAGAAAGTATATCCAATCTGCGCATTTTTCAAACGCAAGTATTTAGCATCCTGAATCCAGAAATCTGATTTCGCTGCATTATTAGCAGATTCCGCACCCATTGTCAGACGGGGATAAGTAGCATCCGGATTATTCGGAGTCCAGCGATCTTGATGGAAATCCATTACAGGACCTTCATTGTTATTATGGAAAGCCTCTACAGATTCACCACGCATCCACTTGTTACGTTTTCCTACTCCTTGCCACATCATCGAGAAATCAAAACCTTTATATTCCAAACCATAGGTGAAGCCGAAAGTATATCTTGGGAAGTCATTACCAACAATAAAACGGTCATCGTCCGGTTTAATCACACCATCGCCGTTCTTATCCAAATAACGAATATCTCCCGGTTTCGGTGTAATACCTTCCAAGTGCGGTCCTTTCTGACATTCTTCCTCATTCTGGAAAAATCCATCCGAACGATATGCATAGTAAGAGTACAACGGATAACCTTCCTTGATAATTGTCTGTACATCCGAGCCACCGATAATTTCCGTACCGCGTGTATCTATTACTTCATTAAAGCTATCCGAAATATTTCCGGCGAAGTTATGCACTACCGGACCGGTCTTCAAACGATAACTTACTGATAATTCCCATCCTCTCGTCTCTACCTTACCAGCGTTTTGAATCGGGGCACCATTACCAAACAATCCGGGAACCGGTAAATTCACCAAAATATCTTTTGTACGATTATTGAAGCAATCAAAAGTAATATTCAAATCATTATTCAACAATCCCAATTCGAAGCCGATATTAGCCATACGGGTAGTTTCCCATTTGAGATCAGGGTTTGTAGAAGCAAATTCAGCCGTCTGCGCCAGCTTGTCGCCGAAACTGATACCGTTCTTTACAGACACCGTCTGCATGTATTGATAAGCACCAATGCGGTTATTACCAACCAATCCCCAGGAACCTCTGATTTTTAAAGAAGGAACATACGGTTTCAGTACAGACCAGAATTTTTCTTCCGAGATACGCCATCCTGCCGAGAAAGACGGGAAGACTCCCGAACGGTTTCCTTTCGCAAAATAAGAAGAATAGTCATTACGGATATTAAATTCCAGCAGATATTTCTCATCATAATTATAAGTGGCCCTTGCAAAACCGGAATAGATAGCCCAGTCACTTGCCGAACCACCATTGCTAACTTTATCCCCACTCAAATCACCTACAAAAATATCATATTTAGAATCCTCCGTCAAACGACTGGTAGAGAACTGCTTTTCAGAGAAACCCTCATAAGCATATCCTAATAATCCACCGATAGAGTGTTTCCCTATTTTCGTATTATAAGTCACCATAAGATTGGTAGTGATATTCTTAGAACGATAGAATTGCTCGGTCAACTTATTTTCACTATCTCCCGTACCTTCGAAAGCCTTCCGGTTCTCATGCAAATTATTATTCCAAACACGTCCACCGGCACTTCCGATCAGTTTCAGTCCTTTATATACTTCCCATTCGGCTTGTATGGTTCCCAATAATTCATCATTCACATTCTGGCGATAACCGCCTTCTTCCAAACGCTGCAAACCGTTTGAGTTACTTCCGGCTGGATAATTATAACTACCATCCTCATTCTTGATCGGATAAATCGGTGGCATGCGGTTTGCCTGCTCGATAATCCATTCCGTCCAGTAAGCATGTTCTTTAATATCATTACGGGCAAATTGAGAAGTCAAATTCAATGTAAAGTTATTCGTCACCTTATGGCTTACATTCAGACGTGCATTGTAGCGTTTATAACCATAATCAGGTCCCTTGAACATACTGTTCTGATCCATATAACCCAAAGAAGCCATGTAAGACAACTGGTCGTTACCTCCTGTCATCGAAACATTGTGTGAACTTTGAGGAGAATTACGGTGATACAGTTCTTTCACCCAATTTACATTCGGACCACCATTTCTATATTGCGCAATCTGCTCGGGAGTGAATTTTGCAGCTCTTCCCGAATTAACAGCCGCTTCATTATACAGTTCAGCGTATACCCACGAGTCTGCTATCTTAGGCAATGAAGTAGGTTGCTGAACACCATACATAAAATCATAAGAGATTTCCACCTTACCGGCTTTTCCTTTCTTGGTAGTGACAAGTACCACACCATTGGAAGCACGTGAACCATAAATAGCAGTAGAAGAAGCATCTTTCAAAATAGAAATCTGCTCAATATCAGCCGGATTCAGATTGGCGAGCGATCCTTCAATTCCGTCAATAATCACCAACGGATCATTGTTGTTCATCGTATTCAATCCACGGATATTAATAGAAGGTACACTACCCGGAGTAGAACTTCCCTGCTGAATAACCAAACCGGGAGTCGTTCCCTGCATCGCTTCCAATACATTGGAAATCGGCTTTCCTTCCAATTCATCCGTAGAAACAGAAGACACAGCTCCTGTCAGGTTGACTTTCTTCTGCACGCCGTAGCCTACCACTACCACATCTTTCAAAGTAACCACATCCGACTTCAACACCACATTGATAAACTGGCGGCCGTTCACCGGAACTTCCTGTGTTTCATATCCTATTGAGGAAACTACCAATACCGCTTTTGAAGCAACATTCAGTGAAAAATTTCCATCCATATCCGTAGCCGTACCCGTAGATACACCTTTCACCAGCACGGTAGCCCCAATCACGGGTTCCCCGTCTGCCATTACTTTACCTTTCACTGCGATTGTATTAGATTGCGCATACAGTTTGGAACCAACAGCCACATTCATACAAACAATCAACATAACAGCCAATAATTGCCAACTCGAAAATGCCGTTCTGAAAAGCCGGCGGGCAAATTGCGCGTTCAATAGATTAGATTGTTTCATAACATTTTATATTTGAATTAATAGAAGAGTTATCATATATTATAAGATATTAAGTTGGGACAAAGCAAAGGAATAAGCCCCTAAAGCAACGGCTCTGCTTGCTCCTAATGTAGAAACAGCAATGCCTATTTTCTTGTGACAGGCATAATGCACCTCTCTCTCCGAAAATGGTATTTTCACCATCTTGTCTTTTTCTTCCAGAAATTTATCAAATGCCTCTTTTTCGGACAGATTGAACACCTCCATCTGCAAACAAGGGAAAGAAGCTCCTGCAAATGTACCGATCTGCCGATTCATCTCATTCATGATTCCCGGAAGTATGTATTTAGCCGCTCCGGCCACTCCTCCGCCAATCACTACCAAGCCATCAACAATATTCAATGCACGGATGATAGCATCACCGGCCATCTCTCCCAGTTCGTTAAAACTCCGGACAGCAGCCTGCTGATCTCCCTCTGCGGTCCCTTCGGCAATATCATATATATCTTTGGGAGTCAAAGAAGAAGCATCCTTTCCGGTCAATTCCTGATATACTCGCCTGACAGCCCTGATGCTGACACTTTCTTCCGCGATCATTTCGGGATATTTCTTATTCCGCATAATCCAGACGTCGCCGCCGCAACCGTTGTCTCCGGTCAGTAACCGGCTGTCAATCACCACTCCGGCACCAAACCCTGTACCCAGTGTAATTCCGAGCAGGTTCTTATATACCTTACTGCTGCCTGCTTCTTTCAGGCGTTTATTCACTTCGGGCAAAGTGCCTGCCAAGGCTTCGCCATAAGCAAACAAATTACCGTCATTATTAATAAAAACCGGAATACCAAACTGTTCCCTCAAATAAGGTCCAAGTGCCACTCCTCCCCTGAAGGCCGGGAAGTTGGGCAAGTCACCAATAATTCCATGCTCATAGTCAGCAGGCCCGGGGAAAGCAAAACTGATAGCTACCGGAAGTTTCGGCAATCGTTTTTCAACTTCCAGGAAACCTTCTACAAGAACAGACAAGCAACGCTCCAAGTCGTCGGACGCTGCCGGAAGGCAAATAGGTTCCACTATTTCGCGACAGCCTTGTATGGCTGAAAACACGAAATTAGTGCCTCCCGCATCGAGCGTCATTACGATTCGTTCATCATGTTCATACATAGTTTTCAAGATATTAGATGATTTATTTCATTATTAAAAGCGTACGTAAGCTTTGATCGTTACACATTCTTTTCCTGCAGATTTACCATACGGGGCAATGGTATATTCTTTCACCCCGGCAGGAATAATAAATGTTTCGGCATAATGCACCACGAAAGGTTCAAAAGCATGAGTAGGACTCTCAACTACGGCCTCTTCTCCCTCCAACAGATTCAGTACATTTACACTATCGTTTGTGTGATGCAACACCGGTGATGAGAAACGGTGGCGACGAGTTTCGATAAATTCGTTCGGATGCAGTCCGGTACGTTCTTCTACCCAACCTTCTCCGGAAGCGACTTCCGTAAACTGATTGCGAAGGTGTTCATTTACATATTCCGTATCGCGATTCCAGTTGATAACGCATTTACCACGTTCCACATTGATCGGACGCGGTTTTCCATCCAGTCCCAAGCGTTGCCAGTCCCATAGTTTGAAAGTAAAGAGGTTCGGAGTCGAGCTGATTTCAAGCA
>PPYE01338488.1_pt1 | contig 14085 bp, 7 predicted proteins | sample 1559881 | NCBI WGS metagenome assembly PPYE01 (sample SAMN08240022, study PRJNA423297) | Human gut metagenome, whole genome shotgun sequencing project.
GATAGGAAAAATCCTATTCCATTGATTTATCAGAGTGGTTATCTGACTATTAAAGATTATGACAGAGAGTTTAGACTTTATCGTTTAGGCTTTCCTAACGACGAAGTACGTTATGGCTTTCTTAACTTTTTACTCCCATTTTATACGGCAGTCACGGATGAAGAACGAAGCTTTTATATAGGTAAGTTTGTTCAAGAACTACGTACAGGCAATGTTGACGCTTTCATGCACCGCTTTGAAGCTTTCTTTGCAGATTTTCCTTACGAGTTGAATGACCAGACTGAACGTCATTATCAAGTCATCATATATTTAATATTCAAACTGATGGGACAATTCACGCAGGCAGAAGTACATAGCTCACGGGGACGTGCAGATGCGGTTGTACGAACCCCGAAGTTCATCTATATTTTCGAATTCAAGCTGAATGGGACTGTTGAGCAGGCCATGGAGCAGATTGAAGAAAAAGGTTATGCTTTTCCTTATACGGCAGAGGATCAACAAGTGATAAAAGTTGGTGTAGAGTTTAGCGCAGAGAAACGAAATGTAGAGCGCTGGATGGTAGCGAAAGAAATTTAATATAAAATTGATTATGAAAAACTTAATACGAAATGTCTGGGTTTGCTTGGGGCTGATGGTGCTTCCCTTCACAGCCTCCGGACAACAAAAGGATAACATTACCTATGTGCCGGCTCAAGAGCTTTTACTGGTAGGCAAAGCAACTACCGAAGGCGAATACTTCCATCGGGTAGATACAGCCAAGTATCGTACAATGCCTCCCACAGTGAAGAAACTATTCACAAACTCTGCCGGTCTGGCTATCTCTTTTACAACGAATAGCCCCGTCATAAAAGCCAAATGGATGGTTCCTGATAATTACCAGTTACCCAATCTGACCAGAGTTGCTCAGAAAGGTCTGGATTTATATATCAAACGGGATGGAAAATGGCAATTTGCCGGAGTAGGGATACCGGGTGGTGTGACTACGGAAAAAGTGCTTGTTGATAATATGGGTACGGAAGAGAAAGAATGTTTGTTATATCTGCCTTTATATGATGAACTGAAAAGTCTGGAAATAGGTGTTTCTTCTGATGCACACATACGTAAAGGAGAAAATCCGTTCAAAGAAAAGATAGTGGTATACGGGTCCAGTATTTTGCAGGGAGCATCTGCCAGTCGTCCCGGGATGGCTTATCCGGCTCGTTTGTCCCGTAGCAGCGGATATAATTTTATCAATTTAGGATTGAGCGGAAACGGCAAGATGGAGAAAGAAGTTGCCGAGATGTTGGCGGATATTGATGCGGATGCTTTCATTCTCGATTGTATTCCTAATCCTTCTCCCAAAGAGATAACCGACCGGACTGTTGATTTTGTAATGACGTTGCGCCAGAAGCATCCGGATACGCCTATTATTGTGATACAGACATTGATACGTGAAACAGGTAATTTCAACCAGAAAGCTCGTGAGAATGTAAAACGACAGAACGAGGCCATCGCTGAACAGGTAGAAGTATTGCGAAAGAAGAATGTCAAGAACCTGTATTTCATAAAAGAAGATCAATTCTTGGGAACAGACCATGAGGGGACTGTAGATGGGACCCATCCGAATGACTTGGGATTCGACCGAATGTTGAAGAAATATAAACCGGCTATCAGTAAGATTCTGAAGATCAAATTCAAGGCTGAATAACAGGAATGAAAGATTATAACAGAGACAGATAGAAAAAACCAGTATCCATCCCCAATGCTTATCTTTACCTTCTAATAGGGCGTTTTCGTCATCATGTCCACCGCATAGACTATCCCATAGAGTATTCATCCATACCCGGCTACCAGATTGTACAATTTTATCAATAACCTTTAAATTTGAAGTCTGTTCGTCTTTGAAGCAGAGTTCATAGGCTATTGGCGTAAAGTCTTTAATAAAACTTTCGGTCGCTTTTATATCTTCTTCTTTCCATAAATGAATGATAGGCATATAGAGCATACTGGTATTGGTTCCATATTCCTCTTGAACTTTCTCGACAGGATACCTTCCTTTTATAATCACTTGTTTTTCCATTCCACATTTTCGAATGATGGGAAGAATCTCCTTTATATATGTTCCGCCTTTATCTATATTGACCAGAATACGATCTTTACATGTCATTAACGCTTCTTCTAAAGTGGGTATGGATCGGCGGGTCTTTATACCGTTTCCACTTTTCAGCACAAATTGTTTTAGTTCTGTTGTCGTATAGTTTTTAATGGCGCCTTTTCCTGTTGAAGTGCGGTCTAGCGTTGCGTCATGCATACAAATAAAGTTGTTGTCTTTGGTTTGCTGAATGTCAAGTTCAACCATGTCTGCTCCCATAGCGATGGCATTCTCTATACATTGTATGGAGTTCTCCGGAGCATTCCTCCAGTCGCCACGGTGAGCTATAACAAATACATATTGAGAATTCTTGTCGTGAAGATTCCTCAATAGTTTATCAATTCTGGATTCTGCTTCAGCAGATAATGAAACCAGAAGAACTGATAATAGAAATATAATTTTCCTTGTCATACGTGCTTTTCTTAAATAAAATGTTTTGATCTATATTGGGTACCTATGAAAAACTATCCTATAAAGTTATCTTAATCCTTTTTCTTTTAAATAAGAGTTGACAAGATCAGAGTAATCAGTTTGCACAACTTCTATTTTGTTATCTATAAAAGTTTGAAGGTGCGAATATTTACTATTCAGTAGATCGCTATCCCAATCTAAATGATTGGCATAACCTACTAACTTGGCATCTTTAATAGCTCCCATTAGTTCAGTGAGAGATGCATTGTCTATTCCGAATTGTACCATTTGTACTTTACTGTAATATTTGGCGAGGACTTTTACTTCTGCCGCAGTGGATACCCATGGAAAAGGAATGGCTCCAGGGTTAATAGTATTCATTTCTTCAATATATGATGTACTGGAACCAGTATAATAGCAAACCTGGTCGATCATCCCTTTTTCTGCAACCGTTTTAATGATTTTACCTAAAAGACCCTTCTCTTTTACATCGACACAAACATAGATTTTGCCTTTCGCAGCATCCAATACTTCCTCAAGTGTAGGCACTTTGTATTCAGTGATACCTTTAGAACCTTTTAAAAAATATTGATAAAGAGTTTGATAAGTCATATTGGCTACAGCACCAGTTCCGTTTGTTGTAGCATTAATGGTTGTATTGTGCATATTTACGATTACTCCGTCAGAAGTAGCTCTAGGGTCTATTTCAATCATATCGGCACCGACTTCTATTGCATATTGGATAGCGGGAATAGAATTTTCAGGAATTCCGTCACGTATTCCCTTATAGGTGTTGCTACGATGAGCGCAAGTCCACATTTTCAGACTTGTGTTGCTGGAAAGATTCTTTAAGTCGGTTGTTAAACTTTTAGTGTCAGGTTCTTCACCTGGGTCCTCCGGGTCTTCATTATCATCCGGAGGAGTCGGCTGATTTTTGTTTTCATATTCATCATTGGAAGAGCCGCAACTGGTACACATCACTTGCCCGGATACAAGTAAGATGATTGCCAAAAGAAAAAATACTTTCTTCATAGTCTTTTTATTTTATTTATTAGATAATGTAGGATAGGTTATCGAAATAACCTATCCTGTTTGATTTGAATTATTTTACTGTAGCAGTGTGTTGAGCGTCTTTTGCACGCATCGGCCAGCCTGTTGTTGGTAATCCTTTCACATATTTGGATGACAGGGCCACTAATAAACTTTTCGATTCATCTTGAGTGTTAGTAATGGCCACATAGATAGTCCCGTCTGCATCCACTACCGGTGAACTCCAGAATTTGCCTTGTGTTGCAGCCCATTCGGATGCATAAGCACTTTCGCTGTTAGCAATTGCTCCGGCCACATCAAGTACGGCAATAGCGTCAGTACCATTTGCGTCAAGGATATAGAAATTACCACGTTCCGTACCGAACAAGATATGTCCATCCTTATCAATAACAGGAGTACTGCTGACACTTTCTGATATCTCATATTGCCATTTGATAGTTCCACCTGCTGACAATGCAACAATTCCGCCAGGCATATCTCCCTGACTTTTCAATGAGGCATATACAGTGCCATCTGTGCCGATAACGACTCCTCCCTGATCTTGTTTGCCGGTATTCTCAATAGGGGTAGTCCAACGTACACTACCGTCACTGGCAACGGAATAGATGGTAGTAGTCAGATCAGATGTATAAATCATGCCATATACATTTCCTTCATTGTCTATGGCCATTGATGCATGACAGCCGCTGTTCAAACCACTGTCAAATGCTCTCCATGCCCATGGGCTGAAAGTATTGTCATCTTTAGCCATAGTAGCTTTTGCTACACCAAACATTCCGTAGTTGGTACACATGATATACATCATTCCTTGTTTGGAGATAACAGGACCTGCATAAACACCTCCGGCAGGACCGCTGGTACCATCTGCGTTAGTTAAATAGCTAACACGGTTTCCTGTTGTTTTGTCTACCGCAATCATTGAACCGGTGCTTCCCCCATTACCACAGTATACATATTTATCATCAAATGCTGGTGACACACTACGCATTTTGGCATTGGCGGCGTTACCTTTATTCCAGAAACCGGTAGTCGGATCATTGAAAGTAATCCATTTCTTATTTCCATCAGGATTGATAGCAAATAGTTTACCATTGCTTCCGTCACCTGTGCCAATGTAGATTGTACCATCCGTATCTACAGACGGTGTCATGTTTGAGCCTCCTGTTGCCTGCGCTCCCCAAGATGGATCAGTCATGTCGAATGACCATTTTTCAATACCTGAAGTTACATCATAACTATGTAATATGTGGTCATTACTATTGATGTAAACCGTTTTTTCATCAGGAGAAAGAGCGGCGGAATTGGAAACTAACTTGGCTAAATGAGTGGAGGAGGTCCATAGTAATGTAAGGTCTCCTTTTTCTACTACTTTATCGGTAATTTCAATTGTTTTCCGGTAGAGGTTCGATCTTCCACTGCTGTCGGTTATGGTCAAACTAACAACAAATATACCTTTCTCATTGTACACGTGCTTCGGGTTTTCTTCGGTAGAAGTCGTTCCGTCCCCGAAATCCCATACATAAGTAAAGTTGCCACTACCTCCATAAGATGCGTTAGTGAATTGTATTTCACCTTCTATTTGCCCTCTTTCGGGAGCGATTGAGAAAGTTGCGGAAGGAATGTCTTTCCCGGCATTGTCTTCGTTGCTGCATGCGGCAAATAATAAAAGACAAACAATATATATGAACGGACATATCCGTACTTTATTTTTAATAGTTGTCATACACATAATAATCATTTAAGGTTTTGTTATTAATTTCCTGTATATCCCGCATATCCGGGATTTTGTGGGTAGGCTACCGTACCGGCCATGTCAATCTCATCTTGAGGAATCGGATAATACATCAGATAAGTACGACCATCAAGTGTTTCTAGCAATTCTAAGCGATTTGTACGTTTGATGTCCTGCCAGCGCATGCCTTCAGCATAAAATTCACGACGGCGTTCGTCCAAGATCAATGTCTGATATTCTTTGTCCGATAGAGCTTTGATTGCTGCTTCACTTGGAGCGGTAGTATATCTTTTTTTCATATATTCCACTAATGCGGCGGCTCCGTTCGTTTTTCCGAGAGCTTCGGCTTTTATCAGATACATTTCTGAAATACGGGAGATTACTACCGGTGTGCAGGTATAATCTGACGTTTCCGCCAATTGATAAGTTCCATTCGGATATTTGATTACGCGGTTGGCATCTTGGCTGGTGAATGTGGCTTTTAACCGTACGTCTCCTTTGCGTGAAAGAGTATTATCATCAGCAAAAAGACTATTATAACACCAATCAGATGGAGCATAATTCCATGAACCGTCCGTGTCATTAACGTATAATGTGAAGTTTAGAGGACTGGATGCTCTTGAATTATTAACATAGGCAAATATAATTTCCGGACTTGAACTTCCTGCAACCCAATTTTTAGAGAAATCCATAGCGGTGGATGCGAGCGAGAAACTGGAATTAGCTAATACTGCTTCTGCATAGTTTGCAGCATCCGTCATCTTGTTCTGGAAAAGAGCTACACGTGCAGCAAGTGCATTTGCTGCGTCAGAAGATACGTACCATTTGGAATCTGCTTTTGACAGTAAGCGGATAGCTTTACCCAAATCTTCTTCGATGAATGTCCATACTTCAGCTTCCGGAGAGATAGGAACCACCTCTTTTGAACGTTTACGCAGGATGGGGACATTTCCATAATGAGAGGCCAGACGATAATAAATAAATGCACGGAAATAGTAAGAGACACCACCTACTTTTTTCATAAGAGCACTTTCTTTATTTTCGGAAGCTTCATAAGTTTCTACGAGAAAATTGACCTGATGCAATGTTGTAAATGAGTTTCTCCAAAAGGAGAGAATGTTAATTGCCTGATTGGTATACGAGGGAGACATTTCGCATGGGTCTGTAATTTGACCTCCTCCAGGACCTGCTTTGAAATTTTCCCCTTGTATATCATCCAACCACCAGAAAGTGAATGTATAATTTTCCATAGTGGCGTATACTCCATTTAATAGCTTTTCGAGATCATCATCCGTCAAGGCTGATTGAGGAATTGCATGTCGGGGGCTGATGTCGTCCAGCCAGTCAGAACAGCTCGTGCCGAGTACAGTTATGGTCATTAAAACCAGAGTGAATAATAGTTTTATATTTTTCATATCGTTAGTTTTAGAAGTTAATGCTTGCACCTATGATAAAACTCTTTAATGTGGCTTGTTCTCCGAAATCTGCTCCGTAGCTGTTGCCTGTCGGATTACTTTCGTATGAGAATTCCGGATCATATCCGGAATATTTGGTCAGTGTAAAAAAGTTGTCGAGAGAAACAAAGATGCGAGCTCCCGTTACATGTATTTTTGACAACAGAGAATGAGGAAGGCTATATCCCAATGTGATGGTTTTGAATTTGAAATAAGAAGCATCTTCCAGATAGCGGGTAGAAACAAGATTGTTTCCGAAACCGCCGGTGAACGTGCCTGCCAAAGTAGGGCGTGGAACAGTGTTGCTAGTTCCTTCTCCCCTCCAGTAATGGTTGGCGGCATATTTTGATATGTTATAGAATTGTTCCGAATCGACCAGTGTGCCATTTTTGTAACCTTTGATACTGCTGGACGCCAAGCCGAGATGTTCCGTACCTTCTGTTCCCCCGCAGCCTTTCCATGCTGACAGGATTTTACCTCCGGCTGCAAATTGGCAGAAAATGGATAAGTCGAAGTTTTTCCAGTTCATAGTCGAAGTGATACCACCATAAATGTCAGGTGTAACCTTTCCTACATACATGCGGTCATCGTCTGTGATGTCTCCGTCATTGTTGTAGTCAAAGTACTTACAATCACCGGCACGTACTCCTTTTGCGTAGAGTTTGCTTGGTACTTCCTGGTCGGTTTGATAAATACCATCCTGACGCAACATATAGAAAGCACTAACCGGTTTACCTACCATTAAAGCATGCATTACTTTACCGGTATTGGCACCACCACCGTTGATTTTCATATCAAGTACTCCATCCAATGACAATAGTTTGTTTTTTGTATAGGAGAGGTTAGTAGCAAGCTCCCATTTAAAAGGACCATCGAATATTTTACCGCTCACCATCACTTCCAATCCTTTGTTCTCCAGCGAGCCGATATTGGCTGTCCGGGTAGTATATCCTGTTGTAGCAAGTGTACTGATATTATAAAGTAATCCGCTTGTCTTTTGATAGTATCCGTCTACAGATAGCGCCAGTCGTCCGTTGAATAGCTCTGCGTTGATTCCGACATTCACCTGATTAGCTTTCTCCCAGATAAGATCCGCAGCATCTGCTCCGATTTTAAAACCGGATGAACCATTATAGGAATTTCCTCCCGAAGTTACTAATGACATAGCTGCCCAGTTACTGATACCATCCATACTGCCAGTCTTACCCCAACTGGCTCGTAGCTTTAAGTCATTCAGTGGCGTGCCTTTAGGGAAAAAAGGTTCGTTGATAATCCGCCACGCGAAAGAAGCAGAAGGAAATGTTCCATAACGTTTATCTTTTGAGAAACGTGAAGAACCGTCACGACGCATCGTTACATTTAAGATATAGCGATTATCCCAATTCAGGGCGGCACGTCCGAAATAAGATTCGAGTGCATATGCATTATATCCGATACTACCTGCGTAGATGTTAGAACCGGAATTTATCAGACCGAAGCTGGAAGAAGGATAAGCACCGTTTGCGTAATTATCACTATAAGCCCCAAAAGTTTCATAATTATACTCTTCGTATGAGTGACCAAGCATTGCTGAATAAGTTAGTTTATCCCAACTATTTTCATACGAAATTACGTTGTCTATAACATATCGGTAACTTACATTTTTCTGTTCGCTAAGTGCGCCCCATCCTGCATTTTTGGAACGTGCGTCATGTTTCTCTGAAATTGTTTTCTTTTCTTCATCAAGAATACCGTATATGCTGAATGAGGGGGTGTATTTGAGTCCTTTGATAGGAGTAATATCAAAACTAAGGGCAGCTACTCCTTGTTTCTTATGTACAGTCCAGTCTTCTTCATTAATCAGCATAACGGGATTATGACGACATAATTCTGTTGACATCACTGTATAGCCTCCATCTTCCCGATAAGCTCCAATCCATGGTTGTTCTTCACGGGCAGTACGAATCACTTTCAAACTGGTAGATGACTCTTCCACTTTATCGAAACGGCTGTAAGATCCTGTGAGATTCAGATTCAGTTTAAACCATTTGTTCAGCTGATGAGTAAATTTTGCCCGTAGGTTGGTTTGCTGGAATCCGCTGGTACGGATGATACCTTGTTGGTCGTTAAATCCCACAGAGGTGAAAAAGGTAGTTTTCTCATTACCTCCCGAGAGATTGATAGATGCCGTAGTAGAGTGTGCTATATCACGTTGAATGAGTCCGAGCCAGTCTGTTTCGGTAATCCGGTCGGGGATAAAGAATGATTTTGTGTCCTTCTTCTGCACATTCCAATTATCTACGGCTGCTTGCATAGTACGAGTATATTCTGCTACATTTGCCATTGGTATATCGTTGGCAATCCATCCAAGGCTGTGGCGTACACTGGCATTTACGCGTGTTTTACTGTTGGTGTTCCCCGATTTTGTGGTGATGATGACAACACCGTTGTTAGCTCGCGAACCATAGATGGCAGCAGCTGAAGCATCTTTCAATACGTCCATGCGTTCGATGTCGTTGGGGTTTAGCATAGGCATTGATTCACTGGGAACTCCATCGACCACATACAATGGGGTGCTGTTACCTGTGATGGATGCAATACCGCGTACCCGTACACTCGGTTGTTCACCGGGGGTACCGCTGGCAGAGGCTACATTTACACCAGGAGTACGACCTTGCAGCATCTTGGCTACATTGTAGTCACTGCCTTGGTCCAGATCATCCACTTTCAGGCTACTGATAGAAGTAGTTACTAGTTTTTCGGACTGGGAGCCATAGCCGACTACAACTATCTCATTTAATGCAATGCTACTTTCTTTCAAATATATTTTCAGATTGTTTTTATTGCCGGCTTTCACTTGTTGTGAGTCAAATCCAATATAAGATACTGTTAGTGGTTGGTTAGGATCTGCTACAATGGTAAAGTTTCCGTTAATATCTGTAATGACTCCGGTTCCTTTTCCTTGCATGACATTGGCGCCAATAATAGGAATTCCACTTTCATCTAGTACGGTTCCTTTAATCGCTCTCTTTTCATTACTTCTTTGTTCTGTCTCCTGCTTTACCAATACGATGGTGTTGTTGGTAAATGAATAAGATATATTCAAAGGAGTAAATACCTGTGAGAGCGCTTCGCTGATAGGTTTCTTTGTGCAGCTAATTGTCACTTTAGTCTGATCGTTAAGAACATGATTCCGGTATACAAAAGTATATCTCGTTTGCTGTTCTACTTGTTTCATGAAAGTTTTTACCGTGCCATTTTTGATATGAATGGACACATTTCCTTCTTGGGCAAACACTCCCGAAGGGAATAAAATTATAGCAGCGGATAAAATGGTAAAGTTTCTAAAAATAAGGCTGTTCCGCAGTTTCCTTCTCAATAAAAATGTTAACTTTGTGATATTCATAGTTGATAATGTTTTGATGTATAAAATTTTATCGACTTCCATACAACCAAAGGATTGGGCGATTCTTTGGTTGTTCTTTTTTGATTTTAACTACTATGTGTTTTCCATAAGCTCCTTTCTTTTAAATTAGTAAATAGTTATTATATCTTTATGTATCTCGTACTTAAATCCGTATTGTATGCTTAAGGATCTTATGACATTCTGTATACTTTCGTTTCGGAAAGATCCCGATAGTAAATCTTGTGCGATTTGCTTATGATGCAATCTGATTTCCACCCCATACCATCGTTCTATCTGGGCTATTACATCAATTAATGGTGTGGATTCAAAGATGAGGTAATTATCTCTCCATCCGGCTTCAACATGGGCATCCGCTTTGCTTATTCGTAGTGTTCTGTCCATAGCGGAATAGGTTGCCTTTTGTCCAGGTGAAAGCGTATATTCATGGGGAAGTGAACCACCTGATATTCTGATTCGTCCGCTAAGTAAAGACGTTTCTACAATGTCTTTTTTATAGGTCTTTACATTGAATGAAGTTCCTACTACTTCAATTTGCAGATCGTTGATTATTACCTTGAATGGGCAATCGGGATTCTTGGCAACATCGAAAAAGGCTTCTCCTGATAGTTTGACGAGGCGTTGCTTGGAGTTGTTTACATCATATTCCAGGTTTGTAGCCGCATTTAGATGTACAAATGTACCATCAGGGAGAGCCATTTCTGCTTTACTGCCAGCTCTAACTGTTACAGCAACCATTTGACTTTCCGGGTTATTCATCCATGTATAAAGTCCAAAAGAGGATGATAGGATGATAGCGATAATGGCAGCATATTTCATATATTGCAGCCAACGGCGTCTCCAAATGATTTGTTGTAGTTCCTTTCGAATTTGCTTTTTCATCATAGGAGGCATCTTTATCTCTACTGTGTCGTTTTCCATATCTATCATGGTATTCCATAACTCTTCGTCAGGTATGTTGTTGAGTTCATTTCTGAACTTTCCAATATCGGAAGAGGTGATTCCTTTTTCGATGTACTGGCAATATAACTTTTTAAATTGTGGACTCATATTATTGGTGTTTCTATAGGTTATACGTAAATACATAAAGGGAGTACTAGACTTTTTTTATGTTGTAGAGCATAGAAAAAGTTAGGAATAGTAGGTGTTTGTAGAGTTTTGTGGAGTTTTAATTATTCCTACTGAAAGTGCTATTCTTGTTACAGGAAGAAAATAAATAGAATATTATATTTCATCATTTCGCTGCGAAGAATCTTCAGGGCGGAAGTCAGATAGTTTTTCACCGTTTGTTCGGAGAAATTGCAGTTCGTTGACCTGTTTGCGGAAATAATCGATTACCTGATGTTTGGCGATGGTGAAGATGAAAGCCTGCAGATTGCCGAAGCTATTCAACTGGTTACGGTTATCCCACAGGCGTAAAAAGGTATCCTGAACAATATCCTGTGTCAGGGAACGATTTTTTAGTTGTTTAAGAACAAAGCTGTAAAGTCGGTCGGCATAGGCTTCATAAATCTGTGTAAAAGCCTGGTAGGAGCCGTTGCGTAGTTCTTTTATGCACTGTATTTCGTCTATTTTCATCCTTTCTGCAATAGAAGTAGGTCGGGCAAATGTACTGAAATAATTTAGAAATCAACAAATCTATGTGAATAAATAAAGAGAAACCGATGTCCGGTAGTTGGCAGATGAATTTTATTTTGCAATCATATTACAATCATATATTGAGCTTTATTGTGCCGTCTCTTGCTTTCCGCTAATTAATTTTGTATCTTTACTGTTTTTTACCCTTGTAAAGACAGGTGGTCACCTTATGCAGTGATAAATATCACCTTATAAGGTGACATTAGGCTGTTTACAAAGTGACTATTGTCCCGTTACAACCGGACAACTACCCGAGTGCATAAACAATGATAAATCTCTGCACTGAAAATCTTTATTCTCTGCACTGAAAAGTCTTAAATATAACAATAAGATTATGGCCTTTTACAATTTAAAGAAGAAGCCTGCCTTGACTACTAAGGAAGGAGAAACGGAAACAATGTATGCCGACATTGTCTACAGTGGAACGATTCCGGCAGAACGATTGATCCGTGGCGTTGCTAAGAGAACCGGATTTAAGGAAGGAGTGATAGAAGGTATCCTGATGGAACTGAAAGACGATGTATTGCAATATCTGGGTGAAGGATACCGCGTCGAATTGGGAGAGTTCGGTTTCTTTTCAGCCAAAGTGAAAGCTTCCCGATTAGTCGCAAATAAGAATGATATTCGTTCTGAATCCGTAGCTTTCAACGGGGTGAATTTCCGTGCTTCCAAGAGTATGCGTGTAGGTATTCGCGGAGATTTGGAGCGTAGAAAGTGTGTCGATTTCAACACTTCGCGTAAGTGGGGCAGAGACAATCTGAAGAAACTCGTCCTGCAATATATCGGAGAGCATGGCTTCATCACAAGAGCCACTTATACGCAACTTACAGGACGCCTGAAGAATACTGCATTGGACGATCTTAAATCTTTTGCAGCCGAAGGCATTATCAAGCGAGAGGGACGGGGTAATCAGATGCATTTCATTGCACCGCCACGAAAGGAACCGGATGGCGAGTAGTGAAATCTAACGGAATATCGATGGAAACCTTGTCGTACAAGATTGGAGATTGGGAACAGAACAGAGAAATGAAGAGGTAGTATCTACCCGAATGGATTGAATCAGTGCAAAATGTGGTATAAGTATGATGTATGGCTAAAAAAATACAGTACCTTTGGCTGTGAATACAGGTAAAACGGTGATGAGGTGTCTATGAAACAGCCTTACAGTGGATTTCTCGTCCGAATGTTGTTTGACCGATAACACAGACTATAATATGTTGGATATCATATACTACTTCAATATCTTCGGTTGTCTGACGATGGGGATGGCTCTACTGTTGATTCAAACAGCGCCACAGCTGATAAACCCGCACTACCGCAATGCCAAACGATTCCTGGGTATTGCATCGATTATCGTGGCTCTGTGCAATGCGCTTATCCTTTACAACAGGGTACAGGAGAGCGTTGCCGAAATATTTGCAATGCCTGTGCTCGTTGCGGCACAGTTGCAGGCGGCGCTTTTTACTTTTATCGTACTGATACTTTTTCATTCACCATACGTTTGCCGGCGAAATATTTTGCGACACCTCTGCCCGACATTGTTTTTTGTGGGACTCTATCTATTAACGATACTTCTATTTCCTGATGTGAGGATCTATTCGGTGGATGAGTATATAGCGAATATCACGAATCCGGTTCTTTTGTTAAGAACTGTATTTGCGGCTACTTATCTGACGCAGATCGTGATTTACGTCCGTTTATTCCGGCGTGAGCAACGGAATTATATGGCCAAGATTGAGAACTATTTCTCCGACACCGACAAATATGAATTCCGGTGGGCTTCGAGACTGTTCTACGAGGCTGCCTGTATCGGCATTGCCGTTCTGGTGTTCAGTATATTCCCTGCCCCGTTATTCGACGGAATAATTACGGTGGTGGTTACAGTGTACTACTTTAACTTTGGAGTGAGGTATATCAACTACCAATACAAACTTTACTATGAGGCTTTGCCCGCGATAGAGGAGAAGGAAGAATCGCAGCCGACAAAGGAGAGTGAAGGAGACAGGGAACTGGAAGATGAAATGGCAAAACTATTATTGTATCTCCAGCAGGGTGTTGTGCTGGGCGACTATGCCGAGGCTCTGCATATTCCGGAACGGAAACTATCTGTATTCATCAATTCGACTTACGGGGTGAGTTTCAAACGTTGGGTGAACAATAAACGGGTAGAATACGCCACAGAGCAAATGGCGAAACATCCGGATTATACAATGGAGAGAATTGCCGAGCTTTCGGGTTTTGCCCACAAAAGCCATTTCTGTAAAAT
>PPYE01385332.1_pt1 | contig 14085 bp, 10 predicted proteins | sample 1559881 | NCBI WGS metagenome assembly PPYE01 (sample SAMN08240022, study PRJNA423297) | Human gut metagenome, whole genome shotgun sequencing project.
AGGACTTGCCTTTTGACCCAGACAACGATTTCTCTTTTTAAACCATATAACAATGACTTTACCTTTGGTTCAGACGGCGATTTTCTCGTTGCAGACCACACAACTAGGACTTTCCCTTTGGTCTGGGCAACGATTTTTCTTTTTAAACCACACAACTAGAACTTGCACCTTGACCTAGTTGATAATTTTCGTCTCGCAGACCACAATCTCCCCCTAAAAATAAGCAGCCACCAGGGTTTCCCCCGGCGGCTGCCTGCCCCCAAAAATCATTAAACTCTTCCATAAGCCGTCATCAGGACTCTTCCCACTTCGTGGGTCCCTCCTCATGACATATCCCCACTTCGTGGGTACCTCCGGCTAATTCTAGACAACACCCCTATACGCCGTCATCAGGACTCCCCCCACTTCGTGGGTCCCCCCTCATGACATATCCCCACTAATTCTAGCCAACACCCCTATACGCCGTCATCAGGACTCCCCCCGCTTTGCGGGTCCCCCCTCATGACATATCCCCACTTCGTGGGTCCCCCCTCATGACATATTCTAGTTAAACCCGATTGCCATAAGGGTAAATTTCTTTTCTTCGTCTCCATCTTTCATTTTCAGTTCGATGGTGTGCTCAGCTGCCTTGTCTTCGGTCATTGCCACATACACTTTTCCGTTGTTCCATCCGGAGCTGTCATAACCGGACAATGTTCCTTTTTTGACGCCGTCAATATAAACGTCGGCAGAACCAAATGTCTTGGAATTGCTCAGTTTATATACAAACATCAAAGTCTTGCATGTCGCTTTGATCGTCAGTGCATTGTTTCTGCCTTCTTCGTCATGCATCCAGTTGTCCGGGAACCAGGCTGCGCCTTTCTTTCCATTGTAGGCATACTGGAAACTTCCGGTTGCCGAATCGGTCTCGGTAAAGCTGCCGGCATCGATAGAAGCAATCGCCTCATCATCCGCTGCCGTTGTCTTTGCGTCGATCATTTTAATTCCCTGATAAGCCGCTGTTTGCTTTGGTGCCATCGCATCAATGTCTGTGATATTGTCTGTGTCAGCGTCAGCCTTATCCACAGTATCCATGAGATTCATAATACAATCTGACATTAATTGGTAACCCGTATTGTTTGGATGAAGCGTGTCACCAAAATACCAGTCATAAAAACCGTCCTCATGGAAATAAGAAATAATGCTGTCTCCCATACTGATCATTGGAAGGTTATAATACTCGCCATATGGACGATAGCTGTTTTCCATCACACGTCCGCCTGCGGAACTCTGGAATACGGAGAAAATAAGCACTACCGCAGAACCGGATTTCAACGCCTGACGAATCAGACCTTCATAACCGCCACCTTTTGTCGCTGTGCCATAGTCATTTACCGCAAATTCAATGAACAACACATCCGGGTGGTCACTGCCTTCCGGAAGGCGGTTGATGACATCTCGGTTATAGCGGACAACTCCGATGTCGGAAGGCGTTCCACTCATACCTGCGTTGATAAAATGAACATTGGAACCGTCGCCTTTTCCATATGCTTTTGCAAATGCATTGGCAGAAACTTCCGCGTAACATTTTGAGTTTGGAGAAGCAAGCGCTCCTTCTGTGATCGAACCACCTATGTAAGCAAGTGTTACATCTTCGCCATTTCTCGCCTTTGCGATCGCATTTTTCAAACGCGCATTATTTCCGGTGGAAAGGAGGCTGTCGGCTTTCATTGTGTTATACGTTTCAGTAGTCGGATTAAACCCTGTCGTCTCGGTTTGTTTTCCGGTAATTACCAGGTCGTCAACGAGAAAATCTGCTGTCTCATCGGTTGACATTTCCAGATAAAGGGTAACATCGCCTTCCGCTTCCGGAATCACGTAAGAACCGCTGAGTTCTGTCCATTTCCCACTCTCGCAGGTCAGCCCGTCATCCACGCCGTCGATAACCGATTTGTACTGCGTCGTGCCCTCACTGTCGGTATATTGAAGTTTCAAACCGATTTTCTGGTCACTTCCCGTATCCTGTTTTACCCAGGCAGAAAAATCATAGCTGCTTCCCGTCTCCGTCAATTTGCTCAGGGAAAGAGATGCGCCGTGCCAGTTTGCGCTTCTTCCGGTACACAAAAGGCTGTTCATACCGCCCGCTGTATGATTTTCCGACTGTGAAATCTCGACCGAACTTCCGCGGCCGGTAATTCCTTTGGTATCTCCATCTTCAAAATAATTGTTGTAAACCACCGTTTTTTCGGTATTATCCGGTGTTTTTACCGGCGTTGCCGTCGGTGCTTCACTCGCCGGAGCAGAAGCCGTCGGCTGCGCACTTGCCGATGCTGTTGGCTGTGCACTTGCCGATACTGCCGGAGTACTGCTTGGTGCCACCGTTGCCGGAACCCCCGTCGGTGTGCTCGTTACCACTGGTGCCGCCGTCGGAACGACCGCCTTTTTCGCCTTCACTTTAACCGTAACAACCCCGATTTTTCGCTTTTTCTTTTTCAATTTTTCCGTTACGGTTACTTTTGCTTTTCCTGCTTTGATCGCAGTCACTTTTCCTTTTTTTGTAACTTTAATCTTCGCATTGGAAGCCTTAAACAAGTATTTCGCCTTGCTCTTTTTGTTTTTGATCACAATTTTCCGGGATTTGCCCTCCGTGATCGTCAATGTTTTCTTTGCTACTTTTGCTTTCTTCGCTGCAGATGCATTTACCGGTCCTACGATCGAAGTAAACGTCATCGCTGTCACAACAGCATAGCAGAGAATTTTCATACTTTTGTTATTACCCATAACACCAGTCTCCTTCTTATAATAATTTCTTTATATTATAAAATTTTATCATAGGTTATGAGCATTTGCAACAAGAAACATGCTCTCCCATAAGGTTTTTTTGCTTTTTTTACCAATAATGTAACTATTTATCACGGGCGTTTGAAAATCAAGCAATGCCACTTCCCGCAGTTTCTTCTCTTTTATATAGGAAGCCGCTGTATCTTTGGGAAGAAATGTGTAGTTCTGCTGGCCGATCAAAAATGGGATGATTTTCGAACAGTCGTCAATTTCCAGCGAAAATTGGTGGTATTTCGGGAAAAGATTTCGGATAAACTGGCCGACATTCTGCAGGGCAAAATTGCACATCAGATAATTTTCCTGCAAAAGTTCCTGCTGCCGGATTCCTTTTTGATACTTGCGGTTATTCCAGTCCGTGACAAGGATCATCGGGTCTTCTTTGTAAATCTCACAGTGAAATTTGGGATTTCGCAGCGGAATATACGAAAATACGACGTCCAAAATATCGCTTTGCAGCTGCTCCAAAAGCTGACTCGACAATCCGATCGATATTTTCAAGGCATCTTCCGGGTGATTTCTTTGATGCGCCTGAATGATCGGCGCCAAATGCGCTTCGTAAACAGAGTCCGACGAACCGATACGCAGTGTATTTTCAAACTTATGAATGGAACTGATCTCCGCCATCGCCGTGTCCGTCAGCCGGATCACACTCGCCGCGTACAACGAAAACCGCTCGCCCGCCGGCGTCAATTCGACGCTTCGGTTATTTCTCTCAAATAAAGTTACATTTAACTCCTTTTCCAATTCCAAAATGCGGTTTGTCACCGTCGACTGCGCGATAAAAAGCTGGTGCGCCGTCCTCGTAAAATTCTTTGTATCCACAAGAACCAGAAACGTTTTCATTGTCTCAATATCCATACTGCTTCTCCTTTTATCAATATTTTCGATTATTACTATCAAAATAATTTATTTTACATATAATATACACCTGTTCTATAATGATTGCAAGACAGGAGGGTTATTATGCCAGATATCAATTTAAGCCAAAAGACCAATTTACTAGAGCAGGATCCGTATTCCTATGAACTTCAGGACGTAAAAAAACCTGCGTTATTTCACGAAATGTTTCCGTATAATGAAACGCCTAAAATTGCGTTCAACTACCGCCGCGTGCCGCAGAATATGCCGGATGACATTTTCATCACCGACACGACATTCCGCGATGGCCAGCAGTCGCGTACTCCATATACGACGGAGCAGATGATTCATCTGTACAAACTGCTTCACAAGCTCGGCGGCGACAATGGCATGATCCGCCAGACCGAATTTTTTGTCTATTCGAAAAAAGACCGTGATGCCTTGGAAAAATGTATGGAACTCGGTTATCGTTTTCCGGAAATTACCACTTGGATTCGGGCATCGAAAAAAGATTTTGAGCTGGTGCGCTCGATCGGAGTAAAAGAAACCGGTGTGCTCGTCAGCTGCTCGGATTACCATATTTTCCATAAAATGGGACTTACCAGAAAAGAGGCCCTCGACAAATACATAGGCATCGTTAGCGACTGTATTGAAGCCGGACTTCGCCCACGCTGCCATTTTGAGGATATTACGCGTGCTGATTTTTACGGCTTTGTCGTACCATTTGCCAGCCGCTTGATGGAAATATCTCGCGAAAGCGGCGTTCCGATTAAGATCCGCGCCTGCGACACCCTTGGCCTCGGTGTTCCTTATCCCGGCGTTGCGCTGCCGCGAAGTGTTTCCGGCATCATCTACGGATTGCAGCATTATGCCGGCGTGCCTTCGGATATGATCGAATGGCACGGCCACAATGATTTCTACAAAGGTGTCGTCAATGCCACGACAGCCTGGATGTATGGCGCAAGTGCCGTCAACTGCTCCCTGCTCGGTATCGGCGAACGTACCGGAAATGTGCCGGTTGAGGCAATGATCTTCGAATATGCGTCCCTTCGCGGAACAATGAATGGTATGCATCCGGAGTACATCACCGAAATCGCACGTTACATCGAAAATGATACGAATTATCCGATCCCACCGATGACCCCGTTTGCCGGCCAGAACTTTAACCTCACGCGTGCCGGCATCCACGCCGACGGGCTGATGAAAAATCCGGAAATTTACAATATTTTTGACACGGAATCGATCTTAAACCGCCCACCGAAAGTTTCGATCACGGGCACTTCCGGCACCGCCGGCATTGTATTTTGGCTGAATCATTCGTATTCACGCCGCGGTGAAAAAGAATATACAAAAAAGGACCCACTCGTAGCAAAATTATACGAATGGGTCACCGACCAATTTGACAACGGTCGTATTACCATGATCAGCGATGCTGAGATGGAAGAGCAGATCGCAACACTTTGCAAAGCGCAGGACTTGTAATTTCTATCGTTTTTCGCTATAATTGAGAAAAAGTTACTTATTGGAGGTATTAAAATTATGGGCAAAACAAAGAAAGGGACAGCCCTGCTTCTGGCATTTACGCTCTGCGCATCGATTCTCACACCGAATTCCGTCGATGCCGCTAAGGTAAAAAAGCCTGTGCTGTCAAAAAAGAAACTGGCACTGGTTCGTGACAAATCTGCGACCATCCGCTTGAAAAAAGCCGGAAAATGCAAAGTCACCTGGTCTTCTTCAGACAAAAACGTCTGCAAGATTACAAAAAAGAAAAAAACTTCCTGCAAATTCAAAGCGGTCGGAAACGGTTCCGCCAAAATCAAATGCAAGGTAAAAAAGGGCAAAAAGACGTTCAAACTTTCCTGTAAAGTGAAAGTAAAACCGAAAGTTGTCACGAATCTGCCAAGTATCCTGAAAACCTATGAAAGCCAGATTCCATACATGGGAACCTGCCTGAATTACGGAAGTTCTACATATAAGCGCGAACTTCAAAATACAAAAACATTGAATTTTGTAAAAAACCAATTCAATAGTTTTACCCTTGAAAATGAAATGAAGCCGGATAACATCCTCGGCTACCGCCCAACGACAATGACCGTCGCAGAGGCAAAGGCAAAAGGCTACTATATCCCGGATAATTACAAGGAAAGTACCGTTCCTTCCTTGAATTTCCGCGAAGTGGATGGTGCACTTAAAGTTGCTGCGAAAAACGGCTTGAAAATGCGTGCCCATACCCTCGTATGGCACAGCCAGACACCCGCTTGGTTCTTCTCGGACAAGTACGAAAACGACAAAGATACCAATGTGGCGACGATGGATGCCCGCGAAGATTTCTACATCCACAACGTAATGGCTCATGTCATGGAGAAAGAAAAAGAACTTACCGGTTCTGCCGGAAGTATCGTCTATGCGTGGGACGTCGTAAACGAATACCTGCATCGCCAGGAATTTACAAGAACTTGGACAAACATTTATAAAAACAGCGGTGACACCCCAAGTTATGTAAAGAAAGCATTTGAACTTGCTTATGGAATGTTAAAAACCTATAATGTGCAGGATAAAGTAACATTATTCTACAACGACTACAATACCTACTTTGGCATTCAGCAGACGCTCAATCTTGTGAACTTCATCAACAAAGATGAACCGGAAAAAATCTGCGGCGGTATCGGTATGCAGAGCCATGTCGACATCAAAGTGCCTACGATTGAACTTTATGGCACTGCATTGGAAAAATTCCTCGCAGCCGGCTACGAAGTTCAGATTACAGAACTGGATGTAACGATCAACTACGATACAAACGGCTCCTATTCTTACGCAGACGAAAAGGAGACCAATGCCGACCAAGCCAAATACGTCGGCCAGCTGATGAAAACGATTTTGGAGAAAAACCGCAGCCGCGATAAAAATGTAAATCCAAAAGGCGTAACCGGCATCACTTTATGGGGATTATATGACACGATCTCCTGGCGTGCTTCCTGCTCCCCATTGCTTTTTGACACGGGAATCACGGATCCGAAAGCTTCTTTCTATGAATTTATCAACGCCGCAAAATCAATGGGTTGAAAATAATATAACTGAATTGTTATCCCCAAAAATCCCTGCCGCCAATAAAATCAATATTGCTGTGGGGATTTTTTTAAAGTAAAAATTTTACCCCTTAAAGTAAAATTAATCCGTTCAAATCCTCTTGCTTTTTCCTTATAATGGCTATATCATTATTTGAACAAGGAGGGTTTTTTATGTTACTTAAAAAACGAATTCTTCCTCTGGCTTTATCTGTCATTATGGCTGTGTCCGCGTTGACCGGCTGTGGCAGCAGTTCAGAGAAAGACAGCTCATCAGGGGCTGAGACAACCCTGACCATGTGGACGATCGCCACAGAAAGCGACTCTTTCCACAAACCGTATCTTCAGGCAATCGAGGAGTTTGAGAAAAATCATCCCGGTGTAAAGATTAATATGGAAACATTTGAAAATGAATCCTATAAAACGAAGATCAAAGCGGCTGTCGCTGCCAATGAACTTCCTGACATTTTCTTTACCTGGGCGGGTGGATTTTCCGAATCTTTCGTATCTTCCGGAAAAGTAATGTGCCTGGATGATTATTACAAAAATTACGAAAAGGAAATCAGTAAAACCGCTCTTGCCAACGATATCTACGATGGCAAATTGTATGGTTCCGTAACTTGTACACCGGTATCCGTAATGTGGTACAACAAAGAAATGTTCAAAAAACAAGGTGTTGAAGTACCAGCTACATGGGATGATTTCAAAGCTGTCTGCAAGAAATTCATTGATGCAGGCATTAAACCGATTGGAACCAGTGTAAAAGACACTTGGGTACTTGCTATGCTTCATGACGGATTAGCACTTAAATCTGCCGGAGCAGACAAAGTCACCAAGGCTTTGACAAAACAGGGTCAGTCCTATAACGATCCGGACTTTGTAAAAGCTGCTAACTGCATCAAAGAATTGGTTGATATGGGCGCTTTCATCGACGGTGCAACCGGTCTTTCCAATGATGAAGCAAGTGCTTCTTTCTATGCAGAACAGGTTCCAATGTACTTCACCGGAAGCTGGATGGGTGGTTCCATCGTTACCGATGCCGAGAAACCGGATAACTTCGCTGTTGCACCAATTCCTGTTGTCAACAGTGCAAATGCAAGTGTAACCGACTTCATGGGCGGAGGTTCTGATACTTTGATGGTATCCGCCGGCACGAAGAACAAAGACCTTGCCGCTGCCGCTGCTTTTGAGATTACAAAAGGAGTTTCCAAATATGCTTACTTAAGCGGTGCTGGAATTCCGGCTTGGACCGTAGATTATGATGCTTCTTCCGTCCCTGCCTTAACACAGCAGGTAGCAGATATTGCCGGAAAAGCAACTTCCTATACATTGTGGTTTGATACGTTGATGTCTTCCGATGATGCTGGAGAATATCTGACACTCCTTCAGTCCCTCTTCGCAGGCGATCTGAAACCGGAAGAATTTGCTGCCAGCATGGATAAGCAGTTAAGTAAAAAATAATCACACGTTAATTTTGTGAATGGGATTTGATCCGGGCGGCTCCCAGACAGCAGCATTGCTGCAGTCCGGGAGCCGCCCGGCATTATAACGATTCGTTTAAAGGAGGATTTCATGGACAAAGTAAGAAAAAACAAAACAGCAATCTTCGTTTTTCTCTTTCCTTCTGCATTGCTGTTTTTAGCCATTATTATCTTACCAATCTTTATGTCCGGATATTATAGTCTTTTAGACTGGGACGGCATCACTTCCGGCACATTTGTTGGTATACAAAATTACATTGAATTATTTACAGAAAAAAGTCTTGGCTTCGGCCCTACGGTGCGAAATGCATTCATTTTTGCCGGACTTTCGGTTTTTCTACAGCTTCCCCTCGCTCTGCTTCTTGCCTTAACTCTGGCAAAAGGCATCAAGGGTGAACGATTTTTTGTGGCGGTGTTCTTCATTCCGGTTTTGTTATCCACAACCGTCATCGGACAATTGTGGATGAAAATATACAATCCACAATACGGTATTGTCAATTCCTTTTTGCGTGCCGTCGGTCTTGACACATGGTGCAAGACCTGGCTCGGCGACCAAAAATATGCTCTTGCCGCCTGCTTCATCCCGATGCTTTGGCAATACGTCGGCTACCACATGCTCCTCATGTACGCAGGCATTAAAAGTCTGTCACCGGATATCCGTGAAGCAGCTAAGATTGACGGTGCCAATGACCACCAATTATCACGTTATATCACAATTCCTATGATCAAGCCGGTTTTGCGTATGTGTGTGATCTTTGCGGTAACCGGTTCTTTGAAGGCCTTTGACCTGATCTATGTATTGACCGGCGGCGGTCCGGCTCACGCAAGTGAAGTACCAAGTACCTTGATGATTAACATGATCTTCGACCGAAGCCGCTATGGACTCGGAAGCTCGATTGCCATGTTTATCATTTTCCTGTGCTTCTTTTTCGCAATACTGATCAAACGCTGTTTTCGAACGGAGGTGGACTAAATGAAAAAAGTAAAAACCAGTGTAATGTACATTTTACTGTCTCTTTGGGCATTGGTAAACCTATTTCCGCTGTATTGGATGTTTACCTTCTCCCTAAAGACAAATAAAGAAATCTTTGGTGACAACATCATCGGCCTGCCAAAAGAATGGCTGTGGAGCAACTATTCGGAGGCTCTCGATACCGGAAATATGGCACTTTACTTTGCCAATAGTGCCATTGTCACCTTTGTTACGATTGCATTGACTGTCATCTTTTCCCTGATGGCGACTTATGCACTTTCCCGCATGGAATGGCGCGGCCGCAAACTTGTCAACAGCATTTTTATGCTCGGCTTAACGGTACCGATTCACGCGGCAATCCTGCCAATTTTTATCATCTTACGCGAATTAAAGATGACAAACTCCTATCAGGCACTCATAATTCCTTACACCGCATTTGCATTGGCGATGGCGATTATGATCTGTCAAAGTTTCATTGAAAATATTCCACGTGAACTTGAAGAGTCTGCCTGTATCGACGGCTGTGGTGTCTATGGCATTTTCTTCCGCATTGTGCTTCCGCTCATGAAACCGGCACTTTCTACCATTGGCATTTTTACTTTTCTACAAGCGTGGAATGAGCTTATGTTTGCCGTCATCTTTATCAGTGACAGTAAATATCGTACATTGTCGGTAGGTATCCAGGCACTTTCCGGGGCTTACACGACCAAATGGGGACCGATTGGCGCCGCTCTTGTCATTGCCACGTTCCCAACCCTCATCATTTACTGCTTTATGAGTAAAAAAATTCAAGAAAGTTTAATGGCAGGTGCAATTAAAGGATAAATGTGCTATAATAAGTTTATTATAGTTATTTTGGGGGATATAACGCACTATGAAGAAACGTTTTTTGTCATTGGGGCTTCGGAAAAAAATTCAGTTTTTGTTTCTTTGTACAATGATTGTATGCATTTTATTCTGCTCAGGTATCTTCTATCTGATTTTGGAAAATCAAATGCAGCAATCAATCGCCGACAAAGAAATCAGTAATCGAACTGCTATTTCCAATAACTTGGACAGCACCATGAAGTCCATTAACAGCATCAGCCGCCTTACCATGCTTCGTAGCACTGTACGCACTTTTTTACTTGCAAAGAGTAATTCTACTCCTCGCACACGAAATGCTATCCAGGAGATCCACGACATTCTAAATACATTTAATCTTTCCTGTAATGTCGTGATTCTCCGCATGGACGGCCAATACCTTAACACCGGTCCGGGAATCACCTATGTCAATACCGGCAAGATTTTTGAAACAGAATGGCTGGACGAAGTCATGGCCCAAAAAGGAAATTACGTTATTAAAGCAGGCACTCGCGATGCTTTTCGCTCAAACATTGGCGAAATGGTGTCTTTTGTCCGTGTCATCAATGACATAAACACCCAAAAACCGATCGGTATCCTGGCAATCAATCTCCCAAGCCGCTTCTTTGAACAGGCATATGAAGGGCTTTCCGGCGAAACCAGCCATTTTGCTCTTTATGACACATCCGGCAGCTTAATCTGCAAGGATAATGAAAGCACATTTTCCTCCTTAAATCCGGAAAATCTACTTCAAAACACGCGCGAAGAAACGGACAAACTATTTTACAAAAGTATATTTACCTGCGACACATTGGGAGACTCTCATTTCATCCTTGCTTCCCGTCTGGAAGTACGGATTTTAGACGGGCTCCCTGCCAAATTACTGGCTGCTTTGATCATCGGCGCTTTTATACTTCTCGCATTTATGTGGCTGATCAATACTTATATTGCCAAAAATGTCATCTACCCGATCCAGCGTTTGGTCGACAGCATGGCTGAAGTGCAAAACGGCTGGCTGCACCGTGTTAGTATGAATGTAAGCGATGACGAGATCGGTCTTTTAAAAAACAGCTACAATGCTATGCTGATTGAGATCAATCAATTGATCGAAGAACTTCTTCAAAAAGAAAAAACACTGCGGATGGCTGAACTAGATGCTCTTCAGGAGCAAATGAAGCCCCACTTTTTGTATAACACTCTGGATATGATCCGTTATATGGCTTTGGAGAACCGAACAGATGAAGTATATAATATGTTGGAAACTCTTGGAAATTTTTACCGTCGTTTCTTAAGTAAAGGAAGCACGGACTTGTCTCTGGGAGAAGAAATAGAAATTGTAAAAAGCTATCTTTCACTGCAGAGAACACGTTTTGAGGATATTTTTACAGATGAATATGAAATTGAAGAAGGCCTGTCTTCCATCCGTGTTCCGCGCCTGATTCTGCAGCCGCTCGTAGAAAATTCCATTTATCATGGGATTCGCCCAAAAGGCGAACATGGGATTATCCGTGTCACGGTAAAACGTCAGGAAGATTTTCTATTTCTTAGCATTTACGACAATGGAATCGGTATGTCCGCACACCAGCGGGAACTTCTATTTTCCGGCAAAGACAGCCGAAGTTTTGGATTTCAGGGAACCATTGAAAGAATCCGTTATTATTATAAAACGGAAGATGTCTTTGAGATACACAGCGTCGAGGGGGAATATTGTGAGATTATTTTGAAACTGCCACTTTCAAATGGCTATTAGATATTTTTGTTATAATGTAAAGGAGCGTGTAGTTTTATGTATCGTGTCATGATCATTGACGATGAAAAGGCTCTTCGCAGCCTTCTAAAAGCATCTGTCAATTGGAAAGAAATGGGGTTAGAAATCGCCGGCGAAGCTGCCAGCGGAATCGAAGCCATCAATACAATTGATAAGTTTCACCCAGACATTATTTTTGTAGATATCCGAATGCCCTTTATGGACGGCATCGAATTTTCCAAGATTGCATTAAAGCGTTACCCTGGAGTGAAGATCATTATACTAACCGCTTTTGATGAATTTGAATATGCAAAGCAGTGCATCGGCCTTGGAATCACTGATTATCTGCTAAAACCGATTGTTCGTACCGATATTCAGTCGGCTTGCAAAAAAGCAATCCACGAACTGGATTCACAGCCAATTCGCGCAGAACAATCTTCTCCCAAAGATATGCCATCCGATATGGACCGCATCAAACAATATATTATGGAAAATTACCACGATTCATCCTTGAATCTTACCGCCATTGCACAGGAATTTGGCTATAATCCAAGTTATCTCAGCCGGCGTTTTAAAGCTGACTGCGGACAAAACATTTCCGATTATATCACAACCTGCCGCATGGAAAAAGCAAAAAAATGCCTGGCATCTCGGATGCTTATGTATATGACCGCAAAAGAAGTCGGCATCCCAGACCCCAATTATTTCGGAAAATGTTTCAAAAAATATACCGGAAGTTCGTACTCTGAACTTCTGAAACAGCAACTATAGTTTTAGCAGAACCATTCCATTTTAGTATAGACAATTCCATTACAGGAGGTTTTCGATATGAATTCTATCTTTCAAAACAGATTATATGACTGGCTCACGACCGCGTGCCAACTTATTGTCCTTGGTTTTTTATTTTTATTTACAAGCATTCCGCTTGTAACTTTTGGTGCTTCTTTTACCGCACTCTATCATTGCATCTCACGGGAACACGCAAAAACTTCCGCTCATATCTGCCGGGAATATTTTTCCGCATTCAAATCCAATTTTTTACAATGCCTTGTGCCGACAATCCTATTTCTTTTTTACGGTGCTGCGATGGCCGTAGATCTTTCCCAGGTCTTTACCGGCAAAGCCACCAATCTCCTGCCGCCATTTTTATGGATGGTAATCTGCCTCGTTCTCTGGGTCCTCGCCAATTATATCTTTGCCGTGATATCGCATCTGCGCGCTTCATTTCTTGCCGTCCTTCTGCTCTCCGTACGACTGATAACAGGCCACATCAAAGAAACTTTCATCCTATTATTTACAATGGCCGGCGCCTGCGTCATCGTTTTCCTGGTTCCCGGACTTTTCGTCCTTCTTCCCGGAATCCTCTGCTGCATCGCCAGCCATCTGATTGAGCCCGGTTTAAAAAAGGCTCTTTCGTAACTATTCAGGCTCTCCTCCCACACATTCGCATTTCGAACACTTCGTGTTCTTTTCTCGCCTTTGGCAAGGCTAAAAATGCTCATATGTGGAGGGGAGCCCTTTCTATCAATTAATCCAATTCTTTGTAATCAAAACTGCGGAATTCTGCAGTCTGATCGTATCCGGAATAATCCACGCATGCCATGCCGACAAATGCTCCGGTGAAGAATCCACCGTAAGATTGAAGTACATAATCGTCGGACAATACAGCTGCATCCAATGTACCCGGAATTTCGGTATAATTCTTTCCATCAAAGGAATATTCGTAGCTGTAAGACTGTTTTCTTACCTTTGTGCGAAGCCATACAAATTCTACATCATCCGGTACCGGAATCGCATCGTCACGAAGGAAGGAACGATATCCGCCACGATTGCACTCTGCTACTTCGATCACACGGCCGTTTTTCTCATTCCATGTAATAAATGCAAAGGACCAGTGCTTGTCATTGTAAAAGTTTGTCAGTCCAGCCATCTGCTGATAGTTGAACGGATCAAATTTCACTTTCACTTCGGCATCAAAGTTAAATGCCTGCCAGCGTTTTGCCACGAGAGAAAGCTCATGTTTATTGCTGAGAGATCCTCTTCCGATCAATGTCAGCCTGCCATCCCCTGTCGTACCCATTTCCTCTGTAAATGGTACGCGAAGGGTATTCCACTCGTCATGAAGTTTTGGGGTGTCAAATTCATCATGCATTGAATGATCTGCCGGCGCTTCTGTCAAAATCGCATCTTTTGGTGCATCCACAAGCACTTTTCCGCCGTGTCCGCCCTCGATACGAGGCCAGCCTTCTTCATCCCAGTATACTTTCTGAATTGCCGTCTCACGGCCAAGCGGACACC
>PPYE01617772.1_pt1 | contig 14084 bp, 34 predicted proteins | sample 1559881 | NCBI WGS metagenome assembly PPYE01 (sample SAMN08240022, study PRJNA423297) | Human gut metagenome, whole genome shotgun sequencing project.
CAATTTTTTCTTTATGTACAGTTTTAAATAAGATATCAGCTTGATAGTAGTAATCCATGATGAATCATCCTTTCTATTGATTGTAAATTGATTTTAACAGATATATCCAAAATGAGGTGTCGGAATATGGCGAAATTTAAGTTAATTTTGTTAAAAAAAGGAATTAGTCAATCAGAATTATCCAAACAAACAGGAGTCTGTCAAACGCATATTTCTGCTTACGCTTTAGGGAAGAGCGATATGACATCAAAGAAGTTATATCGAATCGCAAAATATTTAAACGTTCCAATGGAGGAACTAATCGAGGAGGAATAGAGTGAGTGAAAATAAAGTGACAACACGAGTTAATCAGAATGTATCAAGTTTGATTGGGATTGAAATTAAAACAGAAGGATTAGAAAAATTAAAGGAATATTCAGAAGCTCTAGCAACTGGGGTTAAATTGATTGAAGATAGCGTAGAACAGTTAAAAAAACATGAAGTTCACATCGTGTTAGAAATGACAAAGAATAATACAACAGAAAACCATCCTTCAACCATGACAGGAAATAAAACAATCAATCAAAAGGATGATTCAAGAACACAATTTTTAAAATTAGAAGAACTATGTCAACCAGGTGTAGTCATGTTGAGTGATACAACTCAATTATTAATTAATTATTTAAAAGAACAGTATGAGACATACGGAGAAATTTTAAAAAGATTAGAGAGATTTAAAGCAGAAGTGTTGTGGTCAGCTGAGGATACAACTGTTTTTAAAGTAACAATTATAGATCGCGCAATTAAATTAGTGAACAAAGAAATGAACGATTTGCAGCATACAAATCGTTCATAGAAGTTATAAGTTTTTAATTGTTACAACAGCGTTAGAATTGTAAATTTTTTCTCTATTATCAGGTAAGAAGAAAAATTCACAGTTACAAAGAAATTCACAGATAGATGGAATTAGACCATCACGAACATGGGACCAAAGTTTGTATGACTTATCCAGTGATACACCTAAACGATTACTATCTTCTTCAGGAAATTTAACTATAGGAATTATGTATTGTTCATCCTGCAATTCTAATGTTTCACCATTTGAAAATGTTAATAATGCTTTTACCATGTAGAATCACCTCCTTCAATTTGAATTTTAACAAATATATCCAAAACGAGGTGTCGCAATATGACGAACATTAAGAGAATTTTGATAAAAAAAGGAATGAAGCAAAGAGAATTAGCAAAGGCAGTGGGCGTTTCCGGACAAACTATTTCAGATTTTATAAACGGAAAACACGATGTGGCATCTAGGACATTGTACAGAATCGCAAAAGTATTAGATGTCAGCATGGAAGAGTTAATAGAGGAGGAATAGAAATGATAAAACCTTTGATGCAAAAACCACCAACTATAGATACACAAGTATGTGAGAATAAATTGGTTGTTAGATTAAATGGAGCCTTTGAGTTTGAATATATTTTTAGCACTTCTCAATTAAAGGTATATATCCCAGCTCCAAAAGGAAATCCAATTCCGAGAATGATTTATGATTCCTTAACTTTAACATCAGAGGAATGTGAGAATGTCTTAACTTTTATTACCAAATATTTTGAGTTAAATCATAAAGAGATGGTGAGGGAAATGATCAATGGAAAATCCGAAATACCTATTCGACCAACAATATAAAAAGACATCTCTTTGGGAACGATTTTTAAACTTCATTGGAATTGAGGGGGAAAACAATGGGAACAACGAATATCAGACTAGAAGGTTACGAGGTCACACACGAAATCGTGACAGGATTTAAAGTTTATCGTAATCAAGTCCAAGTGGCGACGATTGAGAAACGAAATGACGAATGGATTGGAGCGATCATAACAGGAACTAAAGTGATGATGTTTCAAAATGAAAGTTTTGAAGAGGTTTTAAATAAAATCACTACCTTAACAACATAGAGATAAAAAAAGAATGATAGCCCCTCGGAAGGCTATCATTCTTAGACGGTAAGTGTAGAAAAAATAAAGTGATTATTGGAAGTATAAACTTCTTTTTTATTTTAACATTTTTGGAGAATACTGTCAAAAGGATGAGGTGAAATTCCTCTTTAACGGGCTTGTATAAGAGTGATAACAAATGGTAATCGGGTGAATGATAGGGAGAAATAAAAATATGAGTAAGAATTTGAGAAGTAGAAGCCATAAGCTATGTGCTAATTATGATTATGAAAATTTTTATGATAAAGAAACAGGTGAGATTAACCAACAGTTTTTGCAAGATGTAATGAGACCAATCAAAGGGTTTAAGTATGCTCGAGCAGAGATTGAAAGTGGGAATCAACTTGAAATAGAAATTTACCCGTCATTTAGAAAACAATTACCTGATATGATTAAGCGATTTATGAGCAAGCAAAGAAAGGAATCAACCGAAGCTAGAAAAAGCTTGAACGATAGAAATTCAAGAAAGAAATTAATGCGATTAGTTCATGAAAATTTTTATGAAGGTGACTATTGGCTGACGTTGACGTATGAGAAAGATCCTAAAGATTTAAAAGAAGCTAAAAAGTTCGCAAATTATTTTTTTAGAGCGATTAATCGTTCGAGAAAGAAAGAAGGATTAGAAAAAGCTAAATACGTTTATGTCATTGAGGAAGGGACTTATGGAACTAAAAGATTTCATATTCACGCGGTGATGGATAATGGATTATCTAAAGATGAAGTTGAAAAAAGATGGAAATATGGAACGACAAATATAAAAACGATGCGTTATCAAGGAAAAGATGAAGATTTCCTTGGGATAACGAATTATATGTCGAAGAATCCAGAGGTATACAAAAAAACATCGTTCAGATTAAAAGGAGCGAGGACGTGGGCAACGAGTAAGGGGAATTTAAGATTACCAGAGCCACGAGTTAATAAAGGGAAGTATGGTAAGAGAAAAATAACTGAATTAGCTTTAAATCATAATGAGTTGATTGAGTTTTTGATATCGGAATACCCTCAGTATGATTTCAAAGAAGTGGAAGTTCGTCATAACGACTATAATGGACTGTTTTATATTTATGCTCGTATGCAGAGTAAGAAAAGACGTGTGAGAAGGTGAGAGGATAATCATGTGGATAGAATGTCAAAAACTCTTAACCCTGCTTAAAGAATATGAGGCGAAAACCTTAGAGTGGATTCAAGAACATGGGGAAGATCATCAAGAATTAACGGCTAAACTTCAAGAGGAACATCTAAGTAGAATTCAAGAATGGATTAAAACGCTGGAAGAGATGAAGGCAGGAACGATAGTAGAGGTGAGGTAAATGGATAAGTTCTGTAAGTTAGATTTACAAACGTTAGGAGAAATAAAGTTCATGTTTGAACAAGTGTTGAAAACAGGAGATATTCCTGTCGAACAAAAAGACAAAGCAAGGTTCTATGCCCGATATTGTGAACAGCTACAAATGAGAATCCAAAAACAAATGGAAATGGAGAGTAAAAAGTAGGAGGCAGTTATGCACTATCAAGTTGTGATTAAAAAAGACCATTACAACGGAAAAGGGAGCTACTTACGAGTATATGTGCCTGATGTAGAGATTCAAGACAAGTTCTTCAATAATGGACTCGCCACTGGAATGATACGACTAGATGACGGACGAATGATTTCTGCCGCACAAAGAGGACTTCTTTATTCCCTATTCAACGATATTCGAATATGGCGCGGTGATAGCCATAAAAAAATAGGAGTGGAAAAGGTAAAAGAAGAGCTAAAAGAAAGCTTTTGTATAGAGGCAAAGATTTCACACTTTAGTCTTTCGAATGTCTCGATGGAACTAGCGGGTGATTTTATAGATTATGTCTTAGACCTTACCTTTGTGAATGATATTCCACTAACGTTTAAGACGTTTGAAGTGGCCAAGACGGTTAAGAACTGGTCTTATCTTTGCTTCAAAAACCGAAAATGCACAGTTTGTGGTAAATCTCATGCAGTGGTTCATCATTTAGACACAGTGGGGATTGGAATGAACAGAAATAAAGTAGACCATAGTAAAATGCAACTCATTATGGTATGTCGTGAACATCATCAAGAAGCACACAACATAGGAGACGAGACGTTTTTAAGAAAACATAAGGTAGTGGGAATCTTTGTACCAGTTGCGACATTAAAGGCTTTAAATATCAGAGGAGATTACGGAGAGGAGGCTAATGTATGACATTAACAAAGAGTGAAGGCGATCAGTGGATTATTAAATATCAACAAGGGGAACTAGAATTTGATGAACTTTTTAAAAAGTTCGAAAAATTAATCCATGACTGTTTTTGGAGGTTCTTGAAAAAACATCAATGGGAGTGTCCAACACTTGAAAGCGAAGATTTAAAAAGCGTGTGTTACCTTGCATTCTATAAGAGTGCTAAAGGTTTCGACATTCGAAAAGGTTATGCCTTCTCAACTTATTTTTACAAAACGGCATATTTCAGCATGTTATACGAATATCAAAAGCACTTAGGAGAAAGACCGCTTAGCCTTGAATGGGAGGAAGAGAAACAGAATAATCTTTTAAACACTATAGGGGTTGATGGATTTAGTGAAGCAAGACGCTTAGAATGGCTGGAATATATGAAAGAGGTCATGGAAAGAAAGAAGTTCGAACCTAACATGGTCGAAGCTATTTTAATTCATTTAGAAACGAGAGAACCTCTTTATAAAGTGGCACCTAGGTATGGAATTTATCAAGTGAAGGCTAGTCGTTATTTAACGAAATTAAAAAAGGAATTACGAGTAGCGGGATAGGTGATAAAAATGACAGTTAAAGAGTATTTGGAGCTAAATCAAATGACACAGACTGAATTTGCTCGACAAATAGGAGTAACGATTGTCACAGTCAATAAACATCTTAAGCTAGGAACAAAGTTCAGAGATAAAAAGACTGTTTCAAAAATGAGAGCGTTAGGAATTGACGTAGAGTTGCATCAAGCGATAGGAAAGCAAGCCTTATCTGAGTTTATTTATCAAGAAAAATTACATATTGAAGAACATCCAATCGGTGAAATTTATTGTTATTCCTTAGAACGGGTTAATGAAGTCACGCAATATCTCAATCGGCGAAAGATTAGTTATTACATGAGGTCAATACATGACTATTGGATGGTGAAGTATGATACGACATTAAGGAGTGATGAGGTGTGATTAATAGAGTCGTTTTAGTCGGAAGATTAACACGAAATCCAGAGTTAAAATATACGGCGAATGGAATTGCGAATCTACAGTTTAGTTTAGCGGTGAATAGAAGCTATACAGGGGCTAATGGAGAAAAACAAGCTGATTTCATTAATTGTATGGCTTGGAGAGGAACGGCTGAGAACATGGCCAAGTTTTTAAAAAAGGGAGCCTTAATTGGCATTGAGGGACGAATTGAGACATCAAGCTACCAAGCGAACGATGGTTCAACACGATATAGCACTTATGTGGTCTGCGATCATGTTCAGTTCTTAGAATCAAAAAAATCACAAGGACAATCTCAATCACCACAACAAAAAGCGGGATTTCAAACACAACCCACGACATTTGACAGTCCTTTCTCACAACCAGGAACGAATCCATTTGACCCCAACTTCTCTGTACCACCAACTTATACACCAGGACAAAGCCAAGCTAGTAGCATGATTAACATCGACGATGATGATTTACCATTTTAATGAAAAAGGGGGATTTAATATGACATCATGGTTAGAAAAGGAGCGAATCAAGTTTAAATCAACACTGCCGACCTATACGGACTATAACCTAGTGACGCTAATGTCACTCCATAATGCGTCTAACTCCAAGAATAAAACCGCTCATTTGGTGGATTTATATGGTGTTCAATATGGAAAGATGGTTTATGAGGAGTGCTTAGAGGAATTATTTAATCGAAAAAGTGAATTATTGAAGGAGGTTTTAGTATGACCTGGATTAAAAAAGGCTATTGTCATTTATTAAACAATAGCACGAGTGAATTATCATTAAGTCAGCAACACTTTGATTTAATTGGTGGAGAGTTCGGAGGCTTTTTAGAAAAGAGTTTAGATAAAATGTTGAAAAGCCATGACCGACAACCAGGAGAATTTAGGGAAAATAGTCAATTAAGGACATTAATCGAACGCTATCAGATTGGCCAAGCCAGTTTATATGAGGTTTCAATGACAATTGCCCACACGCTCTATAAGAAGCGGGAGAAGGAAAAGCGAGATGATAAGACTGCTTTATTTATCATGGAAGTGGTGACACCTCAAAGTCAGTATATGATGGGGCTAGAATTCAAGCGAATGGAAAAGTATCAGTTAAAACGAGAAGGAAGTACTAATTCTGTGATTCGGAATCCACTGTTACTTGCCAGTGTGAGTCCTAAGAAATCACCGTTCTTTACGATTGATCTCCGAAGTTTAAACGTGTCAGTCCTGGATTTAGAAAATAAAGAACTCGCTGACATTTTAGAGGTAGAGTTAGGGGCTTCTGTGAATGACTATCTTCGAGAAGCAAGACATCATCTTTATAATACTCTAACGAAAGTAGAGGAGCGCCCAACTTTTTTTGAAGATATTGAAAAATCCAAAAATGAGGATAAAATCAATCAGGTTAATCAATTTGAGCAGCGCATGAGTTCAATGGTAACGAATAAATCGTTGATTGATTTTGAAGGAATCGCTAAAGAAGTTTTCTTAAAAGACCGCGCTAATCAGAAGGAATTTTTAAAACGATTAAAAACTGCAGGTATTCCATTCGAACTCAAAACCTTATCAAATGGAAAAATCCAAACAAGGACGATGTCATTACCATCTAAAGAAACACGCTTAAAGTTAGCTAATGGAATGGAATTGGCGATTCCAGAAGGATTAAGTGAAGAGGAAGTCCGAAAAGGATTAGAAGAGGTTGAATTAACCTTAAAAGGGAAAGAGGTTGAAGAGAATGAACAAAGTGCGTAAGCAAATTTTAAGCCAAGAGGAACAAGATGTATTTTTAATCAGAAAAACAAAAGTGAATTACGTTAATGCAAGTGAACCTATTCTAGAAGCTATTGTTAATCGTGTGATTTTCTTCCGATATGAGTGTGAAGCGGGTGTGCTTAGGATTTATGTAAAGGGAACCTCTACAAAGGATAAGGAGAACTTATTTAAAGAATTAACACATGTTAGTTTAACGAGTGGAGCAGCCTTACACGACTTTGCGAAAGATTGGTACCAGGAACATTTAGAAGAATTAAGATTATTTGTGAAAGGAGAATAGAATATGAAATTTATTGAAAAGACACAACAAATAGAGCTAGAAGTTGGAGATGTAGTTGAATGTATTAACAGTTCTGGTAAAAAGATAAGATACATCGTCATTAGAGCCTGGGATACGAATGGGCTATGGGGGTATGGATTAGTTGATTTAGACAATTCGGAACAACTTCCACAGTTATTTGATGATATGGGTGAAGTGATTAAAGAATTTGTTAGCCTCAGTCACCGAATTATTAAATCAGTAAATCTGGAATTAAGAGAGGTATAAGATGGATAAATCAATACAAGTCAATGAAAAAGACTATGGAAAAGTCAAGTTAAAGTGTGAGAAATGTCATGAGCAGCTCTTAGTATTTGTTCATCGAAATATCCAGGATAAAACCTGTATTTTAGGTTGTGGGTATTGTGGGCATCCGAATCAAATCAAAGTGGAGGGGTAGATCATGTTCATTCTAGGATTGTTGGTGATGGGAGTCAGTTTATTGTTTTTATTTGGATTAGTCGTAGTATGGGTTCAATTGTTGTATTTGAAGGTAAAAGAAAAAGAGCAAACAGATTAAACTGTTTGCCCTTTAACAACCTCGACCTACTATTTGATTGTGAGTTTACTCTTGGATGGTGAGCTGATACTCACTTTAATAATATGAACAAAAGAGACGAGATGATACCTATTTTTTAAAAATTAGTAGCGGGATATAGATAAGAGGTGAGAGTGTGAAAGATAAATTAATCAGAGGAATATTTGAGGCAGCGATACAATCGTTAATTACTTTTATTGTGGTCGATGTGGTCTTATTATTACTCTGGCGTTAGAATACGAGATTTAATAGGAGGAGTAAATAAATGAACAAAAAAAATGGGTGTATATGTTTGGTGACGAAGATATGTCAGAATTTTTTGAAACGAAAGAAGATGCAATATCTGAAGGGTTAAGCGTTCATGGAGAGGACGAATGGAGTAGTGAAAAAGAATTAAATGTTGGTGTCTTTGTCCCATACAAACCTTTTATTAATGTTGATGGATTGATTGAAAGATGGCAAGAAGATGTTTATGATGATTACTCTGAATGCAGAGGATATGACACTTACTTAGAAGGTGTTACAGACGAACAAACTAAAGAATTACAAGACGAACTAAATAAAGTTCTTCAAGAATGGATTAAAAAACACAATTTAGAAGCTAACTTTGGAGAAATTCATAATATTGAGGTTGTCGAAGAACCTTTGATTGATGGCAGTAAATAAAATTAACAATTTATGAGGTGAGAGTATGAAAGAAATATTAGTATTAGGTGATGTAACAAACGATTTTAGAAGATTAGGAATTGAAGTTCGTCAAACGTATAAAGGTGAGAAATATGGAGTATGTGAAGTAACTGAGGAAGAGTATGAAGTTCTATGTTTAGAGCCTTATTCCGAAGGAACTTGGATTAATAATGGTTGGTGTCATGAACTGGAGAAGAGTTTAGTTGGTAAATTTGGATTTGTTTATGTTAAGGGCGAAAAAATGAAGGGAACACTTGATGATAATGCAAGATATTCGGATTTGTTAGAATACCTGTGTTTACATCACGGAGTATCATGGTTCAATGGTCCTGTGGTATGTGGTTTTGCTAAGGCTTTAGCGAATTTAAATAATATGAAAATGAGTGAACTGTTCATTAAATATCAAGGTTAATCAAAATTAATAATCTATGAGGTGAGGATATGCCCTGTAAATACAGAATGGGAAGAAAATTAAAGTTTGATGAAGATATATTTATTATTGCAGCAGTAGATTCTGTGAGGGAAACACTTTATAACTTAATAGATATTAATACAGGTGAGCGTTGGTTTAATTTCGCATTAGACCAGCACAGGTTTGTTCTAGCATTGCAAAAGTTAGAACATGATTATGGATTCGAATTTATTGATTAGTAATTTTAAAAAACTAATTTTAAGGGGTGATAGTGTGAGAATTTTAAAAAAAATATGGCTGAATGAATGGTTTAGAATTCTGTTCATTTTACCTTTTCCATTATGGTGTTTGCCTTTAGCGGTTATATATGGCATCGATGTGAATTTGATTATAGCATTTTATTTAATTCTGTTCGTGTTAGCGTGTAAACACAATAATTAAAATAATGATCTATGAGGTATGGAATCATGCGAAAATTTGTTTTTCAATGGTTTGAAAATAGCAATGATGTATTTGCAGAAGAATTTGAATTCGCAGATGGAGTGAGCCAGGAAGAGATAGAAGAAGAGTATCGGGAATGGTTGTTTAATCATATCGATGATCGCCATTGCATGAGAGAAGTCAAGTAATCAAATTTAACAATTTATGAGGTGAGAGTATGACAGGTTTAAGTGATTTAGAGTTAATCTGTTTAACTATTTGTGTTTGTGTGTTTTTTATCAGTTGTGCGTTAGAAGGAGGTTTTAAAAAATGAGTAAAATTCATTTGAGATTAAGTTATAAGAATATTTTGATTTTAAAGCATTCGTTAGAGCAAAGAATTGAGATTCACGAAACGATTTGGGGGACGTTAAGGCAGTATGTTACACCCGAAAGTCCACATTATGAAATGTATTTAAAAGAAGAAAAGGAAAACGAGGAACATAAACGCTGCTTAGAAGCTTTGATCAAAGAAATGGCCACAGGTGGTTATAGATATGTAGCTGGCCAAGAAAGCAATATCTTCGGGGATAAGTATTTAGAGAAGTATAACGAGCGGTTTAAAAAATAATCTATGAGGTGGTGTTATGGAAAAGTTATGGATAATGACTAAAGTAGACATATCTAGTGGAGAAATTGTTATGTATGATAGTTCTCGACCAAATGAGTTTTTGAAAACAGAAGAGGATTATGAAAAGTTTTATGAAATATGTATGGACTTTAGAAATAAGTTACAGCAACTTAAAGACAAATAAATATGAGGTGAGGTATGAGTAAAATCAGATTAAGTTTAAGTTATAAAAATGTTTTGATTTTAAAACATTCTTTAGAAGAAAGAATTGAAATCCACGAATCAATTTGGGAGAAGGTAGGAAGGGATATGACTCCTGAAAATCCGCTTTATGAAATGTATTTGAAAGAAGAAAAGGAAAATGAAGAACATAAACGCTGCTTAAATGCTTTGATTGGAGAAATGGCAGAGGGTGGATATAGATACGAAGCTGGACAAGAGAGCAATATCTTTGGTGATAAGTATTTAGGGAAGTATAACGAGAAGTTTAAAAAATGATCTATGAGGTGAGAGTATGAAAAATTTATTAATAGGTTTTGTTTGTGTGTTTTTGGTATTGTCGATTATAAGTTTTTTGGAAACTTTAACTGGAAGTTCAGAAGGTGCATGGACTGTTGTGATTAGTTGCCTTTTTTGTTGGGGAGTAGGGTATTGTATTGCTAATCGAAGTTATTAAGGAAGCTAGATATGAGGTGATAGTATGAAAGAACGATGGTATGCGCTGAATGGTTGGAGTGTAGTAATCCTTGGACTAGACCACAAAAATAAAACTGCACAAATTAGAGGTTATGATGTAGAGGGAACAAAGGTAAAGGATTGCAATTATTTGGATGGATTGAAGCTATTATTAGATGTTGACTATAATTGGAAATTAATGAATCTATGAGGTGAGAATATGCGTAGAGATAATTACTTATTCACGTTATATAGGAACGGTCATGCAGAAAATCGAACATATGACACTATAACAACAGATAGTGAAGCTTATGAAATGGCAGAGGAATTGGAAAAGTGTTTAAAACTAGACAAAGTTACTATTTTTAGACAACATGTTGAATGGCATTGCATTGGTGAGAGAGAAGATGGAGAATTGACGATTTGAGGTGATAGTGTGGATGCAGATTTATAATTCAGAAATCAAAAGCATAATGAAACTATGTAGTGTTCAGATGATAATGAAACCGGGCAGTAATCTGATGGATGGAACAATAAAAGTTACGGTGGATATGAATGTTTGGCCTAACCCCGAAGATGTAGCAAAACAAATTAAAGATAATGCTTTAAAAAAACATAAACACCGGTTTGTAACAGCATTAGATGGTACACGCGATAAGATATGTGTTATTTGTGGCATAAGGGCAAAACAAGCAGTATTAAATCATAAATGAAATAAGAACTTAAAAAATAGGAGACGATAAAAAATGAATAAATTCAAAATTGGAACAACAATGTTAACAGGATTAGTCGTAGCGGGAGGATTATTTGTTACTTGTACAGTCAGAATTGATCCTGGTTATGCTGGAATTCAGTATTCATTAAATAATGGAATTCAAGGTGAAGTCTTAAATCAAGGGTTGCATTTAAAAAGTCCGTTTATGAAAGTAACCAGCTACTCAGTGGCAACGACACAAGGTAATTTATCTAAAGACCAAAAAGAAGGTTCAAAAGATGATGATTCGTTCATGATTGCAACATCGGACGGAAAAACAGTAGAAGTCGATTTAGAATACTCTTATCATTTTAATGTGGAGGATTTACCAGCTACCTTTACTCAATTTAAAGGACAAAGTGGAGAAGAGATTGAGACTACCTTTATGCGAGGTAAATTAAAAACATATGTAAATGACGTTTCATCAAAGTTTAGTGTGTTAGATATCTATGGTGAGAAGAGAACAGAACTAAATGCAGCAATTCTAGAATATGCAAGAGAGAAGTTTGCTGAGTTTGGGATTATAATTGATTCGATTAACTTATCAAGAATTGAATTAGATGATCAAACGGCTAAGGCAATCCAGGATAAAATTAATAAACAACAAGAGTTAGAATCGTTAAAAGTAGAGGCTCAAAAAGCAGAAGTCGAAGCAGAGAAGTTATTAGTTCAAAAACAAGCAGATGCGGACGCCAAAATTTTAGAAGCGGAAGCTGAAGCAGAGGCCATTAGAATTAAAGCAGAGGCTGAGGCAGAAGCGAACCGATTAATTTCAGAATCACTGACAAATGAGTTGTTGCAGTTAGAACAAATTAATAAATGGAACGGTGATGTGCCGCAAGTACAAGGGGATTCAACACCGATTATTGACTTAAAGTAAAAAAGTTTAAGTAATAAATCATCAAGAAGCGGGATAAGAGGTGAAGAAATGAATGTAAGAAAAAAATTTGAAGATTATCGATTTATGACAAAGAATAGACCGCTTGTAGAAGGTGAATTAAATCGAATAGATAATCTTGTTAGGATTAAAACATCAGGAATTAAAGCCGAGGGTGGATACTCTAGCAAAGATACTATGGACTATTACAACGATTTGATTGCACGTAAGCAACGTCTGGAGACAACGTTATTAGAATATGATTTATTGATTGAATTGGTTAATGATGCACTAGGGTTATTAAAGAAGGAGATGCCAATCGAATATGAAGCAATCAAGATGTATCATATTGAATGTAAAAAAATCTTTCAGATCATGTCTAAATTGAGTTTTAGTAAGAGCCAATGTTGGGTTTATATTAGACGTGGAGAAAAAGAACTATCACAGTTATTCGACATTGTCAAGTAGTTACGTTAAACATAGGACAAACATAGGACAAAGACAAGACAAATATAGGACATTTTTATCCAAAATATGTGGTATTATGATAGAGTGATAATTTATCACAGATGTTCTTAATTGCTACAAACAGTCATAAAAATCTCATAGTTAAAGTCATATCGAAGGGTATGGCTTTTCTTTATGCCTTTAGGAAAGAGGGTGATGGAATGAATGACAAAGTACGAGACTCACGTTAGAAATCGTCTAAGTGAGATTGAAGCATGGGCAAAGGCTGGTGTATCAGATAAACAGATTGCTAAAAATTTAGGAATTGCTTATTCAACCTTTAGGCAATACGTTAAAAAATATTCAGAGTTAGATTCTGTTCTAACTAAAGGAAAGCAAGAGGTTGATGAAAAGGTTGAAAATGCTTTGCTAAAACGGGCATTAGGTTATACTTACGATGAAGTAAAAGAAACCTATGATGGTGATCAACTAACAAAGCGACAAGTAGTGACTAAGCATGTTCCAGCTGATGTGGGAGCTATGATCTTTTGGTTGAAGAATCGACGGCCACAAGATTGGAAGAGTGATTACCATAAAGTGAAACATGATGAAAAAGTTTTAGAGTTGAGAGAAAAAGAATTGGAGGCAAAGGCGTGGTAATGTGTTTAAAACATTAGATTCTTTTTATAAGTCAGATAAATGGATTAAATTCCGGTTAGCCTATATCGGTGAACATAATCCAATTTGTGCTGATTGTCAGAAGTTCATTATTGAGTCTAAAGGGTTACACCTGCACCATATTGAAGAATTAACCTTAGAAAATGTGAATGATGCCAATGTATCGCTCAATCCGGACAACATCGTTATCCTTTGTCATGACTGTCACAACAAGCGTCACCAACGATTTGGTTATGGATATGGCAATCGAAAGACGAAATGGGATAAAGGAGTTTATTTAGTTTATGGTCCACCATTTGCCGGAAAGAAAACATTTGTAAAGGAACAGATGCAACCAGGAGATTTAGTTATTGAATTGGATTTGTTGTATCAAGCTTTATCATTGCAGGAACGATATGTTAATCCATCAGAGATTAAAGCGAATGTTTTTGCTGTTAAAAATTTATTGTTAGATCAAGTGAAGATGAGATATGGAAAATATTCTCGGGCATGGGTGATTGGTGGTTATCCTGATCGAGCAGCACGAGAAAGATTAGCAAACGATTTAGGTGCAGAGATGGTCTTGATTGAAACAGATAAAACGGAATGCCTTAATCGTTTAACTCAGTGTCAAGATGAACGAGCGAATCAGAAGCGAGAGTTTAAACAATACATCGAACAATGGTTTGAAGAGTGGTGCTGACCACCCCCCGTATGATTC
>PPYE01275822.1_pt1 | contig 14078 bp, 10 predicted proteins | sample 1559881 | NCBI WGS metagenome assembly PPYE01 (sample SAMN08240022, study PRJNA423297) | Human gut metagenome, whole genome shotgun sequencing project.
TGTAACAAACTCAAAAGCAACGGCTTTAAATCGGGTGTGTATTCCTCAGCAAGCGTTTATGACTATCTGCTCAATCGCACAACCTTAAAAAATAACGGCATTTCCATTTGGAACGCAGAATGGTATATTAAGCCGTCAATCACTTGTGATGTGTGGCAGTATTCTGAAACCGGCAGAATTAACGGCATATCAACAGCCGTTGACCTTAACTACATATACAATCTCAATATTGTTGGATAGTAAAAAAGACAAGGCAATTTTTTTGCCTTGTCTTAAGAAGCTTAGTAGGAGGTTATTATGAATTTTAGCAGAGCATCACCTATGAACAAATTACTCATTTTCTTTTTTACAGAAAGGAGAGAAAAACTTAAATGAAGTTAATTAAAAAAATATTGTCGGTGTTCTTATGTTTGACTGTAATTATCGGCTCATTGTCTGTCGGTTCGTTTTCCGTAAGTGCTGCCTCGGTTAAAGGCAATCGTGGAGCAGACGGCAAAGGTTTTATATACAAAAAAACAGCTGAATATACTTATACAGACGCAAACGGAAAAAAGCACAGTCAGCATTATGACGGTTGGGAAAATTTTAAGGTTCACTTTTTTGCTCCATCCGGAAAAACCTTGAATTTTTTAGACTACACACAAAGAGCGTACTGTATTGAACCGGATAAAGCATCTGAATTAACAGGTTCTGCTACTGTAAAAAGTACATCTCAATCAGCAGCTTGGAAACAGCTAACTACTGCACAGCAAAATGCAGTTAATCTGATACTTGCTTGGGGCTTTGGCGGATTTGAAGCTGCAAAGAAAGAGAAGGTTCATTACTACTATGCAACGCAGCTCTTGATTTTTGAGATTGTTGCAGGCAAGCGTAACGCATCAACTTTTGAAGCGGTTACCGGTAAGCCGTTACTTACACCTGCAAATACAATGACTGAGACAAGCTCAGCTGAAACTACTGTAGCAAATGTTACAACAGCATATGACAATATGGTGTCTTGGTGCAAAAGGTCGGTGCGTAATCCGTCATATACAGCATCATCACTCAGTTCTGCGAAGTCGTATCAAATGTCATATAATCAATCAAACGGACAGTATTCAATCACTTTGACTGATAAGAACGGTACCGCTTCAGTAACTAAAGCATCCGATGTAATCGTCAGCAATTCAAATGTTAAGGTCAGCGTAAGCGGTAAAAAGATAACATTTACCTGTTCTAAAAATCTTGGTACGACAGTTAATGTGACAATGAAAAATTCTTTTTTGAAGGAACATGGAATCAAGAGCAAAAACAGTTTGTATTTAATTACAAGTAATGACTATGCATCATATCAGACTTTTGCTCAGGGTTCTAATTATACAGTTAAAGACGGATATGTTAAGTTGACATTTCCGGATGTTGTCAAGCTGCAACTTCACAAATCATCATCAAACAAAGAGCTTACAGCCGGCAACGGTTGTTACAGCTTGTCGGGAGCTGAGTATGGCATATACACAGACAAAGCTTGTACCAAAAAAATCGGCAGTATTACAACAAATGCAAGCGGTTACGGCAGTTACAGTAAATATGTTGACGCATCAGCTTCTTACTATGCCAAAGAAACCAAAGCACCAAAAGGCTATGAGCTTGATGAAACTGTTTATACATTTGTGAATTCAGGCAAAAAAGCCGCAGACGGTACAAAAATTTATAGCTTTAGCTGTACTGATGATCCAGTAAATGATCCGGTTGGTATTATACTTCAAAAGAAAAATGCAATTACAGGCGAAACAACAAGTCAAGGTCTTGGCGGTGCGGTTTTCAGTATTGAATATTACGCACAGGAAATTGACAAGGACTACGATGTCAAAGCAAACGAAACTGCTCCTGCTTTAGATAGTAAAAACTTAAAGCGTACTTGGTATATTCAGACTGATGCGGACGGATATTGCAGATTAGCAGAAAATTATCTTGCAGCTGATTTTAGTTCTGATGATTTTTATTACTCAAGCGGAATAATTACTATTCCAATTGGAACAGTTGTCATTCGAGAAGTAAAAGCACCTGACGGATACTCGCTAAGTGATGTTGTGTTTTACAGAGTAATAAATGAAGAAATTGCCGGTCTTGCTCAGGACACAAATACCCCTATCAAAGTACCGATTGACGAAATGCCGGCAAAGGCATATATCGGCATACACAAACTTAATCAATCGGGTGTTGGTGTCGCAAATGCTGCATATGGCTTGTACGCTGATTCAGCTTGTGCAAGCTTGTATGACAAGCTCACAACAAGTGCTGACGGCAAGGGGACTTTTGCAAAATCGGTAGATGTCGGCAAAACATATTACATCAAAGAAATAACCGCTCCGACAGGCTATGAGCTTGACGATACTGTTTATCCCGTCATTACAAATGAGGAAAACTCAACCGTTGAAACAGCCGTTATTCAGACGATTTATGAAGATGCCATAAAAGCTGACCTCAAAATCAAGAAGTCATCAACAGACGGTATAGTTTCAAATCTTTGGTTTGCAATATCAGATAGCCTCGGCAACGAGTACAACGCAGTTTCAACCGATAAAAACGGCGAAGCGACTGTTAAAGGTTTGAGGGTATATGACGATAAAGGCAACAAGATAACCTATACCGTCAAGGAGCTTGGTTTTAAGACTACTTTAGGATCTCACAGCTATGGCGGTTACACTTGGACAATAAAGAAAGAAAATGCAATCAGCTACAAAGGCTCATATTATGAAGGTGTTTCAAATGCCGTATTCAGCAATTGTGAGAATGCTTATTCAAGATACTACTATGGCAAATCATCAGAAGCAAAATCCAACGCTAACGGTAAGTCATTTACACTTGACGAGAGCAAAACGGTTACATTTAATTTTCAGAATACAGTTTCTGAAACAGATTTAACTGTTACAAAGACCTCATACAACGGTAAAGTGTCTGGAGTTTGGTTTGAGGTACAGGACGAAAACGGTAAATACTACGGGTCTATAGTCACAGATTCAAGCGGAACAGCTAATTATTACAGCAGGTACGGCGAAAAACTCAAAAGCTGTCTGACCGTTCCGAACTCAGCAATTTGTATCCCTATAAAATATAAAGTTATTGAAAAAGGTTTTCTCGGCGGAAGCAGTTACTACTTCCCCGAAAATTACCTTGAAAAGGCTGAATCAGAGTGTAAGACTGCCAACAAATACGGAACAACATCTACTCTTAATTATTCCGCCTACAACGCTCCTGCAACAGGAAGTATTAACATCAATAAGACTTCCGAGGACGGAGTTATCGAGGGGTTGAGTTTTAAGCTTGAGTCTTTTGACGATGAACGAGAATACGGCGATGACCTTATCCCTACCCCTATGGCTTATGATGCAGACGGAAACGAGATTACAAGTATCGTTTTGACTACTGATGAAAATGGTAAAGCAAGTACAGACAATGAGCAGTTCTATGATGTCAACGGTAATAAAATTGACGGAATTCTGCCATATGTATTCAATCAAAACGGCTTTCAAATCACCTACAGACTGACCGAAATCGGCATTAAACAGTCAGACGGAACATACAAGTTTCCGAGCCGTTATGAACTGAAAGATGCAGTTGAATTTACAATCTACGATACCGATGAATATACCTATACATATGATTGCGTGAACACCGTAAAAACAGGTTTGTTACAGGTACAAAAAACATCTGAAGATGATGTTGTTGACGGTTTGTATTTTGAGATAAGCTGTGCTGAAACAGGGTTTAACGAAAAAGTAAGCACCGACCTTGAAGGTTTAAGTCCTGAAATCTCAGATTTGCCGATTTATAACAGCAATGACGAATTGCTTAAATATAAAGTAACCGAACTCGGTGAGCTTAACGAGGATGGTACTTATTCTTTACCGTATAAGTACAACAAGCCAAAAAGCGTAACAGTTACGCTTAATTCAGATACCGTAGTTTTTGCAAATATCAAAAACACGCTGAAAACAGGCTCTGTTAAGCTGACAAAAACAGACGGCACAAAGGCTCTTACCGGATCAGGTTGGCAACTCTATAAGTCAGACGACACTCCCATCAGCTGTTATCAGACAGGCTCAGAAACTTATATGTATAATTCAGTTGCAAAAACTGCAACCGATTATATGGCTACGAATGGTAGTTTGTCAATCAGTAATCTGCCGGTAGGTGATTACTATTTTATTGAATCTGTAACTCCGTCAGGCTATATGCCATACGGTAAAAAGGTTGAATTTACAATTTCAGCCGACAATGAAAACACACTTAACATCTCTTTAACCGTTGCCGATAACAAATCCGTGTTATCTCAAACAGGCGGCGGTGGTATTGCTCCGTTTTACTTCGTTGCCGTGGCACTCGGAGCAATGGCTATAATTTTCATCTATGACTACCATAAACACGGTAGCAAGAAATATAAAAAATCACGAAAGGAAAATCAAAAATGAAAAAGAAAATCACACGAATTATGACAGCTATGGTACTTGCCGTTATGATGGTATTTACTGCAATCCCATTTGCAAGTGCTGCAACCAACGCAAACGCTCTTGATGAAACAAAGAAGGTTTCATTCACGCTCAATTGTTCTAAGCCCGGCTATACATTCACGGTGTACAAGGTGGCAGAACTCAAAACTACTGAAAATCCATACAAGACAGGCTATGATTCACTTATTCCTTCAATATCTGATGAGATTTTAAGCGGTAAGACATCGAATGTTCTCTCAGCTCTTGACGGTCTTTCTTCAATCCCGTCAACTGCTTCAACCGTTGGCACATTTACTACTTCGGCAACATCTGTAAAAAAGACTTTTTCAAGCCTTGCTCATGGTTTGTACTACATTAAGGCTACGAACTTTCCTGCCGGTGTAAGAAGTGTTACAAACTCTGTTGTATCGCTCCCATACTACAACAACGGTTGGGTTTATTCTGTGAATGATATTGACCTCGCAACAAAGGTAAATGACGGTGATGTTGTTACAGGCAAGACTATCACCAACAGCACAAAGGATAATGTTAATTTTACCGATGTAAGCCTTGGTGACACAGTGAATTTTGAAATCAAGTCATCAACTGCCGGTTCATCAGAAATGAAACTTAAATCATATACCGTATATGATGAAATGTCAGCCGGTCTTACTCTCGACAAGGACAGCGTAAAGGTTGCACTTCTCAACGCACAGGGCGGTAAGGTTGCTGACCTTGCTTCAACTGATTATGCTCTCAATGTAACCTCAGAAGTTGATGGTAAAGCTACAACATTTAATGTAGCTCTCACAAACGCTTATCTCCAGAAGAATGACTTTTATGCAGAAGGTGTTACTTATACATCTGTAACTTATTCAGCAAAGCTCAATAAGTACGCTGTAGCAGGAAAGACAGGCAACCCAAATACAGAAACAAAGCTCGTTTATTCTAACAAGAACGGTGTTGAATCAGAGGTAAATGGCAATACAGTTTATGTTTACACCTTTGCAGTAACAACAAACAAGACAGATACAGACGGAAAGGCTCTCGAAGGTGCAGAATTCAGCCTTTTCAAGACAGAAGAGGACGCAACTGCTCTTACAAATGCCATTGCAAGCGGTGTATCCGACAAGACCGGCAAGGTTACTTACTACAACACAAGTAAAGAAGAAATCAAACTTGCAAGCGGTAAATATTATATTGTCGAAACAAAAGCTCCTACAAACTACAACATTTATGGCAAAGTTATTCCTGTGACAATTGATGTTACATACGGTGCAACATTTGTTGACGGTTCGTACATCACAAACTGCCCTACAGACGGTACAGCAAGCGTTGACGTTAAGGATACAAAGGTTGTTGTACCACAAACCGGTGGTACAGGTACAATTATGTTCTACATTCTCGGCACAGCTTTTGCTATGGGCGGTATTATTACATTGATTATCCGTAGAAAAGTAAAGACAAAATAATTGAATTTGGTAATTAATAGGTGAAGTGCAATGAAAAAAGCAAAAAAAGGCTCTCTAATTATTGGAATAATATTTTTGATTGTAGCTTTTGGATTTGTACTTTATCCATTGATTTCCAATACAATAAATAACTGTTTTGCTTTATCTACGATTGATAATTATAAATCTAAGGTCGCAGACTTAAAAGATAGTAAATCAAGGTATCTTACTGATGCTGAGGAATACAACCATAATTTAAGTAAACTTGTTAATGATTTTACATATTCTTCAGACAGCGTAATTGATGGGTACGATAACATACTTAACTTTGGCGATGGACTTATAGGTTACATTGATATACCCAAAATCAATGTTAAGCTCCCTATTTATCACGGTGACACGGATAAAGTCCTTGAAAAGGGCGTTGCCCACATTCCTAATACCGGATTTCCTATAGGTGGTATTGGAAATCATTCTGTCTTGTCTGCACACACGGGTTATCCAACACAGGTATTCTTTGATAACCTTGACGATTTGGCTATAGGGGATGAAATCAAAGTATCTGTACTCGATGAAACGCTTATATATAAGGTCACGGCAAAAAATATAGTTAAGCCGGACAATATTTCTCTTTTATCGGTTGATGACCGTAAGGATTTAATCAGTTTAATTACTTGCTATCCTTACGGTGTTAACAGCCACAGACTTATTGTGACGGCCGAGAGATTATCTGAGATTCCGTCAACAACAGATGAAAATAAAAGCAGTGTTGAAAATACAATAAGTCCTATCTTAGTTATAGTTGTAGTTGCAATATTAAGTGCTGCTGTAATGCTTTTTATCAGAAAAATAAAAGGGAAAACAAAGAATGAATAATCAAGTTACTGCGGTAGTGTTTGCTCGAAATCAAAAAATTACATTTAATTTTTACCGTATATATAAGAACTATGGCACAGGGTATCTTCTTCTTTATGACAGTGAAGAATCAGATTGTTTGATTTGCAGAATTCTTGATGATAAAGAACTCTATGCTTTTCAGAATACTTTAAGTACGGTTATATTGAAAACAAATAAGCATTTAACTGAAAAAAATATAATTGTAATCAGGCGAGCTTCAAATATTAGTATAGCAGATGCAATTGTAAATAAAAGGGGGAAATATCATGCTTAACTGTTGCATTTTTATTGGCCGTTTGACGGCTGATCCTAAATTTGTTGCAAAAGGGGACAAATTGTATTGCAAGTTTTCACTTGCGGTACAGCGAAATTATAAGAATTCAGAGGGAGAGAGAGAATCTGATTTTATCCCTTGTGTAGCCTTTAACTCAATAGCAGAGAATATTTATAATTTTCTCTCAAAGGGTAAAAAAGTAAGGATAACGGGATCACTGCAATCTTCTGACTATGTTAATTCTGATGGAGAAAAAGTATATTCCTTAACGCTCGTAGTTAATGAGTTTGAGATGCTTTTTCCTAAAGAAAAGACAATTGAAGATTATGAAAAAATTTTTAATGAAGGGGGTGAGGATTGATGGCAGGAGAGGAAGCCTCTCAAGTGATTTTACAGGTTAGTTCTAAGGCTGCTTTGCTGACTACAGAAATAATTTATTCTATCATCAAACAGTTATGTAAAACTATAAAGAATCATCAGAGCAAGACTCCTATGGAAAAAGCTATGAAGGCAAGAGGAAAGCAGTCAATTAAGAATTTAACCGGAAAAAATATGGCTTTAGATCATATTCCGGTTTCAAGTGTTGACATTAAGGCTGTAAAAAACATTCTCAAAAACTATGGTGTTGATTTCAGCGTTATGAAAAACAAAAATACCAAGGATTTTAATTTGTTTTTTAAGGGCACAGACACAGTTGTTATAGCTGATGCTCTTGCCAATGCTTTGGCCAATAAAGACAGAGATTTGGAAAAGTCAGATAAAACATCCGAACAATCTTTATCTGATAAGGCGGAGAAGGCAACACAAAAAGCGAAAGAACATAATGAAAAGGTTGCTCAAGAAAAATCGCAGGAACTTAATAAGAATAAAAATAAGGAACGTGATAGGTGATATATGGGTAAGCAATTTAAAAAATCTGATATTCCTATTCTTATTGTATCAATTATTTTGATTTTCTTATCTGTTAATAGAGCGGCACAATTATATGTTGATTCTAACTGCGGTTCTAATATCATAGGGGGATTATCGCAGGTGATGGATTGCTTTTTTAATTTTACAGTATATCCATTTACTTTGAATTCCGAACCCGAATTTATGTTACCGAGTATAGTAGGTGTTTTAGCTGTTTTATTAGCTTATGCCTATATTGCCGCAAGCCGTAAGAATTTTATGCGAGGCAAGGAGCACGGATCCGCTGAATGGGGAACTAAAAAAGATATTAAGCCTTTTATAGATACAAATAAGGATAATAATATAATTTTATCGGCCACAGAAAGACTTAGTTTAGCTCCCCATATGAAAAATCCCTTATATAATCGCAATAAAAATGTGCTTGTTATAGGTGGATCGGGTAAAGGTAAATCAAGATTTATTGTAAAGCCTAACTTATGTCAGCTTAATACTTCGTACATAATAACAGATCCTAAAGGTGAATTATTCGGAGATTGTGGAGAGATGCTCGCAAAGAACGGATATAATATCAAGGTTTTGAACCTTGAAGATATGTCAAAGTCAGACAAGTTTAATTTTTTTGAGTACATACATTCAGAAAAGGATATTTTAATTCTTGTTGATAATTTACTTGCTAACACTAATTCTGCTGAAGCAGATGCTGCTGCAAAAAACGGTGATGATTTCTGGGTTAAATCAGAAAAAGCATTACTGTCTGCTCTTTTTGCCTACATAATTTTAGAGTGTCGTCCTGAAGATCAAAATATAAACAGCGTTCTCGAATTGCTGAAAATAGCGTCTGCAAGGGAAGACGATGAAGATTTTGTATCAGGACTTGATGTTCTATTTCTTGAACTTAAAGAAAAAAATCCATCGTGCTTGGCTTCTTATATGTACGGCATATTTAAGCTTGCAAGCGGTAAAACAGCAAAAAGTATTCTTGTATCTCTCGGTGTCAGATTAGCTCCTTTTGCTATAAGTGATGTAAGAAAACTCATGTCGGCAAATGAGATTGATATAGGTGCTATCGGTAAAGAAAAAACAGCATTGTTTTTGATAGTCCCGGAAACCTATACTACTTTTAATTTTATCGTCTGTATTTTCTATCAGTTAATGCTTGAGCATTTTTACAGTCTAGCTAAAAAACAGCCTAAAAGACGGTTGCCTGTGCCAATTCAGATTATCGGTGATGAAATTGCAAATATAGGACATATTCCAAATCTTCAAAGATACATTTCAACGATGCGTTCTTACGGTATTTCTATGATGCTTATTTTTCAGACTTTAACTCAGATAGAAGCTATTGATAAGGCAAACTGGAAAACGATTGTAGGTAACTGTGATTCATTTGTTTATCTTGGCGGTAAAGAACCGTCTACTAATGAGTATGTATCGAAAATTCTTGGTAATATGACAATAGATCAAAGACAAACTAATGAAACTAAAGGTAGCCACGGTTCATACGGAACACAGGATAGCAATCTTGGCCGTGCTTTACTTGATTCCGCAGAACTCGAAAAAATCCCCGGTGATGAATGTATTGTTACCGTGTCAGGTGTAAATCCATTCAAAAGCAAAAAATATCCTCTTGAAAAACATAGGCGATATAAATTATTAGCTGATGGTGAGGGTAATGATTTTACTTTTGATATGAGAAATGATTTACTTCACACTAGTGTTGTCGAGAAATTCTTTGAGAACACAAGTGAAATTATATCTATTGAATTAGACGATGCTATTTAATAGCGAAATATAAAATCATAAAACTATAAAATTATAAAACAACAAGGAGTGTATAATTATGGATTTTAGTGCAATTATGGGATTACTTCAGAAAGCAGTTCTTGCCGGTGGTGCAATCTGGCTTGTCATCGGTGCGGTTATTCTTGGCCTCGGCCTAAAAAATAAGGAAGCACCACAGATTCAGAGCGGAATTTGGCAAGTGGTAGGTGGAGCACTCATTACCGCAGCAGGAGCATATATCAACAGTATTACATTTTAATTTGAAAGAGTGGTAATATGATAGATCAAATTGTAGCTCTTTTTCAGTTCTTTTTTGATTCTGTTTTTAGTGTTGGTACTACTTTTGCATCTTATGCGGGTAGTGCAACAGATACAATGCTAACAACTATTATCAATAATACAGCAACAGCGATTAAACCAATTGGATATTCGTTGCTCTGCGTTTTTGCTCTATTAGAGTTTGCTCAATTATCCGAGCGTGTAGGTAATGTTACCGGATTTATGGGTGCAGGATTAGTTATCAATGTATTAGTAAAGCTTATTTTATGCAAGCTCGTTATCGACAATAGTACAGAAATCTGTGGGTTTTTAATGAACTTAGGAGATAACATTACACAGATTATTTCTAATTCTCTACCTCACGGAGTATTCGATCCAAATGCACTGTACAATGGTATAAAAAATGCTTTTCCAAACTGGTGGGATATTTTAGGACAAATTGGATTTTTCTTAGTATCCTGTCTGTTTATATTCATTTCCTGTCTTGGCATTTTGATTGTGAAAATTATATTCTTAGCGAGATTTATCCAGTTGTTTGTATATACGGCTGTGTCACCTATTCCGCTCTCTACCTGTTTATCTAAGCATTTTAATGTAGCTCCAAACTTCATAAAATCATTTTTTTCTGTGTGTTTACAGGGTGCATTGCTTATATTAATCAAGGGTATTTTTTATTCTATCTTTGTTACGCAGATAAATTCTGTAGCAAATATTACCCAGGGAGATTGGGGGGCTTTATGGAGTATGCTCGGTTCAATCTTATTCTACTCTATTTTATTTGTTGTAACTGCGTTTCAAACACAAAAATGGGCAAATTCAATATGTCACGCTATGTAACTATATGTTTAGTGTCAGCTTTCAAAGCTGACACTAAATCATAAAGAGGTGAATTATAAAAAATGTTAGAAGCAAAAATTCATAAGGAAATCACGGAATATGAAGGCAAAATATTCTTTGGTTTATCCGGTAAACAGATCATTTGCATTCTTATTTGTTTTGCTGTAGTAATTCCAATCTTCTTTTTATTGTATCAGCAAATAGGAGTTGAAATTACCGGTTACATATGTTTATTTACGGCTGCTCCTATCGTTGCTTTTGGTTTTTTCAAATACAAAGGACGGTCATTTGGAGAATTGTTAAAGTTAATGATTAACTTTTACGGTAAAAAACAAAGACGGTATTGCGTAAACATATGCAACACAGATTACTATATAAAGGAGGACATAGATTTTGAACGGAAGCGGAAAAACAGAAAAATTAAGTCCGGAGATGAATGTGTCGAATCAAGACTTGAATACGGATCAAAAAACAGGAGAAAACAAATCCAAAGGCAAATCCGAGAGCACTTGGCATCTAATTAAACGTAGCGTTTTTGGCGGCCATAAGAGAGATGAAAATAATGAACCACCTGTTGTAAAACATAAAAAAGGTACACAATCAATCCAAAATGCAATAAGCTACAATCTTATGTATGAGGATGGTATTTGTGAACTCGGAAACGGAGAATATTCTGTTACTTTTGGATTTGATGACATCAATTATCAGACAGCCAACAAAGATGATCAGTTGTCTATTTTTCAGCATTACTGCGAATTGCTCGAATATTATGGCCCGGATACATCAATACAAGTATCAATTATCAACAGATATGTAAACGCAGATGCTTTTAAGCGTACTATGCTCTTAAAGCCGACATCTGACGGTTTCGATAATCTCCGTAAGGAGAGAAACAACATAATGATGCAGGCCAGCTCAAACAGCAATAACAATCTTATTTCAAGCAAATACCTTACTGTTACACAGAAAGCTGATGATTATGAGAAAGCATCGGCGAACCTGAGCCGTGTTATTGCCGATACTATTCAGAATTTCAAAAATATGGGTTGTCACGCAGCTGAATTAAGTGGGTATGAAAGATGTCGTAGTATTTACGAATTTTTTCATCCCTATGAATCGTTTGATTTCAAATATTCTCATTTGCTCAATTCAAATCTTACAACAAAGGATTATGTTATTCCAAATTCACTTGAATTTACAAAGAAATCTTTTGTATGCGGAAACAGTGTAGGTGCTGTTCTATATATTAAAGATTTTCCGAATAGCATAACTGATAAATATGTTGAGGACTTATCAGATATTAACTGTCAAATGGCAATTAATTTGCATTTACAGTCAGTAGATAAGGCACAAGCTCTGGATATAGTAGATAGTCAGCTCTCAAAAATGGAAACAAGGGTGCTTGAAATTCAAAGAAAAGCTGCAAAATATAATGATGTTCCTCTTGTTCCAAGAGAAGTACAGTACAGTATTGATGAAGCAGAAGAACTGAGGGAAGCAATTAATTCAGCAGGAATGAAGATGTTTGTATCTACAGTTATTATTACTGTAATGGCAGACAATGAAGATGCTCTTGCTGACAACATTGAAAGAGTTAAGGGTGTCAGTCGCCAGCACGGTTGTGAAGTCACCGAAATTACATATCTGCAGAGAGAAGGGTTAAACACTTCTCTGCCTATCGGTGCGAACGAATTAAAACCGTTTGTTACAAGAACACTTACCTCTGCATCGGCAGGAATGTTCATTCCGTTCACCACTCAGGAACTATTTCAGCGTGGTGGTATTTATTATGGAATCAATCAAGTATCCGGTAATATTATATCATTTGACCGAAAAACATTAAAAAATCCAAATGGAGTAGTTTTGGGTACTCCGGGTTCCGGTAAGTCATTTACTTCAAAGCGTGAAATTCTTGATGTCTTTCTCTCGACAAATGACAGTATTATAATCCTTGATCCGGAGCGTGAATACAGTCCTCTTGTTAAAATGCTGAACGGACAAAATGTTTTCCTCAGTTTGGCATCCAATAACTATATTAATCCGTTTGACATTAACGAAAATTACGCAGACAGCGAAAATCCGGTATCTCTAAAATCAGATTTTATTATTTCGATGGTACAGCTTATAGCAGGGGGTAAGCAGGGATTGTCCAATATGACACTCTCTATTATTGACCGGTGTGTTAATCTTACTTATTTACCGTATTTCAGCGACAACTCAAAAAAGGCAAAAATGCCTACATTTCCGGATTTTTGGAATATACTCAAACAACAGCCGGAAATTGAAGCTCAGCAGCTTGCGGTAGCACTTGAAAGATATGTAACCGGCAACCTTAATTTGTTTTCGCACGAAAGTAACGTTAATCTTAACAACAGGGTTATTTGCTTCGATGTTCGGGATCTTGGTAAACAGATGAAAACATTGGGTATGCTCATTTGTACTGACTTTATTTGGAATAAGATTACTGAAAACAGAGAAAAGGGAATCCGCACCTGGTTATACTTTGATGAATTCTATTTATTCTTTAAAGACGATTATTCAGCCGAATTTTTCTTTGAGCTTTGGAAGCGTGCAAGAAAGTGGGGTGCTATACCAACCGGAATTACGCAAAATGTTGAGGACTTGCTGTTATCAGATACTGCACGACGCATTTTGAGTAACACAGAATTTGCCTTACTTTTAAATCAGTCAACGTCTGACAGAGAAGAAATCGCCCATATCTTCAATCTTGCTCCTCGACAGCTACAGAAAATTACCAACAGTAATGAGGGTGAGGGAATTATTGTAGCCGGTAAATCTATACTTGCTTTTAAAGATAAATTTCCGAAAGATACAAGCATTTATTCTGTGCTTACCACTAAACCTGATGAAGTTAAAATTAACTAGGAGAATGTGTTATGAGTGATGGTGTCATTAATTCTAAATATGGAGCTCACGAACATAATCTTGATTTATCATCAGAGATAGTATCGCATAATAAATCACTTTATGTAAAACAGTATCCAAAGGCAAAATCATATAGAATTAAAGCCACACAACAATATACAGAATCAACCGTAAGAATTGATCAGAATAGGTACGACAATAATGCTGTGGTACAGCAAGGAACGGCTTATAATGATACAACCATAAAGGTTGATCAGAATAGGTACGGCAGTAATGCTGCGGTGCAGCAAG
>PPYE01662324.1_pt1 | contig 14078 bp, 9 predicted proteins | sample 1559881 | NCBI WGS metagenome assembly PPYE01 (sample SAMN08240022, study PRJNA423297) | Human gut metagenome, whole genome shotgun sequencing project.
TGCCTTACACGCCTATGTGGAAGAACATTATCAGGAAGGCAAAACGAACTACCTGTTTGTAGACGAGGTTCAGATGTGTCCCAAGTTTGAGCTGGCAATCAACAGCCTGTACTCTAAGGGAAAATACGACATCTATGTAACAGGCTCTGATGCTTTCCTGTTGAGTGCAGATCTGGCAACTCTGTTTACCGGACGCTATATTGAAATTCATGTGTTTCCTTTCAGCTTTCAGGAATATTGCCAATATTATGATGATATTAGTGACAAAGATAAGCTCTTTGATGAGTATGCTATCAAGGGCGGTTTGGCAGGTTCCTATGCTTATAGAACCGAAAAAGACAGAACAAACTATATCAAGGAGGTCTACGAAACGATTGTTACAAGGGATTTGGTACAGAAATATACTCTCCCGGACACTTTGGTTTTACAGCGTCTGAGCGAGTTCCTTATGGATAATATCAGCAACCTCACTGTTGTATTTTTCCCGTTGGTAATCAGGAATATAACATTGCCCCCGATTTTGTCTGATAAAAAGGCGTTAATTACATTGGCATGGGATACCCTGTGGCTTTTTCTTACGATTTTTGAAGTATGTAATCATTCGGGAGATAGAGAGGGAATGAGAGCTGGTTATATAGCTGCATTTATTCTTATGGCGGGAGTATGGCTTGTGTTTTGGGTGGCAAGGTATCTTCCGGTAAATGGATGGATAAAAGCAGGAACCATTTTAATCATAAGTTGTATCTGGATGGCATTTACAAATGATGTGTATGCATATTTCGCGGAACATAAAAAGCAATTAACAATACTTTCCACTCATTTTTCTGATTGGACAAATCATATTTGTGTGAATGCAAATGTCTGTACTCTGATTTTGATTTTTGGAGGTATAGCAGGTGGTGGTTTATTAGTATATGGAATGATCAATAGGAAGTGAAAATGCTTAAAGTGATATGAAGCAGCGAAGTCAGTGGTCAGGGGCGAAGCCGATACACCGCAGGGAAGTTTTTAATGGAACGGACACAGACACGAAAGCAAAATCAGAACCCGAAAATCTGCTCTCTATTTGCTCGAAAGGCAGACAGGGCAGATATGGGGACAGTGAAAACCCTCACAGCATCGGCTGTGAGGGTTTTCGTGGTTTTTATAGTTATCTAAAGGAATGAGAGTAAAGTGCTGGCACTTCCTGTGCCATACTTTATGAGGGGGAGATAGTTGTTCATCAACTATCTGAGTATTAGTATAGACAAAATGTGTGTCAAAAATATGAGTAAATTCTAAAACAAACAGAAAAAATATAAATATCTCATTAACAAATTAGAAAAACTTGATGATCTAAGTAAAAAATGATAAACTTATCATGTAACTGATGGATCTATGTGGAGAGTGGGAACCTCCGCAGAGGGTTCAAATAAAAAAAGGAGAAAAAGTTTATGAACAGAGGGAAAATGAAAAAAGTTCTTGCACTTATGCTGACCTTCATTTTTGTAATAAGTGCAACCGCATGCGGTGGAGCAACGAAGTTTGATGCAGAAGCTTATGTAAGAGGCGTAATGGATGCTAATTATAAGCAGAAATATGACGAGTATGCGAAAGCCCGCGGTATTTCAGAAAAGGATGCAAAGGCAGAGATTGAGGATACATTAGACGAGCAGGTCGATACAGAGCTGAGCGGACTGGAAGCTCTGGGAGATTTTACAGAGGAAGAAAAGCAGGAATACAAGGATATGCTTGTAAAGATTGATAATCTTGCAAAATACGAAGTAAAAGAAGCCAAGGAAGATAAGGATGGCAATTTTACAGTAACGATCGAGGTAACTCCGTCTGATGTATATCAGACTCTGGAAGATAATTCAACTGCAGTTGCACAGGAGATGATGGATCAGGGACAGGATGTAAGCCAGGCGGATGCAAGTATGTTCCAGGATCTGCTGATCCAGAGTATGCAGAAGTCGATCGATGGTAATACATATGGTGATACAACGACGATCGAAATTGCTGTAACAAAAGATTCTGATGGTCAGTACGGAATCAGTGATTCTGATATGGAGAAGATCTCCACAGCCCTGTTTCCGGGATCAGTCTAAGAATAGAAAGTCAGTCTGAAAAATCAGATGAAATGAAAAGGTTCTGTCATGGAAGTACCGGAAAGATAGTCTTCCAGACAGAACCTTTTTATCTGTATGAGATAAGAGTGAGGATGAGACAAGAGTGATAAGAACGGAGAAAACCCGCTGACCTTTCGGCCAACGGGTTTTCGGTTTTTTATAGTTATCTAAAGGAATGAGAGTTAAAGTCTGACACCCCGGGTCTGCCGGGATGCCATCACTTTATGAGGGGGGAGATAGTTGTTAATCAACTATCTGACATTTAGTATAATCATAAAATGTGTCCAAATTATGTTTAATTTATAAAAGAAAATTAAACTTCCTTATGATTTTATTAAGAACTAAAATAGTGATTCTTTGTCAGATTCGGAACTAAAAGACAATATATATAAAAAAATAAGCAAGAAATCAGAAAAAAGTAAAGCCCATTTTTTATTGGAAATAAAGGGAAAATTAAGAAAATAAAGAGTGGAAAGGAAAACTAAAATTGTTAAAAATAGACATTTGAAGGGCGATGTTTATTGATTAATCATATAAAATAACCTATAATAAAAACAAATTGATAGAAAATTATCAAAGTATAATAAGAACTGCACAAAAATATTGAAGGAGGAGCTATATGTTAGATCAAACCTACTATAAAAAAGCAGATGAGATCATTTCGCAGCATGGACTTGAACCGGCTTCACTGATTCCGATCATTCAGGACATTCAGAGTGAATATCGGTATCTTCCACCGGAACTTCTGAGGTATGTGGCGAAGAAACTTGGGATCAATGAAGCAAAGGCATACAGTGTGGCAACATTTTATGAAAACTTCTCTTTTGAACCAAAGGGAAAGTACATTATTAAAGTCTGTAATGGAACTGCCTGTCATGTCAGAAAGTCAATTCCGATTTTGGAACGGCTTTATAGTGAACTTGGACTTTCAGAAGAAAAGGCGACAACGGACGATATGTTATTTACACTGGAGACAGTTTCCTGTCTTGGAGCGTGCGGACTTGCTCCGGTTCTGACAGTAAATGATAAGGTTTATCCGGGAATGACCCCGGATGCTGCGGCAGAACTGATTCACGAATTGAGAGGAGCGGAATAAGTATGGAAAAAATTACGAGCAGAGAAATACTTCATCAGATTCGTGAAGAGGCGGCAAAAAAGATCAGCGACAGCCGTTGCAGGATTTTGATCTGTGCAGGAACCGGGTGTCTGGCAGGCGGATCAGGTGAGATATACAGGCGGATGAGCGAACTTGCAGAAGAAAATCCGGATATTGACGTGGAATTTGGACCGGAGATTGCTCATGGTAGTGGCCCGTTGGAAGTGAAGAAAAGCGGATGTCACGGATTCTGTGAAATGGGACCGCTGATGCGGATCGAACCGGCAGGAATCCTTTATACAAAAGTAAAGCCGGAAGACTGCGATGAGATTTTCCACAGAACGATCGAAAAGGGAGATGTTATCCGTCATCTTTTATTTAAGCAGGATGGGATTGAGTATAAAAAGCAGGAAGAAATCCCGTTTTATAAAAAGCAGACGAGAAATGTACTGAAAAACTGTGGACATATTGATGCAGAACATATAGAAGAATACATTTCCACCGGAGGATATGAGGCATTAGAGAAAGTCCTGTTTGAGATGACACCGCAGGAAGTGGTGGAAGAGATTTCAGCATCCAATTTAAGAGGAAGAGGAGGCGGTGGATTCCCAACGGGATATAAATGGTCACAGGTAGCCCGTCAGGAAGAAAAGACCCGCTATGTAGTCTGTAACGGTGATGAGGGAGATCCGGGAGCATTTATGGACCGGAGTATTATGGAAGGAGATCCGCATAAGATGATCGAAGGAATGATGATCGGGGCTTATGCGGTAGGAGCCAGAGAAGGTTATATTTACGTGAGAGCGGAATATCCGCTGGCGATCAGCCGTTTGAAACGGGCAATTTCACAGGCAGAGGAAAGCGGTCTTTTAGGCGATCATATTTTAGGAACAGATTTTTCATTTCGCCTACATATTAATCGCGGTGCAGGAGCATTTGTCTGCGGAGAAGGAAGTGCATTGACTGCGTCCATTGAGGGAAAAAGAGGTATGCCGCGTGTCAAACCGCCAAGGACGGTGGAACAGGGTCTGTTTGGAAAGCCGACGGTTCTTAATAATGTAGAGACCTTTGCCAATGTTCCGATGATCATTAATAAAGGAGCAGAATGGTTCCGTTCCATCGGACCGGAAAAAAGTCCGGGAACAAAAGCATTTGCATTGACAGGAAGTGTTCGGCATACAGGTCTGATCGAAGTGCCGATGGGAACGACCCTGCGGGAAGTGATCTACGATATTGGTGGTGGCATCAAAGGAGACGGAGCGTTCAAAGCGGTGCAGATCGGAGGTCCGTCAGGAGGATGCCTGGTGTCGAAAGATCTGGATGTCAGTCTGGATTTTGATTCATTGAAAAAAATGGGGGCAATGATCGGTTCGGGCGGACTGGTTGTGATGGATGACCATACGTGCATGGTGGAAGTGGCGAGATTCTTTATGAATTTTACGCAGAATGAAAGCTGTGGAAAGTGCGTGCCATGTCGTGAAGGAACAAAGCGTATGCTGGAGATCCTGGAGCGGATCGTGGCAGGAAATGGAAAGCTGGAAGACCTTGATCTGCTGGAGGAACTGGCGAACATGATCACAGAAACTGCACTGTGCGGTCTTGGAAAGAGTGCGGCACTTCCGGTTATGAGTACGCTGAAAGTATTCCATGATGAGTATGTGGAGCATGTGGTTGAAAAGAAATGTGCCTCCCATACCTGCACTGCATTACGAAAGTTTATCATCAGTCCTGAGCGGTGTAAAGGATGTTCAAAATGTGCGAGAAACTGTCCGGTCGGTGCGATCAGCGGAAAGATCAAGGAACCATTTACGATCGATACGGAAAAATGTATCAAATGTGGAGCATGTGCGAGTGCCTGTGCATTTGGTGCGATTCATATTGAAGGGTAGGAGGAACAGAGTATGGGCTATATGACAATTAACAACAGGAGAGTGGCTTTTACAGATGAAAAAAATGTCCTCTCAGTGATCCGAAAGTCGGGAATCGATCTTCCTACGTTCTGTTATCATTCAGAACTGTCAACCTATGGGGCGTGCAGGATGTGTGTGGTGGAAGATGAACGTGGAAAGGTATTTGCATCCTGTTCAGAAGTACCACGGGATGGTATGGTGATCTATACAAATACACCAAGATTGCAGCATCACAGGAAAATGATCATTGAACTGCTGTTGTCATCCCATTGCCGTGACTGTACAACGTGTGCCAAAAATGGAGTCTGTACGTTACAGAAGCTGGCAAGCCAGTTGGGTATTTCAGAGATCAGATTTGAAAATCATAAGAAACCACTTCCACTGGATACCTCTTCGGATTGTGTAATAAGAGACCCCAATAAATGTATTCTCTGTGGGGATTGTGTGCGTACCTGTGATGAAATCCAGGGACTTGGCATTCTGGATTTTGCTTTCCGGGGTTCAAAAATGCAGGTTATGCCGGCATTTAACAGAGAGCTGGCAGAGACTGACTGCGTAGGCTGCGGACAGTGCAGGGCGGTCTGTCCGACCGGTGCGATCAGTATCCGGCAGGATGTTGATCCGGTATGGAAAGCGTTGGCGGATAAGAATATCAGAGTTGTGGCACAGATCGCACCGGCTGTCCGGGTGGCGATCGGAGATAAATTTGGAATCCCGAAAGGTGAAAATACACTGGGACGCCTGGTGGCAGCTCTGCGACATATGGGATTTGATGAGGTATATGATACAAATTTCGGGGCAGACCTGACGGTAATGGAAGAGTCAGCAGAATTGCTGGAGCGTTTAAAATCCGGTAAGAATCTTCCGTTATTTACTTCCTGCTGTCCGGGCTGGGTGAAGTTCTGTGAGAACCGTTACCCGGAATTTCGGGAAAATATTTCCACCTGCCGTTCTCCGCAGGCAATGTTCGGAGCATTGCTGAAGGAAGAAGCCCGGATGAAAGCGGCAGAAGCGGAAAAAGAAGGACGAAGCCTCCGCAAGACGGTTGTGATCTCGATTATGCCATGTACGGCAAAAAAAGCAGAGATCAAAAGACCGGAGCATTTTACAGAAGGGCAGCAGGATGTAGATTATGTACTGACCACGACAGAAGTGACCCGTATGATCAAAGAAGCGGGAATAGATCTGTCGCAGATCGAACCGGAGGCACTGGATATGCCGTTTGGTCTGTCTTCGGGGGCAGCAGCGATCTTTGGAGTAACGGGTGGTGTGACCGAGGCAGTTCTGAGACGTCTGGTACACAGCAGCAGGATGGAAGATCTGCAGGACATCAGCTTTACGGGAATCCGCGGGATTGAAGGAATCAAAGAAGCCTCCATCCAGCTTGAGGACAGAACGGTGAAAATTGCAGTGGTGAATGGTCTTCGCTGTGCAGAAACACTGCTGGAGAGGATCAAAGCCGGTGAAGTCCAGTATGATTTCGTAGAAGTGATGGCATGTAAAAGAGGCTGTATTGCCGGTGGTGGACAGCCGGTGCCGATCGGACCGAGGACGAAACAGGCCCGGCTGGATGGAATGTATAAGATCGACAGCATGGCACAGATCAAGAGATCTGATGAAAATCCGATCATTGCAGAGGTTTATGAGGGAATCCTGAAGGGGAAGGAACATAAATTGCTGCATAATAGATAAAAAATCGCCTTATATCAGATGCACAGCAACTGGTATAGGGCGATTTCTGAATTATGTCGGATTATCGGTTATCAAGGTAATCTTTTACAAGAAAGAGACTGGAAATCCAGGGTTATTTCAACACCAGTTTCAGTACCTCAGTCACTTTTTTCACCGGAACGATTTCCAGCTTATTTTTAACCTCATCGGCAACGTCATCGAGATCCTGTTCATTGTCAGCAGGAATCAGAACCTTTGTGATTCCTGCACGCTGGGCGGCCATAAGCTTTTCAGGAAGTCCGCCGATCGGCATGACACCGCCACGCAGGGAAACTTCTCCGGTCATGGCATATTCCGGGCTGACTTTCTTCCCGGTGAGAAGTGATGCAAGAGCTGTTGTCAGCGTGATTCCGGCTGATGGACCGTCTTTTGGAACCGCACCGGCAGGAACATGGATATGGAGGTCGTGGTCATCAAGCACTTTGCTTTCCTTTGGATAAAGTGATTTTACAAGACTCAGTGCAATCTGAATGGACTCCTTCATTACATCTCCAAGCTGACCGGTAATAATCATCTTGCCTTTGCCCGGAATCAGTTTACTTTCTATAAATAAAATTTCTCCGCCCGCTCTTGTCCATGCAAGTCCGGTGACAACTCCCGGTTCAGGGGAAGAAAGTTTCCGCTCATGGTGGAGCTGCTTTTTCCCAAGATATTTTTCGAGATTTGTCTTAGTGACTGTCAGTGTTGTTCCCTCATTTTTAACAAGTTGGACGGCAGCCGTCCGGCAAAGAGTATCGATCAGTTTTTTCAGGTCACGGACACCTGCCTCCATTGTGTATTCATCAATAATCCTGCGAATCGCTCCGTCGGTTACTTTCAATGCATTTTTCTTAATTCCCATGGCATCGAGAGCCTTTGGAAGAAGATGTCTGCGGGCAATCTGATATTTTTCTACTGCAGTGTAACCGGAGAAATTAATAACCTCCATACGGTTGAGCAGTGGTTCAGGAATCGTATCCAGTGAGTTTGCAGTGCAGACAAAAAGTACATTGGACAGATCGTAAGGCACATTCATATAGTGGTCAGTGAAAGTGCTGTTCTGTTCAGGATCAAGAACCTCCAGAAGGGCACTGGCAGGGTCTCCGCCGTAATCTTTTGCAAGTTTGTCAACCTCATCCAGTACAATGACCGGATTGGAGACACCGCTTCGCTTGATTCCTTCCATGATTCGTCCGGGCATAGCACCGATATAAGTACGTCTGTGGCCACGGATTTCCGCCTCATCACGGATACCACCAAGACTGATCCTTACATATTCTCTTCCGAGAGCCCGTGCAATACTTTGCCCGATACTGGTCTTCCCGGTTCCAGGAGCACCAACAAATAAAAGGATCGAGCCATATTGCTTCCGGTTGAGAGCCATAACGGCGAGTTGCTGGATGATGCGTTCTTTGACTTTTTTCAGACCATAGTGATCTTCATCAAGAATCTGCTCCGCCCGGTCAAGATCGATCGGGGTAAACTGCGGTGCTTTCCAGTCCAGGCTGGTCATAAAGTCAAGGTAATCATACAGAAGACCGTACTCATGGCTGTCCTTGCCTTCCTGCTTCATGCGGTTCAGCACTTTTTCAGCTTCTTTACGGGCTTCGTCATTCATGCCGGATTCTTCAATCTTTTTCTCAAATTTCCGGGTATCGGAAATATTTTCAGGGTGAAGTTCGTCCAGTTCTTTCTGAAGATAACTGATCTGCTTCTTGATGGCTGCCTCGCGATAAAGCTGCTCCTGATCATCTTTCTGAGCTTCCTTTGCTTCGGTGGAAACTTTGGCAACCTCCATAAATTCGTTGATGGCAGCTTCGATCAGCGTACAGCGTTCCCGGCGGGAATCCGTTTCAACAATGGCATATTTTTCTTCGGGGCTGATATTCAGATATTCCGAAAGGGCAGATCCGAGATCATACATATTTTTCCGCTGTAAAATGAAACTTCTTGCCCACATTCCCCACTGGTATCCCTGGACAAATTTCAAAAGTGCGGCACGTAAACGGAGAAATTGAGCCTTCTCTTCTTCTGCCGTATAGTCATCAACCTCTGCACGAATAGATGCCTCTGCGAGAATCTGACCATTTTCCACCTCGACATCTGAAAGATCAACACGCTCCAGCGTGCGGATCTGAACACTGTCATCGTCTCCGAAAGCCTCTACTCTGGCGGAAATGCCGACCGGACAGATATGGTCAGCGTCCAGTTCTTCAGCGTCATCTTCATTTCTTAAGAAAGCAAAAAGCAGCTCACTGCCGACTTCAAGCTGCTCGGATGCATTTTCAGTAAAAAACTCTTTTTTGAAGTGATAGGTGACATCGGGAAGAAATAATATATTATAAATTGGCTGTATTACCATAGTAATTCTCCTTTCATCTGATAGATTATTAGCACTCTTAACTAATGAGTGCCAATATATAGTAGAAACCTAGCATAAAAATGTAAAAATGTCAATAGAGGCAAGGTTGACTTTTAAAATGGTTTCGTCTAAGATGAAAACGATAAAATCTGAAAAGAACGAAATAGAGAAGAACAGAACGGAATAATACGATGAGACAGTTAAGAATAGGAAATGTAACCTTAGAGAATACTTATATTCTGGGGCCAATGGCAGGAGTGACAGATCTGCCGTTTCGCTTATTGTGTAAAGAGCAGGGAGCAGGTCTTTTGTGCATGGAAATGGTCAGTGCAAAAGCCATTCTCTATAATAATAAGAATACAGAGACGCTTTTGGAGATCCATCCGGATGAACAGCCGGTATCTCTCCAGTTTTTTGGTTCAGATCCTCAGATTATGAGTGAAATGGCAAAGCGGGTCGAGGAAAGACCGTTTGATATTATGGATATTAATATGGGATGTCCTGTACCGAAAGTCGTGAAAAATGGTGAAGGATCGGCATTGATGAAAAATCCAAAGCTGGCACATGAAATTATCAGTGCTATGGTCAAAGCAATCAGGAAACCGGTGACAGTTAAAATAAGAAAAGGCTTTGATGACAACTGCATTAATGCAGTGGAGATGGCGAAGATCGCAGAAGATGCGGGGGCAGCAGCCATTGCAGTCCATGGAAGGACAAGAGAGCAGTATTACAGCGGAAAAGCAGACTGGGAGATTATTCGTCAGGTAAAAGAGGCGGTTTCCATTCCTGTGATTGGAAACGGCGATGTGACCAGCCCGGAGCGTGCAGATGCCATGGTGAAAGAAACCGGTTGTGATGGTGTGATGATCGCCCGGGGAGCCCAGGGAAATCCGTGGATCTTTTCTGAGATGATCGAGCATGAAAGAACAGGGAGGATCCCATCGAGACCGACGAATGAAGAAATCCGGAAAATGATGCTCCGACATGCAAAGCTTCAGCTTCAATATAAAGGAGAATATCTGGGAATCCGGGAAATGAGAAAGCATGTGGCATGGTACACGAAAGGGATGCCGGGTTCAGCAAAACTGCGGGAAGAGATCAACCGGGTTGAGTCTTATGCAGAACTGGAAGATCTGCTGTACAGACAGCTATAAAACATAGTACAGAATCGGTGATGCGAAAGCAAGAAAACCGAATACAAAGCCGAATACGAAAGCCGAATGCGAAAGCCGAATCTGCTTGACATCAGCAGGCGGTTTGGGTATAATATTGAAATTGCGAAATAGACTTAAATGACAGCATACAGGTGAAAATCAGGTTGTGTACAGTCTGTATAGATGAACAGGTCAGAACAGTATACGGACAAGGTTGAACCTGTAAGTATAGACAGAAAAGAAAGAATCAGAAAGGAAGCGTAACCGATGGCAGAAGCTAAGAAAAGATTACTTACTTACGCAGGCTTAAAAGCACTGGAAGATGAACTGGAGAATCTGAAGGTAGTAAAGAGAAAAGAAGTAGCAGGCAAGATTAAAGAAGCAAGGGAGCAGGGAGATCTTTCCGAGAATGCTGAGTATGATGCAGCAAAGGACGAGCAGAGAGATATCGAGGCCCGTATCGAAGAATTAGAAGCAATTCTGAAAAATGCAGAGGTAGTTGTTGAGGATGAAGTAGATCTGGATAAGATCAATGTCGGATGTACTGTGAAAGTATTTGATATTACTTTTGACGAGGAGATGGAATTTAAAATTGTTGGTTCTACAGAGGCTAACAGTCTGGAAGGAAAGATTTCCAATGAATCTCCGGTAGGTCAGGCACTGATGGGCAAAAAGGTGAACGATGTAGTTGACGTAGAAACCCAGGCAGGAGTGATCCAGTACAAAGTACTTGATATTCAGCGTTCATAATCAGTATAAGATATGCCAGCACAGACCTCTTAAATAATTAAGAGGTCTTAGTTCGCTTAAAGGGTAACCTGAAAGCGGCAGAAAGAGATACGTTTTCTGCGTCATTAATCTGAAACGGACTGACGCAGGGCAGACAATATGGAAGGAGAACAGACAGTGGGACAGAATCAGAAAAATGCACAGGAACCGGATATGAATCAGTTGAGAAAGGTTCGCCGTGATAAACTTGCAGAACTGCAGCAGAACGGAAGAGACCCGTTCCAGATCACAAAGTTTGATCAGACGCATCATTCACTTGAGGTAAAGGATCTTTATGAGGCACATGAGGCTGAACTTTTAAAGGATCACCAGACACCGAATGTAGAGGGAATGGATGAGGAGCAGGCAAAAGAGGCTCTTAAAAAGGATTACGAAGAGAGAAGAAGCATTATGGATGCAAATCCGATCCATGTAGCAATCGCAGGACGTATGATGTTCAAGAGAGTTATGGGAAAAGCTTCTTTCTGTAATATCCAGGATTTACAGGGAAATATCCAGGTATATGTTGCCAGAGATGCAATCGGAACAGACTCTTATGCTGATTTTAAGAAATCTGATATCGGTGATATTTTCGGACTGGAAGGATTTGCTTTCAGAACAAGAACAGGAGAAATCTCCATCCATGCAGAGAAGATGACACTCCTTTCCAAGAGTTTACAGATGCTCCCGGAGAAGTTCCACGGTCTGACAGATACAGATACACGCTACCGTCAGAGATACGTTGACCTGATTATGAACAGCGATACAAAGGATACATTTATTAAGCGTTCAAAAATCCTCAGTGCAATCCGTAAATATTTAAGCGGAAAAGGATTTATGGAAGTTGAGACTCCGATGCTTGTAGCCAATGCAGGTGGAGCAGCAGCAAGACCATTCGAGACGCATTTCAATGCCCTGAATGAAGATCTGAAGCTTCGTATTTCGCTGGAACTGTACCTGAAGAGACTGATCGTTGGAGGTCTTGAGAAGGTATACGAGATTGGTCGTGTATTCCGTAATGAAGGCCTTGATACAAGACATAATCCTGAGTTTACTCTGATGGAGCTTTACCAGGCATATACAGATTACCATGGCATGATGGATCTGACAGAGAACCTGTACCGTTTTGTTGCACAGGAAGTTCTTGGAACAACTCATATCGTATATAAGGGAATCGAGATGGATCTCGGGAAGCCGTTTGAGCGTATTACAATGGTTGATGCGGTTAAGAAATATGCAGGCGTTGACTGGAATGAAGTAAAGGATCTTGAGCAGGCGAGAGTAATCGCAAAAGAGCATAATATCGAATTTGAAGAAAGACATAAAAAGGGAGATATCCTGAACCTGTTCTTTGAAGAGTGTGTAGAGGAACATCTGCTTCAGCCTACATTTGTTATGGATCATCCGATCGAGATTTCACCTCTTACAAAGAAAAAACCGGAAAATCCGGAATATGTAGAGCGTTTCGAGTTCTTCATGAATGGTTGGGAGATGGCAAATGCTTACTCCGAGCTGAATGACCCGATCGACCAGAGAGAGCGTTTCAAAGCACAGGAAGAACTGCTTGCACAGGGCGATGATGAAGCCAACACAACAGATGAAGACTTCATGAATGCACTGGAGATCGGTATGCCGCCAACAGGTGGTATCGGATTCGGTATCGACCGTATGTGTATGCTCCTGACAGGTGCAGAGGCAATCAGAGATGTGTTGCTGTTCCCGACAATGAAGTCACAGGGGGCTGCGAAGAACGAAGCAAACAATGCAGCACAGGAAACAAAGCCAGTTGAGAAGATTGATTTTTCCAAAGTAAAAGTAGAGCCATTATTCGAAGAAATGGTTGATTTTGATACTTTCAGCAAGTCAGATTTCAGAGCTGTAAAGGTAAAAGCATGTGAAGCAGTTAAGAAATCCAAGAAGCTGTTACAGTTCACTCTGGACGATGGAACAGGCACAGATCGTACCATTTTAAGCGGTATTCACGCTTATTATGAGCCAGAAGAACTGGTTGGAAAAACACTGATCGCTATCACAAACCTGCCACCAAGAGCTATGATGGGAATTGATTCTTGTGGAATGTTACTTAGTGCAATCCATGAGGAAGAGGGCGAAGAAAAACTTCATCTTCTGATGGTTGATAACCATATCCCGGCTGGTGCAAAGCTGTACTAAAATTAAATATTAAATGTCTAAAATCATGATGTCAGACCGCATTTGACAACAATTTGACAACAAAATTTGGGATAATGACGAATCGTTATGAAGCATGACGAATTTCAGGTGAAAGGACACAGGTTTGACAATGAAGTAAGAGCACTTCTTAGAGTTAATCTAAGAGGTGCTTTTTTTCGTCCCTGGAAAGTGATATCCCGGCAGTCAGCTTCTGTAAAACAGTAAATCTAATTTTGGAGGAAAACATCATGGGTAAAAGTTATAAACCAATTACAAGTATGAAGGAAGTACCAGAGCAGCTTAGAAAATTGCGCCGACAATATCTGCGCTATCAACAGGCAGAAATTATTTACAGCATCTCTCATAAGAAGCTTTTGGAGCTTGCCAGTGATGCAGGTGCGATTTACAGAATAGATGGAACAGTACTGATTAACAGGGATATTTTTGATACTTATCTGGAACGATTTCATGAACCGGCGAAAGGAAAAGGCAGGGAGGAAATGACAGATGAGCGGTAATGTATGGATGTTCTCAGATGAGATTGATGATGAAGATCTGGAATTTATGAGCCATGCCTATGTGACCTACAATATGGCATGTGAATATTACAGGCTGGGAATTAAACCCGTTGTCCGTATGGCACATGAAGCCGGGGCAGTCTATAAGATTGGAAAGAAAGTATTAATTCGTAGAAGTATATTTGAAGCGTATCTGCGAGAGCAGAGGAAGATTTGATAGAGGAGAAGAACATGAGTGAACAGAGAAAAATAATACATGATGATAACAATGGATTAGATT
>PPYE01338322.1_pt1 | contig 14077 bp, 9 predicted proteins | sample 1559881 | NCBI WGS metagenome assembly PPYE01 (sample SAMN08240022, study PRJNA423297) | Human gut metagenome, whole genome shotgun sequencing project.
GCAACGGTAAGATAATACTTTTTACCGAAATAAACAATAGCAAAAGGGGCTATCCGACTTTTTGGACAGCCCCTTTCAGATTATTCTATCGCTAGATATTATCTCAACGGGATATATTGTACAAACGCCTCGATCGCCTCATAAGAAGCCAAACCTAATTGACGATACAACTCCGCAGTAGCACGGTTGCGATCTTCGGCACGCTGCCAGAACAAACGCTCGTCGTCACCCAGATACGGAGCGCTCTCGGCCTGCGATTGATGCTTCAAGATAGCGTTACGTTTGAAGCGCAACTCCTCCGGACTGATAGGTACGGCCATCTCGATATGGTCCATTTCCCATTCTGCCCATGCGCCGCGATACATCCATACACGGCAGTTCTTCATCCATTCCTCGTCTTTCACCTCGTCGATAGCGGCCAGTACGGCATCCAGACAAACCTTGTGAGTTCCGTGCGGGTCAGCCAAGTCACCGGCGACAAACATTTGATCCGGCTTGATCTCGAGCAACAGGGCCTTTACGATATCCTTGTCGGCCTCACTCAAATCATTCTTTTTCACTAATCCGGTCTCGTAGAACGGAAGATCCAAAAAATGAACATGATCGTCCTTCACGCCCGAGTAGCGGCAACCGTGACGGGCTTCCTCACGACGGATCGTTCCTTTCATAAAGAGGACATCCTTTCTCTCCGGCTCGCCGTTCTCCACCTTCTCGTAACGCAGGTAGTTGATGATCTCGTTCGCTTTATCCTTCACGGCCGAGTCGGGAGAGTATTTCTCACATACATCACGCAAATACTCGCAATAACGGATTACCTCCTCGTCGCCTACGGCAATATTACCGGAAGTCTCGTAAGCCACATGCACATCATGATGTTGGTCGCACAAACGGCGCAAGGTACCGCCCATGGAGATCACGTCATCATCCGGGTGCGGACTGAATACGATCACTTTCTTCGGATACGGGTTAGCACGCTCCGGACGATTGGAATCGTCGGCGTTCGGTTTACCACCCGGCCATCCGGTAATCGTATGCTGTATATCATTGAATATCTTGATATTTACATTATACGCCGAACCATACAGGGCTAACAACTCGCCCAATCCGTGCTCGCTATAATCCTTGTTTGTCAATTTCAAGATCGGTTTGTCCGTCAACTGACACAACCAAACGATCGCACGGCGGATCAACTTATTATCCCACTCGCAGCTAGTCACCAACCAAGGATGGCTGATACGAGTCAAGTCGTAAGCGGCTGAAAGATCGATCACGACCTTGGCGTTCGGATGATTCTGCAAATAGCTGGAAGGAACGGCATCGCTAACCTTGCCCTCAACGGTCTTAGCGACAATGCTAGCCTTATCCTCACCCCAAGCCATCAAGATCACGCTGCGGGCGTTCATCATCGTAGAGATACCCATCGTGATGATACCTGCCGGGACATTCTCCTGCGAAGGGAACGTACGGGCCGCCTCCTTGCGGGAAGCGCCTTCCAACAAGACCATACGGGTACGCGAGCTGATCGTCGTTCCACCCACGTTGAACATGATATTGCTGGAGTTACCGATACCTAGCAACATGCAATCGATACCTCCCACGGATTGGATCGTCTCCTCATACTGGCGACAGAAATCTAGGATAGCGTCTTTCGGCATGCTTCCGTCCGGGCAATAGATATTCGCAGGATCGATATCGACCTGATCGAATAACTCCTCTTTTAGGCGAGCCAGATTTCCGGCGCTGGGATTAGCCAATGGATAGAACTCATATTCCACGAAAGCAATCACGTTGCGGAAACTTAATTTCTCCTCTTTATGCATACGGATCAACTCCTTGTAAACGCTTAGCGGAGAACGTCCGCCGGGTAAAGCGATCACGAAGGGCTTACCAATATCTTGTTTTTTACGGATTTGTGTTGCTATCTCTTTAGCGATAGCGAAAGAACCTTCCTCGGCCGATTCGTAAATGTTTGTCGGAATCTTTTCCAAACGAGTTAAAACTGAATGCTCGAAAGCATTTTCCGGGCGATAATACCGCAACGGTATACGCGTCAGAGTAATTTGAGAACTAAGGTTCGTTTTCATGTTTAATTATTGATTTAGTATTACAATCTTACTTGAATCACAAATATATGAAATAAGTACTGATTTCGCCATACGTTGATAGAACAAATTTATTAGCCGAAAGGTTTGATCTATATCGCCTAAAAATAAAAAAGAACCGTCCCAGCCAGCCAAGACAGTCCCTTCCTTATATTATTAACGAGCTTAGACCAATGTATTTGTCTCCGGAACTAAGTTTCCCATGCTCCATACCGCACGCACATTCAACTTACGATCCAAGATCACGATATCCGCGTCCTTCCCTCTTTGCAAGGTTCCGGTGCGATCGCTTACCCCCATCAGGCGGGCCGGAGTCTCGGAAGCCATACGGACAGCGTCGGCCAAAGGAATATCGGCCTTCTGCACCATCGTACGTACCAGTACGTCCATCGTGGCGATACTTCCCACCAATGAGGAATGATCCGCTAACTTGCATACGCCATCCTCAATGATAATGCGGGGATCGGATAACGGCTTACCCTCGTTGGCTGCGCAAGAAAGAGCATCCGTAACCAAGCAAGTACGTTCCACTCCTTTCAGCTTATAGACCAATCGGAGAATCGTAGAGGGTAAATGACGCCCGTCAGCGATCACCTCTACCGTCATATCGTCCATCAAGAAAACACTTTCCACCGTTCCCTCGTACTTATATTCACGACGCTTATGGAAACCGGGCATAGCGTTATAGAAATGAGCCGCATGCGTGAAACCGGCATTGTAAGCGGTCTTAATATCATCAAACTCCGCTTCCGTATGCGAGATAGCGGATAGGATTCCCCTCGACTTCAAGTATTGGGCGAACTCAAGCGCACCCGGTATCTCCGGGCTGGAATCCCAACGCTTGATGCAATCCGTGCGTTCCAATATCTCTTTATATTCTTTCGGGTCGGCGGAATTCTCCTTATCGATAAACAGGCTCGCCGCCATCTTCGGATTCAGATACGGTCCCTCGATATGCAATCCCAAGATAGGGCCGTCTTTTTTCCTCATCATCTCCTCGCATACGGCCACCGCCTTATCGATCACCCCAATTTCCGGAGCCAACACGGTAGGGAATATCGTCGTGGCCCCATGTTTCTGATGAGCAGCTACCGCACCATGGAAAGCCTCTTCCGTACATTCGGAGAAGTCGAAGCCCCCACCGCCATGGATATTCATCGCCACGAAACCGGGGACGATAGACATTCCTTTCGCATCCACCACCTTGGCGCCAATCACCGCTAAATCACTATTTGTAACCTCTAAGATCTTCCCGTCGCTAATCAATACGGAACCATCCTTCATCCATCCTTGCGGCGTAAGGATATGGCCATTTATAATCTGTGTCAACATAATCGTTCTTGTTTAGAATAGTTTATTCGTACCTTCAACCAACTTACCCATCGCCCAGACCGCACGGACATTCAAGTCACGGTCCAACAAGACGATATCGGCGTCTTTGCCCCGCTGCAAGGTTCCCTTGCGATCGGATACGCCCATGATACGGGCGGGAGTCTCCGAGGCCATACGCACGGCATCCTCCAAGGGAATCTCGGCCTTCTGCACCATCGTACGGATCAGGCGGTCCATCGTGGCGACACTACCCGCCAAGGCCGAGCGGTCGGCCAACTTACACACGCCATCCTCGATGATGACACGGGGATCGAAAGCGACTTGGCTATCACTGGCGGCGCAAGCCAAGGCATCCGTGATCAGACAAGTGCGTTCCACACCTTTTATCTTATAGACCAGACGAAGGATCGTAGGCGGCACATGGATACCATCCGCAACGACCTCGACGGTCATATCATCGAGCAGATAGATGCTTTCCACCGTTCCCTCATACTTATACTCGCGGCGTTTATGGAAGCCCGGCATGGCGTTATAGAAATGGGTGGCGTGGGTATAACCTACCTCATAAGCGGTCAAGATATCCTCAAACTCGGCTTGGGTATGCCCTACCGAGGCGAGTACGCCTTTCGAGGTGATATATTTACCGAACTGCATCGCTCCCGGAAGTTCCGGAGCGGCGTCCCAGCGCTTGATGCAATGCGTTTCCTCCAACAGAGGGATATATTCCTCGGGATCGGGATTCTTGATATTCTCAGGGATTTGTCCACCAGCCATTTTCATATTGAAATAATGTCCTTCTAAGTGAAGCCCCAGAACCGGGCTATCTTTCTCGGCCATCAATTTCTCGGTGGTCTCGGCGGCGGCACGGATCATCGGGATGGTAGAAGAGGATAAGGTGGGGAAGATACTCGTCGTACCGTGTTTCATGTGCGTGGCTACTGCCGCACGGAAAGCGTCCTCGGTGCCTTCCATAAAATCACGGCCTCCACCTCCATGCACGTGAATTTCCACCCCCCCCGGGGACGATATACATACCTTTGGCGTCTATCAAGGTTGCCCCTACTACCGCTAAGTCGCAGTTTGTTACTTCTAAAATCTTACTGTCGCTGATCAATACCGACCCGTCTTTCAGCCAGCCTTGCGGGGTAAGAATCTTTCCATTAATGATCTGTGTTAACATGATATGTGCTTTAAGCTTTCGCGTTTTTTTGGATAGCAAAGTTAAGGACTTTCTTTTTAAAACGAGTAAGCTATTAAAGGTTATTTTCAAGGAATAATCAAAATGACACTTTGTAATCCGAACCTCCGGAGAACCGAATATTCCGGGCCTAAGTACTGCTCGCCTCCAAATCCGAAAGAAAATTTCAGCAAACAACTAATAGCCAACTCTATACCCGAAAATAGCCTCTTATTCTAGCGAAATCAATTCATCCTAATTCATATCAAAGGGAAAGATTGGTATCATTTATAGGGTTACAATAGGGTTCTAGCAGGGTAAGAATGCCTATTCACGAGTAGTCATAACCCTATTCTTGAGTAGTCACGATGCCTAACGGCGGCATACGCATCGGCCGATGGCAGTACTGGCGTAGCCCAACGCAGCCTATCACGCATGAGAAAAGGGATATTCTCCCCTTTAAAAGCCAGCTCTCGTACTCTCCCTTCCGCTATTTTGCGTCATCAACGGCAAGCGCTTGTCACGAAAACAGGAGTATTTGGATCAAAAAGATCAGATAAGCAGCCTTTCACTGACTAGCAGCCTTTTCATGAATCCTGCGTATTCAGCTCTTCCAACTCCATTGTCCGTTCGGTCCATAGATCCATCGCATCGGAAAGTTCTTTTTTTAGGGCAGAATATTCACCGTAGAGAGAAGCGTCGGAGGCACCTTCCGGCGTAGCCAGCTTCGCCTCGATAACGGCAATGCCATTCTCAAGCTCCGAGATACGGGCCTCGGCCTCGGCAACTGCTTTCTCCGCTTTCTTAATCGCTTTACTCAGTTCCTTCCTTGCCTCATAGGAGAGCTTGTTTTGAGATACCTGAGCCTCACCGGTACCGGATGTGGAAGTGCTCGTCCCGGTAGAACGTTCCAATTCACGCAAGCTATCCATTTTCTTATGCTCCAAGAAATTATAGATGCCGCCTAAGTGCTCGACGACTTTCTGGTTACCGAACTCATAGACCTTATCGACTAGGCCATCCAAGAACTCACGGTCGTGAGAAACCACGATCACCGTGCCGTCGAATTCTTTCAAGGCATCTTTCAGCACGTCTTTCGAACGCATATCCAAGTGGTTCGTTGGTTCATCGAGAATCAGCAGGTTGACTGGTTCCAATAACAAGCGGATCATCGCCAAACGGGTACGCTCGCCACCCGACAGGACTTTCACCTTCTTATCGGAAGCCTCGCCACCAAACATGAAAGCGCCTAGGATATCCCGTATCTTCAAGCGGATATCTCCTTGCGCTACGTAATCGATCGTATCAAAAACGGTAAGATTCTCGTTCAATAGTTGCGCTTGGTTCTGGGCGAAGTAACCGATCTTCACGTTATGACCTAATTGGAGCTTTCCGGTGAAATCGGCAATCTCTCCCATGATACATTTCACCAAGGTAGATTTACCCTCGCCGTTCTTTCCGACGAAAGCTACTTTATCGCCCCGGTTGATCGTAAGCGTCACATGGTCGAAGATCAGATGATCGCCATAACGCTTCGCCACCTCCTCACAAATCACCGGATAGGAGCCGGAACGGGGAGCAGGCGGGAATTTCAGCCGCAGCATGGCTGTATCCACATCGTCTACCTCGATACGTTCCACCTTCTCCAATTGCTTGATGCGGGATTGTACTTGTACGGACTTCGTGGCTTTATAACGAAAACGCTCGATAAACGCCTCGGTATCGGCCAATTTCTTTTGTTGGTTCTCATAAGCGCGCTGCTGCTGCTCACGGCGTTCTTGGCGAAGTACGACGTACTCCGAATATTTCACTTTATAATCGTAGACCTTGCCTAATTCGATCTCCAAGGTGCGGAAAGTCGTATTATCAATAAAGGCACGGTCGTGCGATACTAAGATCACGGCGTTGGCACGGGTAGCGATAAAGTTCTCCAGCCATTGGATGGATTCTATATCCAGATGATTCGTCGGCTCGTCCAGCAACAACACGTCCGGTTGCCGGAGTAAGAGCTTTGCCAGCTCGATACGCATACGCCAGCCTCCGCTGAACTCAGACGTCGGGCGGTCGAAATCGCTACGGCTAAAGCCTAATCCGACCAATGTACGCTCCAACTCCGCATGGTAGTTGTTTCCTCCCATCATCTGGAAATGCTCGGATAGGTACGTGACACGATCGATCAGCTTTTGATAGCTCTCGGAGTCATAATCCGTACGCTCCGCCAATTGGGTATTCAAGCGGTTGATCTCCTCCTCCATCTCATGGATATGCTCGAAAGCGCATTCCGCCTCCTCCCGCACCGTACGGGTATCAACTAATTGCATGTGCTGGGGCAAATACCCGATCGTAACATCTTTCGGTACGCTAACAGTTCCGGAAGTGGGTGATTGCAAACCGGCGAATATCTTCAACATTGTCGATTTACCCGCACCGTTCTTACCTACCAAGGCGATACGGTCCTTCTTGTTTACCACAAATGAAATGTCATCAAAAAGCGTAAAACCGCCAAACTCAACTGTTAGTCCTTCAACCGAAATCATACTGTCTCTTTAATTTATGACCGCAAAGATACAACAGTTCAAGGTTTACTTACAAACTTTTCAATTAATATCAGCACATCCTTATGCAACGGAAGGGCGGGATCGGTATAGGTAGCCATTTGCTTTTGCTGGTCCATCGTATCGCAGGTCTTCATCAGATGGTTCATATTTCCAATCAAATGATAATCCGCCGAAGGCTGGGCTTGCTTCAACAGCTCGGCGTCTTTTACGGATACTTGCATATCCTTATCCCCTTGCAAGATCAACACCGGGGCTTTTAGTTTCTTGATGATTTCCTGCGGATTATACGTATACCATGAGATCATATAAGGCTGTACCGACGAACGGAACAAGGATTGTAAGCCGATCGGCACGTCCGGTACGAGCTTCCCTTCCTTCAAGGACGCATTTATCGACTTTACCATGTCCCGGATCACTTCCGGCTGACCCTCCATTTGCTCCTCCACGATCTCATAGGCCGGACGCCCCGCACCCGCCACCGAAATGTATCCTTTCACTTTCGGGTTATCCACCGAAGCCGCCATACCGACCAACGCTCCCTCGCTATGCCCCAACACATAGATTCCGGAAATACGTTTATCCCGGCTCAAATAATCGATCCAGCCTCGTGCGTCCTTGATCCCGTCTTCGAAACGCATGGAATACTCATCCTTTCCCGCTGAGGCGCTGGAGGCGATACCCCGTTTGTCATACCGCAAGGAAGCGATACCTTTTCCCGCTAGCCCTTCCGCCAAGTATTTAAGGGAGTTATTCTTACCCGGCAAGGCGGCGGAGTTCCCGTCCATATCCGTAGGGCCGGAACCGGGTATAATCAATACCACAGGATAACCGGACTCCTGATTGGGAGTTACCATCTTCCCTTTTAATGCCCCGGTAGACGTATTTAACACCACCGAACGCTCGTTCAACCGTACAGGCAACTGCGGCAAACAAGACAAGGATACGAGAAGAAAGCAGGCAAAAACTATCAGTTTCTTTTTCATAACGGAATCAATTTATATACTTAAGCACATGAGACATACAATCTCAATATTCGCCAAATGTAACTAAAAAAGGGGAGAACCTCTCGGCCTTCCCCCCCTTTTTATCTAACATCTCATAGGAAACTAATACCCCGGATTCTGTTTCAAGTTTGGATTCTTATCCATGCTTGTTTGAGGAATCGGCAAGTAACGGTTACGAGAAGAGAACTGACGAGTCTCAATAACAGCCGTACCCGTGATTTCCGCACGTTTAGTAGGCTCAGACTCCCCATAATTAATCGTTCCTGTAACACGTAACAAATCACCATTCAGGACTTTCTCGGCAAGCATCTTTCCATCTTCCTGCCAACGAACGATGTCCGCACGACGCAAGCCTTCGCCGGCCAACTCTACCGTACGCTCACGACGGATCAATTCACGAAGTTTATCCTTCGTCCCATATTTAGCCTTATCCACTTCCCGCATTCCTACACGCTGACGGATCTGATTCAAATAACCATAGATCTCATCAGAAGGACCGCTCAACTCATTCGCAGCCTCCGCATACGTCAATAGAACCTCCGCATAACGGAATACGATCGGACAAGCTCCCGAGCTCCAAACATCTCCATATTGATCCATTGGATCCAAGTATTTCGCCCAAGTCAAAGCACTCTTGGAAGCATTATCTGTATAAGTCGGGAAGTTCTTGTTGACAGTACCATCTTGAAGTTTCTCATCTAAAGTATTCAAGATATCACCTCTCCAGTCACGTCCCGGATATAAAATGGTCATGGCCATACGAGGGTCGCGATTCGCAAACGGATGCTTTGCGTCATAAGTCTTCGACTCTTCTTTCGTCAATCCATCAGACATTTCATACATATCCACCAAATTCTGGGTCGGGACGATAGAAGACCAGCCTTGGTCTACATTATTGTACATTTGCCCGATGGTTCCCAATCCGTCCAACGTCTCAATATTCTGATCCGCTAGGATTATCTCTTTAGAATCCACTCCCGATACCTTAAAAAGATTCGTATAATCCGGATCCAACTCATACTGCTTCAAATCAATGATTGCCTTAGCTGCGTCTTTTGCCTTTTGCCAATCACCATAATACAAAGCCTCACGCATCTTGATAGCTAAAACAGCACCTTTAGCGATATAGCCACGAGCCTCCGGAGCCTCTGCGATCCCTGCTAAGGCCTCGTCTAAATCCTTAGCTATATAATCGCGCACCTCTTGTTCCGTATTGCGTTCCACTTTTGCCTCGTCCGCACTTGAATAAGAACTAATAATAGGTACACCACCATACCACCAATTCATCAAGAAATACTTATAAGCACGGATCGCTTTAGCTTGAGCCACATAATTAGCTTTTACAGCGTCACTAGAAAACGTCACCTTGTCTACATTCTCCAAGAATGTATTCGCCTTACGAATCGACTTGTAATCATAAAGGATCTGCCCAGGATTAGAACTAGACAATGACCCATCCCCCCACGGGCGGAATCCTTCCCAAGGGAAATTATTATAGCCTATATCTGAGCCACAATCCAGATAAAGCAACGTATTTCCATCTAGCAAATCCTTATAACAGCCTACAATGAAGCCCTTCGCATCCGCCTCTGTCTGCCATGTGGTAGAGGGAGCCAACTGATCCTTAGGCACCGTATCCAGAAAATCCGAACACGAAGTAGATAACGCAGCCATACCAGCCGCCAACATATATATTGATAATCGTTTCATAAAATCTTCTATTTAAATGGTCTTAACTAATTAGAATGTCACATTTACGCCAAAAGAATTTGTCATCACTAATGGGTAGCTAGACAAACGGGAACTAACAGTCTCCGGGTCTACGTTCAATGGCATAGAATCTATCGTAAACAAATTCTCCGCAGAATAATAAACACGTACATTCGACAAACCGATAGCGTTCAGCACACTCTTTGGAAGCGTATATCCCAATTGCAATGTCTTCAGACGCAGGTAACTGGTATTAATTACCCAGAAATCAGACATCACGTTAGAAGCCTCACTCGGAGATTTTCTAGACTCCGCTACACGCGGCATACTTGCATTGGTATTTTCCGGTGTCCAGCTATCCAGCCATGCAGTAGAAGGATGTCCGGCACTACCCGAGAACTCACCAAACGCTTCTTTCGTAAACGCACGGCCTACATTAGCCGCACCGGTGAAGTTCAAAGTCAAGTCAAATGCTTTATAGCCTACATTCAAGTTCAAACCAAATGTAACAACTGGATTGATAGTCTTAGACAATACACGGTCATCCGCATCCAGCTTTCCATCTCCATTCGTATCTACATAACGTAAATCACCGGCTTGGAAATCCTGTCCGAACGGGTAGCCGTCTTTTCCTTTATAGGTATCCATCCATTGCTGTGCCTCCGCGTCAGATTGGAAAAAGCCATCAGCCTTATATACATAGTAAGAATCGATTGGCTTTCCAACAAAACGCCACAAATCACCGTCATCAGGATTTGTCATACGGTCTACACCTCCTAAATCCTCGATCTTGTTCTTATTATAGGCCATATTTCCCATCACATTCAATGACCAGTCATTCCACTTATTGTTATAACCTAGCTGTACCTCGACACCTCGGTTACGCATAGAACCCACGTTGTCGAAATAAGGATCCAAGCCAAACTCAGTCGGGACCGGTACCTCCATGATGATATCCGTAGTCTTGCGATCATAGTAATCAAACGTGAAAGTCACATGATTAATAACCGCATCCAAGCCAATACCCCAAGTCGTAGATTTCTCCCATGACAAATCCTCGATACGATAGGCTTTCTGATAATATCCCGTCGTCAAGTTGCCTCCCATAGGATAATTACCATCCAAATTATAAGTCTGCATCCAAGGATAATATTGGTTCTCCCAAGGATTCGATTTATTTAAGGCGTCTTGATTACCTAACATACCCCAAGAAGCACGAATCTTCAAACTGCTCAACCAATCATGCGTACTTTCCATAAACTCCTCCTCGCTGATACGCCAAGCACCGGAGAAAGAAGGGAAATATCCCCAACGATGTCCCGGAGCAAAACGAGAGGAAGCATCCGCACGGAAGTTTGCCTCTAATAAATATTTTCCCGCAAAATCATAATTAATACGCCCAAAATAGGAAAGCATGGCAAGCTCTCGGCTCAAACCATCATTTGTTTGTGTAGAAGCCCCACCGGCATCCATATCATTCAGGCTATTACTCGGGAAATTATTCCTCTGCATCTGATTCTTGCTAACCTCATACTTCTCCGCATGATAACCTACCATCACTTTCAAGCCATGCTGACCAAAGTTCTTGCTGTAATTCAGCAAAGCATCGAAATTATAACGTTTCCAATTCACGAAACGTTCAACCAAGGAAGTGGTACGAGACGCAGATGCCGGATCATCCGGTATGCTCAGGACTCGCTCCGTATGACGTTGGTCCTCGTTCACATAGGCACCCGTCACAGTAGCCTTCAGCCCATCAATAATATCATAATCAACAGAAAGTGCCCCCGTAAAATTCTGGTTACAATTATCCACCGTCTGCCCGGAATCCAACCATGCGATAGGGTTACCATCGTTAGTTTGTCCGTATTTGCCATCCTTATCCTTGACAGGAATCATCGGACTAATAATATTCAATTGACGGATAATCTGGTCGGAAGAACCACCATAATAGCTAGCATTCGGATCCGAGAAGTCATTCTTGATGAAAGACATGTTCATCCGAACAGCCAGTTTCTTCGTCAACTGCATATCCAGATTCGTACGTCCGTTAAACTGTTTACGATCTGAGTTAGGAAGGATACCCGTCTGCCCTAAATATCCGGCCGAAGCCATATACTTCACGTTCTCCGCACCTCCTGTAATACTAACATTGTGCTTATGCAACAAACCTGTCCGATAAGCCTCATCATTCCAGTCCGTATTAGGATGTCCGTAAGGATCAGAGCCATCTTCAAACATCCGGATGTCCTCGTCACTATAACGTCCCGGCTCGAAACGATTCCACAAACGTGCGTAATCGGCTGAGCTGACACGATCAATCATGGAAGTAGCTTTCGAGGCACCCACATATCCGTTATAAGAAATACGAGGAGCACCCGTCTTACCACGTTTTGTCGTGATCAAGATAACACCATTAGAAGCCTTCGAACCGTAAATAGCGGCGGAAGAAGCGTCTTTCAATACAGAAATACTCTCAATATCATTCGGATCGATATCATTCATGGAGCCACTCTCGATACCATCGATCAAGATATATGGGCTGGCAGAGTTCAAAGTACCGACACCACGGATACGGATCGTACTACCATCCTGTCCCGGACGGCCTTGACCCGAGGTAACGGTTACACCCGGCATCATACCTTGAAGACCGGAAGACACGTTGGAGATAGGACGGCTTGTCAACTCCTTGCTATCCAATTGGGCTACCGCTCCCGACAAGTTCGCCTTCTGTTGCGTACCATAACCGACAACGATCACCTCATCTAATTTCTGGGTATCTTCCTGCAAGGACACATTGATGGAAGGCTCTCCATTATATTTGAATTCTTGAGTTAGATAACCGATAAAGGATACTTGGATCACATCCCCATTCTTCACATCCAACACGAAATTACCATTCATGTCGGTTACAGTACCATTCGTAGTACCTTTTACAACTATTGACGCTCCGGCCACAGGGCCAAAACTGTCACTAACCGTTCCCTTCAAACTACCTTCTTGCTGGGAAATACCTACCCTCGGAGTTATCGCCGCACGATCAGAAGCATGAACCACACCCCCGGAACAAAACGCTGCAGACAATAGAACAAAACTGACAGGTCTTACAATTTTCAACATAAGAATCGTTTTTTGTTTATTAAATAGCTGTTACTATTATAAGACTTAAGGCATACTATTTTAGATCTCGTTTCTTATAATATTCACTCTTCTAAATCATTAATGTATAATTATAAATCCTCGGTTAACTACCATGAAAGCACTTCTTCATCGTTCTGGCGGAACTTATAATCATTAGACGCAGCAAATATAGCACTATTTTTAATTATAAAACAAAAAAGACTAATTTTTCGCATACGAATCTAAAACAACACCACCTAGTTATTAAAATATTTAACAAACAATCTTTCCAACCATAATCTTTTTTAGTATGGAGCTATGGACATCAAAGAGGTATATGGTTTGAAATTCAAACATGAAGTTAGTGTATATGAGTAATAAACGGAGTTCCGCCAGAACTACGTACTTAATAGAAGCTTGATTAATATTAAGGCACTTATTCCATTTATTCCTTTATAACCACTATTTATCATGAAAAAGTTGTTATCTTCGTCCCTTGTAATAACTAATTATTAAATTATGAAAAAGAAAAGCTTAACTTTATTACTAGCGACTACGGTGGCAAGTAGTATCCTATTTTCGTCCTGTATAGGATCTTTTGGTTTAACAAACAAACTTTTAACGTGGAATAGAAGCATCGACAGTAAGTTTGTTAATGAGCTAGTGTTCATTGCTTTCTGGATTGTCCCGGTTTACGAGATTTCCGCTTTGGCTGATGTCCTTGTGATCAACTCTATCGAATTTTGGAGCGGAAGTAATCCTGTAGCAGATGTAGGTAACGTTAAAACAATCGATGGTAAAGACGGCGTTTATACCGTAGAAACAAAAGTTGACGGATACCATATCCAAAAGGAAGGCGACGAGAAAGCGCTTGACTTAGTTTTCAACGAAGCAGATCAAAGCTGGAATGTAGAGGCTGACGGTGAAAGCACAAAATTGTTAAAATTCAATGGCAATGACGAAGTTGTCATGTACCTACCGGACGGAAAAGAAATGAATGTCGAGTTAAGCCAATCTGGGGTTTTAGCATTCCAGCAAGTAGCTAACGGATATTCTTACTATGCAGCTAAATAA
>PPYE01721407.1_pt1 | contig 14077 bp, 15 predicted proteins | sample 1559881 | NCBI WGS metagenome assembly PPYE01 (sample SAMN08240022, study PRJNA423297) | Human gut metagenome, whole genome shotgun sequencing project.
GAGACAATGATAAGAAACCAATAAGTCGTACACGGTTACATGTCATTCTCCATTTGCGGATGTGTAGAAGTAGCAATCCGTTAATGGAGACGATGAAAAAACAATCAGGCGTATACGGCTACCAGCCATTCTCCATTTGCGGATGTGTAGAAGTAACAATCCATTAAAGGAGACAATGATAAGAAACCAATAAGTCGTATACGGTTACATGCCCATTCTCCATTTGTAGAAGTGTAGAAGTAGCAATCCATTAATGGAGACAATGATAAGAAACCATAAGTCGTACACGGTTACATGCCCGTTCTCCATTTGTAGAAGTGTAGAAGTAGCAATCTGTTAATGGAGACGATGATAAGAAACCAATAAGACGTACACGGCTATATGCCCGTTCTCCATTTGCAGAAGTGTAGAAGTGGCAATCCATTAATGGAGACAATGATAAGAAACCAATAAGTCGTACACGGCTGCATGCCCGTTCTCCATTTGTAGAAGTGTAGAAGTAGCAATCCATTAAAGGAGACAATGATAAGAAACCATAAGTCGTACACGGTTACATGCCCGTTCTCCATTTGCAGAAGTGTAGAAGTGTAAATCCATTAATGGAGACAATGATAAGAAACCAATAAGACGTACACGGCTATATGCCCGTTCTCCATTTGTAGAAGTGTAGAAGTAGCAATCCGTTAATGGAGAATAAGGTATGGAAAGAGCTGATTTTCCGTAGATGCGCCTCCTCATCCCTGAATTATGGGCGTAAGTCACATGGTCATGGAGAGATATCTATCCTTTAATGGGGAGAACAGCCGGCAAATACCTGATGGAAAAGCCCCACAAAACACAGGAAAATAGCCACATAACGGTTTGATACACAATAATTATTGGAGAAACGTGGTCCGCCCCTGCGGACAGCAAGTTGTCTTTTCGTTTAACGAAAACCGGACGGTTTAACAGCGCCTTACGCCGTTAAACCGTTACCCTTCCAAGCTCCGAAGTCGCTTGGAAATTATTTTATATCGAATTAGGTTGAAAGGTAGGTATATCGGACTTTCCCATAATTCATGAAAAAAACTTTCTTAATACAATATTTCTTTTAGACCTTTGTTTCACGAATCAGGCTACTTTTTATCCTTGTTTACTTCAGTTATTATTTTGAGCTTGCCCCTTACATTTCCTCAGTAAAGTTGTCTGTACTCAATTTAGAGCATATCCTTTCCGTTTGTACCATTATGAACTATGACCAGACGGACACTTCGGGAAACATGCGGATGGGCATTCACGTTATTGGGTTCACCTTGTGTCGCCCAACGGGTATGAGCGATACCCAACCCTCTGGTGGTATCTTGTTCCGTGCCCGGATTCCACGTAATTTACCTTGTCTGTCGATTTATAAACATTCATGATGCCATCATTTCTCACAAAGACAACACCGACACTGTCATATCCTCTGTATTCCAAGCGGTGCAATCCTTGTGTCAGTACATCATAGGCATTTCGATGACCTATATAACCTACTATTCTACACATATATGTATTCAAGGTTAGTTAAAAATTTCTTTTATGTATATGTCGTCATGGTTTAGTGATATTTGTATTGACGAGAAAGATGCTACTATACATTTATTCCTGTTTCCAGCTTTTCGTATAACACAACCGCCTTTATCAGGGGTAGATTCTCCTTGCAGAACCATGGGAAATCGATACATCTGAAATCAACATGGCTCTCCTCCAGCAGATTGAGAAAACGGATGTCGTTTATCATCTTTTTTATGGAAATGAACAGGAGCGGAAGCTTTTTTCTTTTACAAAAGAACAAAGCCTTTTGCAGTTCCGCGTATGCGATGGCTCGTTCATCCTTGCAGGTCGAGTTATTTCTCTGGTCAAAGAAAGATAAGCGGACTTTTAATGAATCATGCCGTTGGAGGTATTCCGCCAACAGTTTCTGTGTTTCGGGAGAGATCTCATCGCCATATAGTATTATATCACTGTATTGTTTCATATCGGGTATTTGTTCCGGTTGTACGCTTCTTCTTTCCAAAGGCAATCCCGTATATTCTTTTAATAGATGTTGTTTCGTGATCTTCCGGGGATTCTCAACGGAGTAGAATGCATATCTGAATATAAACTGAATCCCTTTCTTCTGCACGGATTCCTGTTCCAAGAAAAAAGAATTCAGACGTATCTTGTTTTCTTGAAGAATATGTTTGGGAATATCTTCCTGATAGATATCGGTCGTGTATTCAAGGACGGTCTTTTTCATGAAAATCAAAGGACAGATTCATTATCAGTATCTATAATAAGTTTTTCCAACTCATCAATTTTTGCGTAAAGCAGTTTCTGCCGTTTAGAATCCGGAAACGAAGCTCCTTCCGCAAGATCCAGCGTCCGGTATATATATTTACTTACCATACGGATAAGTGGCCTTTGATTATTCCATTGGCAAATGGAGAATTGGTCAAATTGCAACCCAAGGCCTTTCTGCTCATTTTCCAAATATAATAAGATATGATATGTCAGTAACGAATAGCGACAGCTATCGAATGAAGCCACAGCTTTTGCCTTAGTCATATCTATTTTTTGCGACAGACAATCATCCAGTAACTTGTAACTCTCAAGATAATAGAGAGCCTCCACTACATAGCGGCTGATGGCAGCAGATTCTTTCAAAGAATAACCACCATGATGCAGAATTTCCATTAACACATTCCATGCGTGTAGGTCGCAGGCAAACTCCTCTGTTTTTTTCTCATTTATCAGGATTTCATTCAAATGGCCAAGATTTTTCCGTATCATCTCATCGTATCCCAATATCCGTATGATACACCTCAATATCCATGGAAATTCCTTTGTGATAGCTTTCCGGACATTACCTGAGTCAGCCTTTTGTAGATCGGAAATATTTTTCCTTACTTGATTGAAATAGGTGTTTTTCCGTTCCTCATTTTTAGAGAAAAGACCATGACTATACTCATGCAACAAGACAAACAATATCTGATAGGTTATCGAATCATCGTTCGTTCTCGTATATTTACTAACACTTTTCCCAAATTCGAATATCCATTTTTCCGCTTTGTCATACATGTTATATGCCATGTATTTATGCATCATGAAATATTTTATTACCAGATCGGGATTGCCGGCTTGGAAAAGTCTGAATAAGCAATCAAGTCTATAGTTGAGCCTTATGGACAGATTACATTTGTCAATGCTAGGCAGGAGATTGCTATCCTCCACCACATCAAGTCCTACGCCGATTCCATATCGCTGGTTCAGTACCGACACACAAATACTATAGAACTCGTGGACTGGCATATCCGTGCTATTCTTTATCCTTATTTTCCATTGATTTAAGATACTCAATGACCTTCCGGATTGTCATCTCATCAATGGACAGGTCAGATGTACGTAAGGACACTTTTTTGTTTCCCCACAATGAGTAAGCCTGCATTAAAAACATTCCCACATTAACAGCTGTTCCAATCACAGTACAGCACAGGACTCCATCAAAGTTCGCTTCACTATCATAATCCAGCTTCAAATGAAACTCTTTCTTCCAACTTTCCAATTCATTCCGAATGCCTTCCGCATCGAGTACAATCTTGATTTCATCCATAATAACCAACGCTATACATTATCGTTTCTTCTTTAATTGGGATATCAGGTTATCGAATTGAGGTTCAATCACTTCCTTGTAAACCTCCTGCATTCTTTTGTCACAAGTTTCAATAAATGATTTCATTTTTTGCCTTATATCCTCATTTGTTATTCCCGTTAGATCTTTCAGATACCATAGAATAGCGAGTAGGAAATATACATTATTCAAATCCACGGAGAAATCACATCCCATACCACCGGGTACATCCACAATTTCCGTATTCAGGGATTTCTTTTTCTCGATGATTTCTTCAAGAGCCTTTATCTCCAATGGATTGAGTTGGGACCATTCTTCCGACCAAATATCACTTGCTACGGTTTCTATTGAATCCCAATCTTTTCGTAAATCAAATTCTTTATTATCCATATTTTCGTTGCATTAATTTTAGACAGGATATAAACCAATATAAAGGTGATCAGAACCATAATCAGCATATACCATGAGACATTCGTCTCTTTTACAAAAGAGCAGCAAGCATATCCCGCAGATACGAATAGGCCATAGTAGATGAGTGATAACCATGCGTTCATCGGTGAAATCTGTTGGAGCAAAGTATTCTCCGTTACACACCTCTGTAGAGGCCCAATTTGTAATTTCTCTATTGCGTACACCAGTCCGTACCTTTTGTTTTTAATATTATTATATAGCGTTTCAGTCCGTACTTTTAAAAGATATTTTGCCGATTCGGACATGGCCTCTGCCCCATATAACGTATTTATCACTTTCAACGCATGATTATTGGCTTCAATTTCATTATATGCTATAGGCCAGAACTGTAGTAATGCCAATACGGAAGCGAGCAGAATCGCAGAAATTTTCATCCAGACAGGAGTGTCCGACACTAAAACAAAAAGCGGCAGTATGATTGCCGAACAGTAAAACTGTTTCTTGAATGCCAACATCAAATCATGTGATACACAATGTGCAAATTCATGTGCCAACAAGATTCTGTCCTTCACGGATTGCGGATAAAAGGTCTTGGGCACAAATATGAAAGAAGACGCATTATAAAATGCAAAACTTTTGAATTGTCCGAACAATTTGTTTGCTCGGATAACAATTGTTCGCTTATCTCCTTGTCTGTTGCCCCACTGGAATAATTGGTATTTTCGCATTTCCGTATCGATTTCTTTAATAATTTCATCTTCAATTATTTCCAAATCGGCGCCCTGTTCTTTAAACTCATCCACCGCCTTATTCAAATCCATCAATTGGCTTTTGAATACAGATTGAATGGAATATTGAAAAATTCCCCAATCTACTATTATGGCAAAAGGCAACAGATAAAGTGCCGTATAATTGAAAAAACATGTAATAAGACATAACACAGAACAACGGCATATCACCAATATGGTATTCAGCAAATCTATTGTAATAAATCCAAAGAGGGAGAGTTTCACCATTTATCAGAATTAAAGATTTGCACCAGAAAAATGATCCAAATCAATCTTGACGTTCTATGATAACCTCATTTTCCGGCATGGTACTTTTATTCATACTCTCTATAATTTCACAGGGAACATCCTCTACATCAACTCGTTCTTCCTTTGTGTAGATTTTATATATCTCCTTATCGTCTTCGAAATATTTCACCCATAATCTGGCAAGGATGTACTTACCCCGTCTAATGAATGTACGAAGCGCATTGGTAAACTCTTTATAAGCCTCCATTACATCTGCTATAAAGGAGTTCCACCAGTTTTGAACTTCTTCAAAAAACAAATTGAAAGCAATTGCAGCCAAACTTAGGATAACTGTAGTAATGTAAACAATAATCATATTCTTAATTTTTATATAGTTTATAAATCAAATGAAAAATATACTTTTTGACATTTCTGTAATCTAACTTTAATACTGTCAGGTAAATCTGTGATTGTGTCAAAGAACATCATTGATTCTTGACAATTGTCTGACGATTCAACGTAAAAATCGAGTCGATAATAAAATAATTTGTCTATAATCTCTATCTTCTTATGATTTTTCTTATCTTTAAATGTCTGCCTTAGTTTTTCAAAAGATATAGCACCTTTTATCGGTAGCCGCTCACTATTAACTAAATCCACAATATCATTTTCTGTTAAAACAATTTCTACAGCCCCATCTTTCATGAGGGGGACCTCAACCTGCGGTGAAATATATCTAAGGTTTCCTACATTTATACGGTGCTCTATTTTGAACATCTTTTGAGAAGAATGTATCTGAAAATAAAGCGTAAACAATATATCATACTCATCCCGTAGAGTTTTTTTTATTATCAGTTCTCCTCCGACCCAGTCATCATAACCTTTCTCTAAGGCCAATTCGGCAAGAGAAAGAAATTCATTCCTTAACTTGAAAAAAGGGAAATCGGAATATTTCAACAGACTGGCAATATTTTGTATGAAACCTTTTATCAATGATTTCTTTTGTTTGCTATTATGATTCTCTTCCATGACGTGAATATTTACACTTCTACAACAACTTCAGCGAAACCTCTTTCTCGCTCCGCACGATCCAATCCCTGTTTTATCTCTTGTGGAACCTGATCTTCTTCAATTATTTCTTCCGATGTGATTACGATTCCTGACCAATGCCGAACCCGAGCAATAATTCTTCTTCCGATTCGAGCCAATGTCCGCACATAATCCGCCGCCCGTTCAATTTTATACAGTACAGAATCCCACCATTTACATGCTTTTTCAATAAAACTTCGGAATTTGGGCGATGACATCAACAATATTCCGATTCCTATAACAAGTTCTATCATATTCGTAGCTAACTTAAATGTTCTTTTATCTCTTTTGGTACCGAAGAACCTTGGAGTTCTTGTATCTTATAATTTTTGATCAGGATTTTATCAAGTGACTTCTTATAGCTTTCAATTTCTTTTTGGGCCATATCCACATTGATAGCATCATATCTTCCTGATTTCAGAATGATACACATCTTCAGTGTAAGATTCTTAATATCACCACCAGATAAACCGATCGAAAGTTCAGCTAATTTTGCATAAGTAAAATCTGGAGATTTGGGGACTTTCTCTGTCAGATGGAATCTCCACAATTTTTCTAATTGTGCTACAGACGGTAAGGTGTATTCTATATGAAACAATATTCTGCGGAAAAAAGCCCGGTCATAGTTCTCAAATAGATTGGTGGCAAAGACTACAATGACAGCACTTCTATCCAAAAGGTTTAATAAGTGGGATTTTATCTGATGATTGGTGGATGCATTAGCCCCTTCAGACTTCCGTTCCCCTAACAGGCAGTCAGCTTCATCGAAAAAGATGACGGTATCTTCTTTTTCAGCCGATTCAAAGAGCTGTGACAACTTCTTTTCCGTCCCACCCCATTTACTATCTTGAATTTCAGAGAAATCTACTTTTATAATTTTTTTGTGTAAACTTGCGGCAATCGCTTCCGCTGATATACTTTTCCCCGTTCCGGGAGGACCATACATGTTGATACCGATGCAACCACCTTTACCTCTAAGAAAACGTTTCAATTCCCATTTGCTCATTAAATCATCCTTATATTGACAAAACAGAATTGCATCTTTCAGATTATTTTTTACTTCATCATTGACTATCAGATCCGATAAAGACCACTCTGGAACATAGGTCGCAAAAATATTCTCACCTGCAGGAGTTTCTCTCTTCTTTTCGATAGGTCCATCGACTTCGATATGTTTACCCTTTTTACGTATCTGTACCATATTATCATAAATTTATTTCGTCCGATTAAAACATTCTGAAATTTGTAAGTCCAAATTCACGATATTCTGTCTTGTTTTATATATAGATTTTACCATTTATAGTCAAACCGTTCGATATCCTCTTCGACAAGCAGCTTTCCGAACTGTACTTCGATGAAAGTCAAGTCAGAGATAGCTCTTACCGCATGTTTGACACCTTTCCTGATCGTAACCGTATCGCCTCTACCAACAACTGACCGGATACCATCGAGTACCAGTTCCCCCTCACCGTCGATGAACGTCCAGATTTCATCGTGATAGCGGTGTACCTGATAACTTATACACTTACCGGATTTGATTTTCAATTGCTTGGTAAGGGATTTGCAACCGTCGGGGAACTCCGCTGTATCGACCACTTTATATTCGCCCCAGCGACGCTCCTCGAACATCGGCCGACGTTGCAGGCACTCGGCGTAAGTCTTGATGTTTTCGCTCTTACCCTTGTCCGAGATCAGGATTCCGTCGTTCGATGCCGCGATAACCAGATTTCGTGCGCCGATACACATGATTGGCAGTTCGAGTTCGTTGATGACGTGTGTATTCTCGGATTCTTCATCCACAACGGCATTTCCGATGACTTGTTCAGACAGTTCATCCGTCAGCGTGTTCCACGTACCGAGGTCCTTCCACTCACCGGCAAATGGCACAACAGAGACCGACTGTGCTTTTTCGGCGACCTCGTAGTCAAAGCTGATTTTCGGAAACTCTTCATAACGAGAACGGATTTCCGCAAACGTGTCTGCTTCGATGCATCGGACTACGATATCAGTTATATACCCCAATCGGAAGGCGAATACACCTCCGTTCCAGAAAGCACCTTCCGAAATCAGTTTCTCGGCAGTCATCATATCGGGTTTCTCCGTGAAGCGAGATACTTGAAATATATCTTTGTTCTGTACTTCATTGGCTGGCACTACATATCCGTATTTCACCGACGGATATGTGGGTTTAATTCCCATCAGTACCAATTCTGCCGCATCGTTTTTCACGGCATCCGCCATTCTGCGAATCGTTTCGAAATAACCTGCTTCCGTATAAGGGTCGCAAGGCATGACGATTATAACTTCATCTGTGGGGCATTTACGTTCGTAGGCCAAATACGAGCTTGCAAGAGCGATAGCCGGAAACGTATCGCGACGCTCCGGCTCCGTAACTACGGGAATCTCTTCACCAAGCTGGTTGATGATGGCATCACGTTGTGCTTGGCTCGTTGCCACGGTAATCGAATCACAGATGCCGGTTTCCCGTAATTGACGCACCACCCGTTGCATCATTGACTCTTTCGAGCCGTCGGGCGCGGTCAGCAGTTTGATGAATTGTTTGGACCGTATTTCGTTTGACAACGGCCACAGCCTTTTACCGGAGCCACCGGATAAAAGTATAATTTGCATATTAGGTACACTATATTTTATGTTTAGATGTAAATTATCTACAATTGATATGATGTCGGTTTAAATTTCAATAAAGAGCTTCATATTGTTCTGCGATATGCTTCCATGTATAATGTTGCTCGGCAATGGTGCGCATTTTCTCTCCGTTAAGGTCGTCCATACGGAGCAGCGTTGCCAAATCCTTGCTGTCTTTGTAATAATATGCGCTGTTGAATGTCGTCTCCCTGTTATAGACCACATCGTATGCCAGTATGGGACAGCCGAAGAACATCGCCTCTACCAAAGAGGGATTTGTGCCGCCTGCGCTGTGCCCGTGTATGTACCAACGGGCATGGTTCCGCAACGTATAGAGTATATCAAGGTCATAGACCGCATCCAACAGTTGTATATTGGGACAAGCCGCAAAACGCGATTTCAACTCTTTCCCGTAATGGCTATATTCCCAGTTGCCGATAAAAACCAGCAGTTTGTCTGTCTTGGAGAATGCCTCCAATGTGACATGGCAATTGTTCTCGGGTTCGATGCGGCAGACGGAAACGGCATATTGCTTTTCTGTAAGTCCGTATTGTGCCAGTATCTCCTTTTGCCGTTCCGCAGGCACTTTCCTCAATACATGATCACCGCCGTATGCAATCAGGACGGAATCCTTATGGTAGGTTTCCTTCACGTAGTCTTGGATTCCCTTGTTATCGGCAATGACAATGTCTGCATACTTGACGGCCATCTTTTCACTGAATCTGAGGAAAGACTTGGTAAAACCATTCCATTTGGCACGCCGGTGCTCCAACCCGTCAATGTTCACGACCAGCCGTTTGTGATACAGCAACCGGAACAAGGGAAGGAAAATACATCCAGAAACGCCCAACACCACCACTGCGTCATAGCCGTGCAAGATGCTCAACATGGAACAAATATCGTAAGGAGTGCTTTGTACACCATTGGCATGGAACAACGGGACATATTTCAACTTTACTCCTTTGTAACTACCCGGTCGTATGGCATAGTCCTTCTTACTGCAAAACACGGTGTATTGCACATCGGGAGAGCAGTTCTCCCCGATAATGTTTTCCACCAATGTCTCAAAGCCACCGTATTTTGCCGGAACGCCTTGTATTCCGACAATAGCAATTCTCTTCATATACGAATCTTTAATATTGAAGATATGTGTTAAAAAGATTGTGGTTTAATCCACTTAGCAAACTCAGCGATGAATTCGATTATCTCTACTCGGTGTGTAAACCTGTCGTAATCGGTATCCAGAAAATATTCTTTCGTTTCATGCCTCTCAACTATTTCGGCAAGAGCCTTGGCGTATGCTATAACGTTATTCCCCAACAATTCTCCGAAACTTGGAAATTCCATAAGCATTTTTCGGAAATAGGGAATATCACTGGCTAAAATAGGCTTGCGGAAATAGAATGCCATTTCAAGAATACCGCTTTGTGAAGTTTTACGATAGGGTAAAATAACATAATCGGTATGCTCATACAAATATACCAATTCTTCGTCCTCGATATGGCGCAAAAAGAAATGGTAGATTTTTGAATCCACTATGGTATTGCGATGCACCGCGCCATCGAAATCTTTTCCAGCAACAATGATATTGAGTCTTTCGCGCGTTACTACCGGTAGACTGTTCACTGCCTCAATCAGAAGATCGATTCCCTTATCGTAAGTTATATTCCCGAAAAAAAGGATATTCACTCTTCCTTCGTCCCGAACTGTCAAAATATCAGGAGAAAGATTTGCTTCATCATAGGTTTTAGGAAAACTATATTTGAAATGTGGGACATGAAAGCGAAATCCTTGATAACCATATTCATCAAGGAAATCGTCTGTACGTTGTGAATGTACGATGACCGTGTGGATATCCGTTGTATAAATCTTTTGCAATTTTGATTTGAGGTGCTGGTTATTATCAACATACTGTGCAATTACTTCGTGTATGTCTATTGCATGATGTGGTACTTTGGAAATAATGTGGAGGAAAGGCAGATCAATCTTGTTGCCATAAGTCAAATAAATAAAACAGTCTTTTCTGTGGTTATGCACAAAACGTGATAAACGTAAAAGATTTATAAGCAAACAAGCGACTTTTTTAATTTTTGTTCCCTTATATTGGTTTACAAAAAATGGCTGATTCACGGACTTCTCTGGATAATTGGACAAGATGGAAACTTTGACTCCTGATATATTTTCCAGATTCTTTTTAAACGCCTCATTATAATAGTGCATACCACAATGCACACCGAGGTAATCAACGATGTAAATATTCATATAAATGTTTGAAGGTAAATTACAAACAGATTAATCTTCTTAGATATTTTCTATCGGTATACTGAGAAAAAATGAAAGCAACCGCCAACGGAATTATATATTGCGCAGGATGAATTTGTGCATTTTGCAAGATATACTTCAAGTGCCATCGCAGTACTACTTACTTAGTCAACGAAGATATACTTACTTTGCCAACGAAATATATCTTCTCCTAAATGCGTGAAGAGTTTTCATTTTGCGCAAAATGGAACAGCGCGAAGTATAAATAGCACTCCATATCGCATACTGCAAAATTTAATTACCGTGGTTTAAATGTATTAGTGTCAGCTGGAATTTCCGATTCGTCCTTGTAGCGGTTGCATATGAAACGTGCCGGAACTCCCGCCCACACCTGGTAGGGCGGAATATCCTTGTTAACTACTGCTCCGGCTCCGATAACTGCACCATCGCCAATGGTTACGGGTTTTGTGAAAATTACATTGGAGCCGATATAGCAGTTACGACCGATATGGATTTCGCCACGATAAAAAGCGTGCTCATTTAAATTTCTCACATCATAGAAGTGAGTTAGTAGTATACACCCGTTTGCTATCGCTGTTCCTTTTCCTATATGAATATCTTCCGGATGCAGGGTGTCAATTGTTATCGTTCCCAGTCTAACAGTCCCCTTTTCTATCGAACATCCCAGTCGGCGATATACTTTTGCTCGCAAAAAACGAGAAAAAGGAAGTGTGTTGCAAATCCAAAAGATTAGCAATTTCACATACCGAACTACGCCATTATCATACTTGGCTCTCTTTAAATTTCCTTTAGAAGGACTTTGTACCCCCCCCCATTTTTAACACAGATTAACGTTAATATTATTGGCATCCAAAGTATTTTATAGAATATTCGAAATACTCCATACCGGATGCCTTTGTTGTATTTCGATAAATAAATCTTTTTAGAGCATTGAATGTTCTTCAACCTATTTGCCGACCATATACGACTTTTACCTTGATCACTACCTCCTTCCAAATGAATGATTAATGGACCATCAATAATAATGCGATCAAAATTAGAATCGGCCATTCGTTTCTGCCAATCCACTTCCTCGCAATACATAAAAAAGCGAGGGTCAAAGCCCCCCAGATCGTTATATACTTTATGTGGGATAAACAAATCAGCACCAGTTATATAGTCGACATGCAATGGTTCCGTCACACTATTAGGCTGCTGAAAATCATTATTTTTCAAGAATCTTAGATACTTTGAAAGAATATCTTTTAACTCACTGCCCATTGTTATGAATTTCCCATAAGAGTGACAATTTGTATTATCTGAACGCTTTAATATAGCTCCTAGAGCACCAATTTTTCCATCATAACTTTCTGCAAAGTCAAAAAAAATTTTAATAGAATTATTTCTAAGCAATGTATCAGAGTTCAAATAAAATAAATACTTTCCTTTAGCCTGTTCGGAGGCGAGGTTATTCGCTCTGCCAAAACCTAAATTTTCTTTACTTTCTATAAGGTAAACATTTGGAAAGCATTCCTTTATCATTGAGCAACTACCATCTTCTGAATTGTTATCGACAACCAATATTTCATATTCGATTTCTGATGTATATTCATATATTGATTTTATACAATCGCCCAGCAACAACTTTGTATTATAATTTACAATTATCACAGACACATCCATAGTAATCATTTTCTATTTTTTCTTTGGTTTTACTTTCTATGCAAGCTATCGAAATCCCAATAAAAGCCATCATGTTAACATATGCATCAAGCACCCCTGTTCCAATAGCGTAAAATAAAAAGAAGCATATTGTAGAGATACCGAATACCGATATTGGAACTTTCCTGTTTGTGTAAAAATACAATAACAGAACAAAGAAAAAGATGACATATACAAATATTCCGACAATCCCTCGTTCTATTAAAAGAGAATATACAATACTTTCAAAACCTGCCATTTTACCATGATATGTACCTTTTTTCCAATTTAAATCAACGAATATGTAATTATAACCATTTCCTATAATAGGTGACTTCTCCCAAAGTATAACAGCGCCAGCCATTTGTGCTGTTCGCATAGACACACTACTTCCCTTATCTAGATTTGAATCTTGATAAATGAGAGTATCTATTGTTATATTAACCATATTATTTATTTGTGGAACAAATAAATATGATAAAGAGGATACTACTATTGCACTCAAAAAGATTTTGACTTTTCTTACTGATCTATGTGAAATCATGAAATAAATTGCTGAAGCAAAAATCATAGAAATAATTATTGTCCTTGACCCACATAAAAATACCCCAACGAAAGATAGTCCCATACATACGTAGTGAATAGCATTGACTTTATTGTTAAAAAGATAATACAATAAATACAAAAATATGAGTCCTGAATTAAACCCATAATCAAAAGAATAACGATAAATAGATAGCACCCCTTTTCGTTCTGCACCATCAAGTACATTTAGTAATTTCATAATATGTTCTTGATTATATATGCTACTTATCAATTCTGCAATTGGATTAGCATCAAATATAAAATTAGAAATTCCATAAATTTCTATTATGATACAGCATACCATGACAGGTTTATAAATAGAATTAACTATATCAGTCTTATTTCTAAACAATATAAATACCAAAAATAAGGCTGCATATACATTCAACGCATCATAAAAAGGATAAGTAATTTTTGCCATTAAGTCTAATCTATCATCAAATAATGTAAAAGCTACAGATCCAAACACCATCAATAAAATAATCTTTTTAAGTGGAAATCCACTACCCTGATAATTTCCCCATACAAAAAATCTATGCTTAATATATATCAATAGTAATGCAAGTACGATAAATCGTTTAATAGGCATTTGTGGCGCAAACACATAAATAGCTGGTGATAATAAAAACAAAGAGTATATAAGCATCACAACATTTTCTTTTTTCACAAAGTATATAAAAGAAAAAAGCAATACTACTGATATTATTAGTTGCATCTTTCAATAACCTATTGTTATATG
>PPYE01358577.1_pt1 | contig 14076 bp, 9 predicted proteins | sample 1559881 | NCBI WGS metagenome assembly PPYE01 (sample SAMN08240022, study PRJNA423297) | Human gut metagenome, whole genome shotgun sequencing project.
TCTGTGCCATCTTGTTGGTATAATTGCTCATGTTGGTGATGCCTGCAAGTTTGCGGGCTTCAATCATGCTCTTGATTTCCTGTTTGTAGGCTCTCCAGTGTGGCTGGAACACGCAAGGAGTTCCCGGCATGGCGAGCATATAGGCATTTGCAGCAAGCGTATCTCGCTTAAGAGGATCCAGCGGCTCATCTTTAGAGCGGTATTGCATGTCGTGATTCTCTACGAATGTGATGGCGTACTGACGATAAGTTGGGTCATGCATCAGGTTATAATCGCTCTTCAGCTTCGACCAGTTTGGCGGTGAAACAATCTGATTGTCTTTTATACCTATTGCGTCACGAACATTATAACGGAACTGGAAGTCGAAGGCTGCACTCTTCTTGTTAGTCTTGTTTATCCAGTTGATGATAGATTGGTTTCCATCCCAATATTCACCTACCGAGAATTCTACGCCGGTAGCATCATTGTAGTCAGCCACGTGGGTACCGATGAAACCCTTTACCATGTCGTAGCGGAAACCGGTATATCCTATATCCTCCTTCAGAAATTTCAGATATGCCTTGATAATATCATTCTTGCAGATATCGGTAGACAACATCTGGTAGGTCACTCCCTTGTAGGTTTCTGCAGGGAAGGTATACCAGCCGTTTGTATTGCGATGATTGACCACAACATCTGCTATTGCGCCTATGCCGTTGGCTTTGAATTTGGCAATCAGACTTCTGAGTTCAGCCTCAGTTCCGAATGAGGAATTCTGGTTGAAATAATAATATGGCTTATAGCCCATTACCTGAGTAGTTTCGATGCATTTACCGCTTTGTGGAAGCCATACAAGGTCGATGAATCCTTTCATATCATCGGCTTGCTTCTCTAAAACAGTCCATTGGGAGTAGTCGTAAGAATCCCATGAGAATCCTTGCAGCATGACGCCACTATAGTTAGCAGGCCAGCCTTGTGCTAACATATTGATGCTTGCCAGTAAAGCGATAAGTGTAAAGTATATCTTCTTCATAATTATCATTGTATTTTGTGATTATTATTTTATGTTTAATTGCAAGTTGTATTGTTATACGTTGGCAAAGTTACGATTTATTTCATTAGCTTGTTCAAAAATTGATGCAAATCAAGCAAATAAATTGTGCAAACGTTTGCATTCCGGTGCGCTTTTCTTCTATTATATAATTAAGGTATATGTAGCTTTAGGAGATAATTATTATTAAAAAACTAGAAAACATTTGGCAGTCTCGTTTTTTATTGCGTAATTTGCGTTGCGTAAAAAGCGCAATGAACGTTTGTATAATGAATGATAACAAGATATGGCAAGATTGAACAATCCTTTTGTGGTATATGGCTATAAGGGCGCAGAGTATTTCTGCGACCGCTTCTTTACAAAATGGCTGGTGAGAGGAGGAATCATAGCCAACTGAGGAAATGAAAATTACGTCCCGATGCAGCATTTGCTACGTCCCGACGCAGTAACAGATACGTCGGGACGTAGTTTCAGAAGCATCCTGGTAATCATCAAGTGAGCCTCTTTCGCTTCATGTACGTCATTGCACAAGTTCATACGTTTCATTGAATTGAAGGATACGACTGCGCTGGGTTAAAGATACGACTTCGTTGGGTGATGGATTCGACTTCGCTGGGTGGAAGAGGCAATTTCGTTGGCTGAATAAAGCACTTGATGTTGCAGAATGAAGTGGTTGATGTTGCAGAATGAAGTACTTGAATGAGGCGGTTGATGTTGCTGAATTTTCAACTATAAGTTGACTGAACTTTAGCATGCGGTTCAAGAACGGGCTGAAGGCCCAAAAGCTCCTAGCCCAGGGCATCGCCCTGGGCTAGGGAGAAAGAAAAAAATAGGCGGCTCCCGGAATTGAGAGCCGCCCATTGAATGTTATTCTTTAATCTTCTAATAATCTCCAAATGTTTAGGGGGATATTATTCTTCCTTGTTTTTTAGCAAGTCCATCATTTTCTTCATATCAGGCAAAGCCTTGCGTAACCTTTCAGGCATGTCATCCAACGTCTTGTAGGTAGCAACTCCCATCGGCTTGCTGTAGTCTCGAACAGCATATTCTGCATAAGAGTAGTTTGCTGATTGGCAAAGAATGATTCCAATAGACGGATTCTCGTGTGGCTTACGCACCTTGTCGTCGAGAATTTGGAGATAGCCAAAAAGTTGCCCAAGATAAGAGGTCTTAAACTCGCCAAGTTTTAGCTCTATGCAAACCATAGCGTTCAATTCTCGATTGAAAAACAGCAGGTCTGGGAATTGTTCAACACTAATGATGGCAGAGTGGTGTGTGAATGGTACTTTAAAGAAGTCCTCAACAGGAAAATTCGGAATATTAGTAATAGATAAAGTATGGAATATATCTATCTGATTTTCACTATTTTGTAATTCAGCGGTTGCAACCGCCGAATTGCTGTCAAGCATATTCCATGCTTCATAAAAACGTCTCATATCCTACATTTGAGTTCCTGAAAGTTCAGCCAGTTTCAGGCTTGTTCCTTTAATTTCTGGATTTCCTCTAGTGGGAGTTCGGTGGCTGTTGATACTTGCTCATCAGAAAGGCCCATTGACAGAAGGCGGCGAGCTGTGGCTAGCTTTTCTTTTTCCATACCTTTCGCCATACCTTTTGCCATACCTATTTCCATCCCTTTCTTTTCATCAAACTTTCTGGTAGCATATATATCACGCATATTCTTGATGTCCTCGTCATAAAGCTCAAGTTCCTCTCGGGAGAGCTTGCGGAGGTCGCCTATTTCTGCCAACTTGCGGAAGACTGGATACTTCTCGCTGAATGGCATCTGTTCAAACATGTTCATATTCTTTACTATATAAATCCAACAATCAAATATATCCATACACTCTGCCTCCGTGTGCTTGTCGAACAATGGCAGTTGGAGGTACACAATACGCATTCTGTCGGACACTCGCTGGCGTGTCTGCAAGTCGGTAAGCACCAGATCGGTGCGAAACTCCTTTAATATCGGACTTTGCGATACAAAGTCCATGAAACATACCGTATAGACTGGAGCTAAGTGGTAGTCCCAGATTCCACGGATGCCTTGCTGCACAATGGCACGTGCCGTGTAATACAATGCCCTGTCGGCAAAGTATTCCTGCTCTTTCTTCTGCATCTCTACGATGACATGCTTGCCTTCGTTTGTGATGCAATAGACATCGAAGACCACACCGCGGTCATCGGGGCGCAAGCCAAGTTTTTCGGTCTTGGCAAACGTCACGTCCTTGATTACCAACTCGTCTTCAAACAGTCCGTTGAGGAATGTGATCAGACATTCTTTCGTGTCTTCGCTTCCAAATATCCTCTTGAAAGCCCAGTCAACACGTGGGTCTATAAATCTTGCCATCTGCTTACGCTTTATAAGGTCGTGGACGCAATATTGCTATTCGTTGGCAAAGATACGACTTTTCCTCGTAACTTCCAAGGTTTTAGGGAAAAAATACTTGAAAAGGATGGGGAGAAAGAAAAAAAGTTAGAGAATACAAATTTCGTGCCATCATATCCCCACTGCATATCCCAAGCATCATTAGCACGGAACTTACATTCACCTTCTTTCAGCTCAATGTCCTTTGCTTCCCAGTAGCCACCTTTCTTGGTATCCTTGTTGTAAGGAACATAAGTCAAGTCTTTGTCAGAATCCCAACCATTAGGGGCTGCGCTACCAATGATACCAATTGTGGTGATAGGAGTCAGAGTGTACTTCTTTGTAGACAAATCAACATCTACCTTATAATAACCTTCTGTTTCGTCCATGATGATGTTGTCACTTTCCTGACCAAAGTATGCACCGCCATAGTTAGTACCATCCCAGTTTGGCTGAGAACAGAACTTGAAACCATTCTGGTTCAGATACATGAAACCAGTGTAGTTTACACCATTCTCACTTGAGAGATAGTCAATATGACTCCATCCATTAGCATCGCCTGCCATATAAAGTACAGGCTTTGCAAAACTGTATCTCAGGTTGTTCATGTCGAGTGTTACAATCCATGTACCAGCACCTGGAATAACCATGGTCTGCAATTCACCCCAGCTGTCGCCGTTATAATAGATGTAACCAGAACCATCTTTGCAACCATTCTCTTTACATCCTAAGGCACCTTTATTGATGTCATCCCAGCTGCCGCTTATGAAGTTGCTACCTGCAAAGAACTTAAACCAGTTCTCGTCTTTCTCTGTAGTTACTTTTACCTGATATACGCCTTCTGCAATTTTGTCCATCCATATAGGATCTGTATTGTCCCACTCTGCTTTGCCATTTAAATGTCCTAGCATATAGTAGCCCTTCTCATCAAGTTGAGGTGTTGCTGTTGGAGTGAGTTTACCTGTAGTTTCACCTACAGAATTAATGGCAACGGCATCGCCTGATGCCAAGTTGACAGATACCTTTGACTCAACTTTCATATCACGTGCAACGCTGGCGCGTGAATTATTCTGATTGCAAAGAATTTTCTCTAATTCTGCTGCGTTTACCTGAATGTTGTTGCCATCGATTTCACCATTGATGGCTTCACCATTCACTTTCAGACTTTTAAGCGTGTAGCCGGTTACATTTGCATCTGTTGTATTGACAGTGACGAGATTGATGACTCCATCTGCGTCTGGCATACTACTCTCTGCTTCAGGACCCGCTGCAAAGGTGATTCCGTATTTTGCAGCTGAGGCTTCCTGCTCATTGGCCTGTGGGTTTGCCCAATCATCGTAGTCGCCGTTGCAGCTGGCAAGTGATACACTTGCCAAGACTGCTAAGCTATATAATAATGTTTTTTTCATTGTGCTTTGGTCTTAATTATTTAACTTCTGCTTTATTAGTATCGAAGTTGACATACAACTTCTTACCTGCGGCGGTTGATACACTGTAATCAGCGCCAAAGGTCTCTGCCCAGTTGTTTGGCATATCTTTATTTCGCCAGAAGATGTTACCTTTATAAATGGTGAACTCTGTACGATACCAGTCAATATCACCCACCTTGACAGATACACGAAGCTCTGCGCTGGCAGTGAATGCAGGAGAAACCCATTCGCCATTCTGGTCGGCTGGAGGAGTTAGAGCTACGTCGTCTGCAAAACCCCAAGTACTTTGACCTATACAAGCACCAATCAGGCAAACCTGAGTCTTGTAAACAGTCATTGTCCAGTCAATGTTCTTCTTATCTTCTGTAATTTTACCCTTGAAATAGAGGGTGTACCAGCCTGCGTTAGCTACCTTGATGTTTTGGTTATCACCTTCAGTGACACCTGCTTCGGCTTCATCAACGATTGTAATACGGTTGAAACCACGGTAGTCATTGTTCTTTGTACCCCACTTGAATTCACCACCTGCTGGCAGGTAGACAATTCCATAATACTGTCCAGGTACACCTTGTACCTCAGGAATAGGTTTCCAGCTCTTCCAGCCTTCCTGGATAGAACTTCCTATCAAGTAGAGGTTATCTGTGAACTCAGCGTCAGGAGCCTTGTAGGTCGCCTTTACAGAAGGCAAAGTAATTACATTTGAGAATGTCTGACCATAATTAGGGTCTGTAGTACCACCAATAACCGCACGAAGACGGATGTAAACAGGCATTTCCTCAGGAACGCTTGTGTCAGGATGGGCATCCTGGAAAAGTGCAACCACAGCACTGTTTACTTCAGATGCGTCAACATCCATATTTGCTCTTTTGTAGAATGTTTTCAACTGGGTGTGAGTTACAGTTGAGTCGTTCTTGAACTCTGGATCGATAGAGACCTGTACATAGTATTCTACTCCGTAAGGTGCTCCACCATAGTTTGGCTGAGAACATGTCAAGTTCAGAGTTTTTGCACTGGCGAGGTCGTAAGTATTGTTTTCTGCAATAGCAGGAGTGTTCAACACAAATTCCTCATCAACATGACTCAAGTCCAATGTTGGGTTGCTGTCTCTATCATCATCGCATGATGTAAAGAGCAAAGGAAGAACCATTGCTGGCAGCAACATGAATTTATATATCTTTTTCATAATTGATTTCTTTTATTTTAAATCTGGTTTCCTAACAATTAGTATTTTGGATTCTGCGTCATGTTAGGGTTATTCTTTGTCTCATTGCCTGGGATAGGATAGATGTCGTAGTATGACTCAATACCAGATCCGTTAGATACGCCGCCCTTGAAATTCCAGAGATACTTAGAACCTGTGAACAATCCAAAGCGAACCAAGTCTGAACGGCGACGACCTTCCATGTAGAACTCACGACACCATTCGTCGATAAGAGTCTGATCATCTACAGTTGTTGCCAATGCAGTACGATGGGCACGATCCTGAACCTTCTTGATGTCTTCCAAACCGTCCTGGCTACCATTGAGGCGGAACTTTGCCTCTGCACGGGTCAGATATATTTCTGCCAAGCGGAACATTGGGAAGTCGGTATCTGAATAGTTCTGGTGGTGCTGTGCTTCACCATCTGCGTGGAAGTTGCTCCACTTAACGATTGATGCACCATTCAGAGGACCTGTAATAGCATCGCCTGGTGTCAGAGAACGTACTTTGCCATCGCAGCCACCTATACCCATATAGAATAGGGCACGATCGTCTTTAGCCTTTGCGATAACATCTGCAGTGCTGATATGCTTCTCGTTATCCTTAGCAATAACCTGCTCTTTGGTAGGATTATTTATGAGATCTTCTTTCTCAGCCTTTGGAATATCCTCCTCGTTAGGGAAGAACTTCTTTACCAAGTCTACACGTGCAAACAGACATTTCCAAGCATCACTTGTACTTACGTAAGGCATGCCTGCTATGCTGGTAGCATTTACAAGGTAAGAAGTACCTGCATAAGCACGAGTCTTAACACCATCCTGACGGATAGGGAAGATGATTTCCTTCATTGCTTCTGGGTTTTTGTCATTATCGCCCATGAACAACTGCTGGTAACCGCTGTAGCCATTCTTTGCTTCACGGCAAAGATCATATTTCTTGCTATCGATAATCTTGTCGCAATAATCGATAGCCTTCTGGTAATCCTTCACCTGACCATTGGTATAAACGGCAGAGTTAAGAGCCAAACGAGCATGGAGTGCGTATGCTGCACCACGGTCTGCACGTCCGAAATTCTCACTATTATTATAAGCGCCCACCTCAGCCATCAGAGGCTCAATGGTGGTCAACTCATTATCCAACCACTCGTAGAGATCCTTGCCGCTCTTCTCGGTAGGGAGCTTGTCGTCGAAAGTATCCTTGAATGGAGCCTTGCGATAAAGATCAAGGAAATAATAGTAGTTCAAGGCACGGAGGAAGCGAACCTCTGCAACTTTGTCATCTTCCAGTTTGCCAGTCTGCTCTGTGATAAACTGGTTGTACAAGGTGATGTTGAAAATCAGACGCTGGTATGTCCAGTTTACACGAGCATTATCCTTGGTCCAGTTCATGTGGGTAATAGGAGCAATGGCTTCATTGTCCTGGTATGCCCACAGAGTTTCGTCTGTCATCAACTCTTGTAAGTTGAAAACTGTACGGATAAATCCGCTTTCACCTTCATCGCCACTTAAGTCTGCTATACCTGCAGGACCTTTTTGACCTGTAAGACCAAGAGTAGCATACTGCTTAGCCAAGAGCCCCTCTACTGTGTATGTTGGGTAATTATGTGGGTCAACAGACTTGATGTTCAGTTCGTCTGCGCAAGAGACAAAGCCCATGCACAACATACCTGCCATTGCAGTCTTAATCAATATTTTTTTCATAATAGTCTCCTTTAAATATTTTAGAAGTTAAGATTCAAACCAAGCTGGAAGCTTATTGGACGTGGGTAAGGATTGCTGTCGATACCGCTGCTTACCTCTGGGTCGATTCCCTTATACTTGGTAATGATGAATGGATTCTGGACTGTGAAGAAGATGCGTCCACTGCAAATCTTCTCTGCACCTACCTTTATCAAGGCAGGGAAACTGTAGCCCAATGTCATGTTGCTACACTTCAAGTATGAAGCATTGCGTACGAAATAGTCGCTGGTATTGGTTGGGTTTGTTGCTGTACCCGTGAAACCAAGATTAACAGCTTCTGTTGTCGTATTTCTGAAGGCACCACTTGCGTTGATTTCGTTCAGAACTGCTTTGCTATTCAAGAAGTCGTAGTATACATAGTTGCCGATTGATGCATGGAAGGCTGCACTGAAGTCCCAGTTCTTGTAGATGAACTTGGTAGTGAGACCCATGATGACATCAGGAGCTGGGCTCTTGTAGCAATAACGGTCGTCATCATCAATTGTACCATTTCCGTTGCGATCAACATAAGCACCCTCGATAGGCTTGCCGTTCTCATCGTAAACCTGCTGGTAAACATAGTATGAATTGATTGGCTGACCAACCTTGTTTACCTGAATCTTGGTGTTGTTACCACGAGATACCTTGTCGCCTGTCCATACCCAGTCTTGCAAACCTGCTTCCAATTCTGTGATTTCGTTGTGGTTCCATCCTACGTTATAAGTAACGTCCCAAATGAAGTCCTTTGTAACGATAGGCTTAACGTTGAATGCCAACTCAATACCGTAGTTCTCCAAAGAACCGATGTTCTTCAGAAGTTGGTCACCAAAGTTTGTGCCACCAGCGATGGCAACGCTTGCCAAAAGGTCGGTTGTCTTACGATAGTAACCATCTACATTCACACCGAAACGACCATTGAGAGCAGTAAAGTCGAGACCTGCATTATAAGTTGTTGTCTTTTCCCATGTCAAGTCAGGATTGCTTGCTGTTGGGCGTAAAGTCTGGTAATAATTATCACCGAATGGGTACTGTGCATAACCATTGCTGACTCTATACAGAGTAGAATAGTAGAAGTCATCAATACCATTCTGCTGACCGGTCTTACCCCAGCCCAAACGGAGTTTCAATTCATCGAGCCATTTTGCATCCTTCAGGAAAGGCTCGTTGTTGATCTTCCATGCAAAGGCTGCTGCTGGGAAGTAACCCCACTTCTTACCCTTTCTGAAACGAGAAGAACCATCGGCACGGAATGTAGCTGTAAACAAATAGCGATCGAGCAAGTTGTAGTTAAGACGTCCGAAGTAAGATACCAGAGAGTTGTGGGTTCTCCACATTTCGTCATCTTTGCTTACTGGGTCATGCTCGTAATTCCACTTGCCTTCTGTTGTTTCATACAGAGGATTGTTGTCTCTCAAGTACTCATCGATACCTGCTCCGTAGTTATAGCCAGTTCTGTGATAGTGGCTCTGCTCTGCACCTGCCATGATGTCGATGTCATGAACACCAAACTTGTGTGCATATTCTGCAAAAGCTTTACCTTCTATGCTATATTTATAGGCGTGGTCATAGCCATAATAACCAAAATAGTTGTTGGAGTAAGAATACTTGGAAATAGTTTCATCCTGCTTACCATCTGTATACTGGGCACCGATGGCAGCATGCAAATGCAAGTCTTCGAAACCATGAATCTTGTAGTCTACCTCAAGGTTTCCTGAAATATCATTAGACTTGGCGATACACTTGTAGTTGTCAAGAACTGCCACAGGGTTCTGTGGCATTTGAGCCTTTGCAATACTTGTCCAGCTAGGATCGGTAACTTTGTCGTCCTTAGCCTGCAAGTACTGGAAATATCCACCGACGCATTCATATGCAGCATCATCTACGCGAACAGGCTGTGTAGGATCCATCGTAAGTGCGCCACCGATGGCATCACCAACCTTTGCATAACGGTCCTTCTCGAACATATACTTCGCTGTGAAGTTAACGTTCAAGTGCTTGTCGAGGAAGGTAGGAGCTACGTTGATAGATGTGTTGAAACGCTTCATCCAGGTAGTCTTGACGATACCATTGTTATCTTCAAAACCTAAGCTGACACGATAAGGCATGTTCTTCAGACCGCCCTGAATACTGACGTTGTGATTGGTAGAGATAGCTGTGCGGAAAATCTCATCCTGCCAGTCGGTATCGGCAGTACCCAAACCGCTAGTGTCAATACCCAGATTGGTAAGAGCCTGCTTGTATTCGCTGGCATTCATTACCTTATATTTCTTCTGGACGGTAGACAATGTTACATCGCCATTATAGGTAACAGATGGTTTCTGGCCAGAACGTCCCTTCTTGGTTGTAATGATGATGACACCATTAGAAGCACGGGAACCGTAAATAGCTGTAGCAGAAGCATCTTTCAATACGGTGAAGCTCTCGATATCGTTAGGGTTAATCATAGCCAAAACGTTACTCATACCCTTGTTGGTATTGTTATCAATAGCCAAACCATCGATGACATAGAGAGGGTCGTTGGAAGCATTCAGAGAGGCACCACCACGGATACGAATCTGTGCACCGGTACCAGGTTGACCGCCACCAGTCTGTACATCTACACCGGCAATCTTACCTACCAACATATCAGAGGCACTGCTTGTGATACCCTTTGACATCTCATCTGGCTTGATAGCTGTAACAGAACCAGTCAAGTCGTTCTTCTTAGCACGACCATAACCGATGACAACGACCTCGTTCAAAGACTTCTGGTCGTCAACCAAGGTAATCATCATGTTAGATGTTGCTTTGATTGTTTTTGGTGTCATTCCAAGATAGGTGAAAGTAAGATTTGCACCTGGCGCTGCATCAACTGAGAAGTTACCATCCATGTCGGTAATGCCCACTGCCTTACCGTTAACTGTAATGGTAGCACCCATGATAGGCTCACCAGAAGCATCCTTCACATGTCCCTTAACTGCATTTGTCTGCGCAAAGGAACTCACCGTCAGAAGCAGACCGCTTGCTAGGGTCAACGCTCTGAGAGGCAATTTAATTTTTACCTGCTTCATCATTTGCTCGATTTTTAAGTTAATGTATTATATTAATTTATTTACTTTTTCTTCTTCTCTTCTTGGCTTAAGTTGTTGTCGTTCCTACTCAAAATGCCGTTCTGGCTCTTTTCGGGGTCTTTCTGGCATCTTATTACTTATATTATATAAGGTAGGAATGGGGCGCTTGCCCATAAACTTGTCGTTTCTGTTTGCAAAATTAAGTTCTTTTCTCTAATGTTGTACTATTTTTATGTTAATTCCGTTATTTATTTTGTGCAAACGTTTGCACAGAATTTACTTGATTTATGTCAATGAATTCTGACCAATATTGAGGATATTTCGTAATTTTGCAGCACAACTAATAGCAATGGGCGATAAAGAAACAATAACAATGAAAGATATTGCTCGCGATCTGGGCGTAAGTGTTGCCACAGTGAGCCGGGCATTGAAGGACAGTTCTCGTATCAGTACTGCCCAAAAGGAGCGTATTCAGAAATACGCACGTGAACATAACTTCTTTCCTAATTTCCTGGGTGAAGCTTTAAGACATAATAAGGTGAAGCCGATGAAGGTGATTGGAGTTATTGTGCCTCAGGTGGTACACTATTACTTCATGTCGGTGCTTTCGGGTATAGAGGAAGAGGCTAGAGCCAGAGGTTACCGTGTGATGGTGGCGCAGAGTAACGAGCGCTACGATAAGGAGGTGGCCATCTGTGAAGACTTCTATCAGAACAAGGTTTGTGGCATCATCGTTTCACAGGCGAAGGATACCAAGCAGTATGACCATTTCGAAAAACTGCTGCAGAATGGGGTGCCGCTCATCTTCTATGATAGAATATGTACGGGCGTGAACTGCTCGCGAGTGGTAGTAGATGACTATATGGGTGCCTTTACTGCCGTTACCCACATGATTGATACGGGCTGCAAGAAGATTGCCTTCTACGGCTCGCCGATGAATCTGGAAATCTCCAAGAACCGATATAACGGTTATCATGATGCGCTGGTAAAGCATGGGTTGACGGAGAACCCTGACTGGGTGAAGATCTGCGATGACCGTGCCAGTGCCGAAGCAATAACGCCGGATATTCTGATAGAGGAAGATCGTCCGGATGCTTTCTTCGCCATCAATGATGATACGGCCATCGGCATTCTCTATACCGCCAAGCGCATGGGATTCAAGGTGCCTGAAGAAATCAGCATCTGCGGATTCACCAATGGTGACCGTGCCAAGGCGTGCGACCCGATGCTTACTACGGTTGAGCAGCGAGGTGTAGCCGTAGGCGAGGAAGCTGCCAATATTCTGATTGGTCAGGTGGAAGGCTCCATCCCTAGAGATGAGGTGGAGAAGAGAGTGGTGAGAACACGACTCGTGGTGAGAGGAACAACAAGATAAAAATATAAAAACAATATAACGATGAAACAAAAACCTGATTTAAGTTTCTGGAAGCTCTGGAACTTGAGCTTCGGATTTTTCGGAGTACAGATTGCCTACGCCCTACAGAGCGCCAACATCTCCCGAATTTTTGCAACGTTGGGTGCTGACCCACACAACTTGAGTTATTTCTGGATTCTCCCTCCATTGATGGGAATCCTGGTTCAGCCTATCGTGGGCACGTTGAGCGATAAGACGTGGTGCCGCTTCGGTCGCCGCATCCCTTATCTCTTTGTGGGTGCTACGATTGCCGTCCTGGTGATGTGCCTGCTCCCGAACGCCGGTTCGCTCGGACTGACCGTGAGCGGTGCGATGCTCTTCGGTCTGATAGCGCTGATGTTCCTCGATACGAGCATCAATATGGCGATGCAGCCGTTCAAGATGCTGGTAGGCGATATGGTAAATGAAAAACAGAAAGCAAAGGCTTACTCTATCCAGAGTTTCCTCTGCAATGCCGGTTCTGTAGCCGGATATATCTTCCCATTCCTCTTTACCTTCCTCGGTATCAAAAATTATGCTGAGAAGGGTGTGGTTCCTGATTCTGTCATCTGGTCGTTCTATATCGGTGCGGCTATCCTGATTCTCTGTGTTATCTACACCACGATGAAGGTGAAGGAGTGGAATCCACAGCAGTATGCGGAGTATAATGAAGCGAAGAGTGAAGAGGAAAGAGTGAAGAATCCTAATGCTGAGGCTTCTGAAGACAAGGCCGGTTGGATTACTTTGCTCCGCAAGGCGCCATCTACCTTCTGGAAGGTGGGACTGGTTCAGTTCTTCTGCTGGGCTGGTTTCCTTTATCTCTGGAATTATTCTACGGGAGCCATCGCTGAAACCGTATGGAATACGACCGATCCTGCTTCTGAAGCATTCCAGGAGGCAGGCAACTGGGTGGGCATTCTCTTTGCAGTTCAGGCTGTAGGTAGTGTTATCTGGGCTGTGATTCTCCCTCTGTTTAAGAATACGAAGGTGGCATACGCTGTCAGTCTGGTTATCGGTGGTGTGGGTTTTGCCCTGATACCATTCCTGCATGACCAGTATCTGCAGTTTATTCCGTTCCTGATGATTGGTGCCGGTTGGGCAGCCATGCTGGCGATGCCTTTCACCTTTGTTACCAATGCTTTGCAGGGATATGGTCACATGGGTGCTTATCTCGGTCTGTTTAACGGAACCATCTGTATCCCTCAGATTGTGGCTGCCATCTGCGGTGGAACTGTCCTGAGTCTGGTGGGTTCTCATCAGAGCGATATGATGATTGTGGCAGGTATCCTGCTGATTGCGGGTGCGCTGTCTGTGAGTATTATCAAGTATAAGAAATAGGTGTAAGTAACAGAGTGAACGATTAATTGATTGTTTCTACGGAGTGGGGAATGTGCAAACGTTTGCAAGGTTTGTGTGAGAAAAAATGCAAATTTCTGATACGTTTTTCATACGTTTTTCTTACCTTTGTAGCAGCAAATATAAATTATAACATTTTCAAGAGCCTTTAAGAGTCTTATGACAGTACAGTTTAATATTGAGTATAAAGCAATGTTCGGCGAACAGATCGTCGTAAACATTCAGACGGAGGAAGGTGAGCTGAAACTTCCTCTCGAGACAACAGATGGTCAAAGATGGGCATGCGACTGGTGTGTTGAATCACCAGAAAAATCGTATACCTATTATTATAGTGTAGAACGTGAAGGAAGAGCAGTCAAGACCGAATGGCTTATAATCAAGCATCAGCTCGATGTAAATGCCAGAAAGGCAAAGGTTTATACCCTTTACGATCATTGGAAGGCTATGCCGGAGGATGCTTACCTCTACAGCAGTGCCTTTACAGATTGCATCAATCATCAGGCTCCACAGGAGATGAAGCCGGAAACGGGCAG
>PPYE01275823.1_pt1 | contig 14075 bp, 11 predicted proteins | sample 1559881 | NCBI WGS metagenome assembly PPYE01 (sample SAMN08240022, study PRJNA423297) | Human gut metagenome, whole genome shotgun sequencing project.
CACTTCATACTACGTATAAACCGATTAATTTACTTTAGAAGCGTGCATAACCTAAAGCATGTTGCGCAGCCAAATTAATTAAACTCCATTGCCGGTCGTAACCAGGTTGGAAGAAGAAGTCAGCTTCGGCTAAATCTTCAAGCGTCAAACGATGTTCTACCGCTAATGCCAAAACATTTCCTTGAGCAGTCAAATCGCATGTTGAAAGAACTGCTCCGCCTAAAACAATGTGGGTATGGGGATCAAACGTGATATCAACATCCACGCGAACATTTCCCTCTGACTCAGGAACGTATGCTGGACGGATGTGGTCAACATAGTGTGAATTAACAATTTCAACATTGGAGCGTTCTGCAGTAAATTCATTTACACCCGTAGAAGCAAAGTGTTCGTCAAATACATGCAATGCTGATGAGCCAACTACGCCTTTAAAGATTTGGGTTGGTTTCTTCTCAAAAATATGGTTTACAACGTATTGGGCTTCACGCCGGGCAGTTGTAGCTAAAGCAATTGGAGATGGTTTTCCAGCCGGAATAGATAGTGGTAAGATGGCATCTCCGACTGCAAATATGTCGGGCACGTTGGTTCTCAAGTAGCCATCCACATTGATGAATCCGCGATCTGTCAGGTCTACTACGCCCTTGAGCCATTCTGTATTAGGTTGTACACCAGCAGCTTGAATTACAAGGTCCGCAGGATAACTACCTTTCTTAGTTTCCACACTGGCAACTTTTCCGTCGCCCTTAAATGCGGTAATGCTCTGGCTCATTTCTACTTGGACACCGTTGTCAGTCAACGTTTTATCGATAATTTCAGTCATTTCAGGGTTGAGGTAATTGCCGAGGGGACGATCGATGAAATCAAATAAAGTGACGTGTTTACCTTTCTTAGCAAATACTTCAGCTGCTTCAATCCCGATATATCCTGAACCAACCACCGCAACATTTTTAATACTATCATCAGTTAATGCTGCCTTAATCTTTGTAGCCCAGTCGTAACCACGCATTAAATATACATTTTCAAGGTCAGTTCCCGGTACTGGCAAATTCTTAGGCGTTACTCCTGAACTAAGAATCAATTTATCATAAGCAACTTGTTCTTCTGTACCTTCTTTTAAATCCTTAACGGTTACCTGCTTTTGGTCAACATCAATTGCCGTAACTTGGTGATTATTATAAATCTTTCCGCCCTTGGAAGTGATGTCTTCTGGTCGGAAATTCCTTACGTCATTAACATCTGTAACTTTGTCTTCTAAGTAAAGTTGCATCCCACAGGACATGAACGATACGAAATCACCCATTTCATAAATCGTAACATCGACGTTATCGTATTTATCCAACAACTCAATTGCCGATTCATGCCCGCCATGTGATGCCCCAACAATAATAACTTTTGCTTTATCCATCTATAATATCCCCCTATTCATAATATTACAGCTATAGTGTAACTCTTTTTGTAAACCGCTTACAAACAAAACGACAATAATTTTACAAAAACTATACTTTAATGCATTAAATGTATTTGTTTAAATAAAATTATTAAGTACTTAACGTTAGATAAGTTAGAGTTTAAATAGAGGTAACCAACAAATTTCCTAATAAAAAAGCTGCCCATTTTAATAATCAAACAGCTTCAATTATTGTACCTACGCCCATACCACCACCAACGCAAAGGCTAGCAAGGCCCCTCTTTAATTTTTGATCGTGTAACTCGTATATCAAACTCACTAATATTCTTGCTCCCGAAGCGCCTACTGGGTGTCCCAAAGCAATCGCACCACCATTAATATTCACATTCTCTGTTTTTAACTTTAATTTTCTAACACATGCAATCGATTGCGCTGCAAAAGCTTCGTTGAGCTCATACAAATCAATGTCTTCTTTCGCTAATCCTGCATTTTTTAATACTTCGTTAACAGCATAGTACGGTCCCATGCCCATCATGTCTGGACTTAAACCTATCAGAGAACAATTCACCCACCTTGCTAAGGGCTTTAATCCGTGTGCGATAACTGCTTCCTTAGAAGCAAGGATTAGCGCTGCAGCCCCATCGTTAATCCCAGAAGAATTGCCGGCAGTAACCTCCCCATCTAGCTTAAACGCCGGTTTTAAATTTCCCAATTTTTCGATGGTTGTGTCCTTTCGTGGAGCCTCATCTTTGTTAAATAAATATTTGCCATCCGCTTGATTTACGGTTATTGTTGTAATTTCTTTATCAAAGCGACCGTTATTTTGCGCATCAACTGCCTTCCGGTGACTAGCTAAAGCAAACTCATCCATTTCACGTCTGCTAACATGGTATTTCGAGGCAACATTTTCAGCAGTAATTCCCATATGATAGTGACCCCAGGCGTCAGTTAGAGCGTCACTTAGAATTGCATCTTCTAAAACTTGATTACCAAGTCGCTGCCCAAATCTCGATTTACGCGAAATTAAAGGCGCTGCCGACATGCTTTCCATTCCTCCAGCAATTACGACTTTTGCCTGTTTTGAAGCGATAAGGCTTGCCGCTAAATTGATACTAGATAGACCAGACCCGCACACATCATTAATAGTGATGGCCGGTACAGAATAATTAATGCCTGCGGATACCGCTGCTTGCCTTGCTGGGTTTTGACCATTACCTGCTTGAATCACATTCCCCATAAGTACTTGATCAACGTAATTATCCACTAAATTAGCTTGTTCCATTGCCGCCTTTATTGCAAATCCGCCTAATTCAGCGGCTGTAAATCCTTTTAGACTTCCACCTAGTTTGCCAATTGCCGTCCGTTTGGCTGCAACTATATAAATTTCATCCAATCCTTGTTCACCCCATAAATCTTGATAAATGCCATTTTATTTAAAAGAAGCGCACAACTGCTCGTTAATATGCAAAAAATTTATTGACGCTCTTCATCAAGAATATCTGAGCGCTTTCAAAACTCGTTCTCTCGTTTATTCTTAAGCACTAATGTTATCACTTGTTATATTTCTTTACATATACTATTTATACATCAGGCAAAATCATTACGCTTTTTTATAAAATGCGTTCTCCACTTTGCCCAATTTCTAAAGCGTTTTACCCAAAAATCCTCCATATTCGATAAACTAAAATATGCTAAAATCACATTAGAAAAAGAATTTATAGGAAAAATAGCGTATAAATGCCCAGACATCACGCGAAAGTCCGTCAACGATGGTTATTGGCAACGAACGGATTTATCTAAAATATGCTATATCATTTAAGTGAATGGAGAATTTTTATGAGTAGTGAAAAAATTGAATGGCGTAAGGAAGAAAAAGGCTTTTCCCTTAGGAAAAAGCCTCAAATATTAACCATCCCCGAACAAAATTATTTTAGTATTGCCGGCGAAGGTGATCCTAATTTACCTGATTTTCAGAAAAGGGTTCAATCCCTGTATCCTGTTTCTTATGCTATTCGGATGAGTCAAAAGAAAGGCTGGGACATCCCTAACTTTAAGCTATATACAGTGTACCCACTCCAAGGTTACTGGGGAATTCAAGACCAATATTTAAATGCTCCGGTAATGAAAAAAGAACACTTTAAATACATTATCAGCATTAAACAACCAAGTTTTGTAACTGACGAGATTGCTAAAGAAGCTCTAGAACGTGCTAAACCTAAGATTGATGCTTCCCTGTTTGATCAAATTTATTTCGAGCATCGTCCAGCACAACTGGTCGCCCAAATCGTACACGTTGGCTCATTTGATACTGAACCCGAAAGTTTTCAAAAATTAGAGCAATTTATTGATGAAGCTGGTTATCAACGTAGCGAAAAGGAACATACGGAAATCTATATGAGCGACTTCCGCCGGATTGAGGAAGCTAAGCGCAAAACTATTTTACGAGTGGCTATTCAGGAGAAACAGTAATTAGTTAAAGGTGATAGTTTAGCTGAATAGCGCTTGTTGGCTCTGTGAATATTGTCAAGTATACCCAATTTTTCAAGTAAGGTATCTATTTTTTCGAATGAAAAGACCTTGAGGATTTTATTTCAATCTTTAAGGTCTTTTTTGTTTTTTAGCTAAAACACTAGATATCCATTCTTAACCACCAAATTTTGTGTAAACACAAAGCTTTGTAACCATTCTTTATGTTTCCCACCGCTTAAACCAACTAATCCCACCCGCCAAAAATAATAAGCTAGTGACTAGGCTGGCTACTATTCCAATTACCCCTGTTTGTTCTGCTAAACCGATAACCTGGTTCCTAAAATTTTCGTCTACCAAATTAACTACAAATACATTTGTAATCTCAGACAACCGATAAGCATACGTCCAAGGAATTAAATACCAAATTTTCTCACCAAGATTGGTTGTTCCAATAAGGGTTGATAATAAAAAGCCGAAAATGCTCACGCTAATTGAAATTCCTAAATCCCATCTAAAACTTATCCAGATTTGTAGGGCAACCACCGGCAGAGTTCCAATCACTCCAAGAGCCACTCCCATAAGTAATATTCTTAATGGAATCGCATTTGCTAGCCCAAAAGTACCTAACCAAAAGATCCCCGTAGATAACAGAATACTAACTAAAAAGCATAAACATAAAAAGATATACTTCGTTAAAAAGATTTTCTTCCTGGAAATTTGGTCAGCGAATAAAGCGGAAAATTGTTTTATTTCAGCTTCTTTATGGATATCTAGTCCTACCAAAACACCTATAAATAACGGCATAATCAAAGATAGCCATATATTGAACCATGTGTTAATAAGATTTATTCGTACAATCCCTTTATGCGTCCAAATATAAAGTAACGTAAAAAACGCAAGCAAAATTGGAAACGCGATAACCATCCACCGAATGCCAGTCCTTTTAATTTTAAGCCACTCTGCACTAATGAAATTCATTTGAGGATACTCTCCTTTTTAAAAATCGCGGCACTTCCAAAAGTAAGCACTACAAATAATCCTACCGCTAGTGAAACACCAACCGGGACCACTGAAGTATTTAGAAGTGCATCTCCAGCCATCAGTTTTGTTCCGTTCGGATGTACTCCAATCAAGGGACTCAATACTCGAATACCCCAGGTCCAAGGGTCAAAAAGCCAAAAACTTCTGGCTGCAAAATACATCCCGCTAAAAGCACCCATAATAGCTACAGAAAAATTCAATAAATGCCCCCATAAGTAATCTAATATTAGATGCAACGGTAACAAGGGAAGTAAACATACCCAACAAAACAAATCATCCCGGACTAAATCCACAATTGGAATGGGACCGCCCACAAGCATTATTCCAATTATCGTAAGACCAATTGCCAAACAAAGGTTAGGAATTATCATATAGATTGCGAAAACAATAATCTTATTAATCCATAATTTTTGGGGAACAATATTATGAATTAATTGCGCTTCAAAATTCCTCCCCTCATTTTCTGTATTAATAATCATCATTGCTAATAATGCAATACTGATTGGCAAAAATACTGCCGGCCACCAATTAAAAATAAGTCCGAATATCTTATCCCAAGTAAAGGTGTTATTATGTGCCGCGATTGCCTCTTTCGTGTTAGCCGATATTATGGCAATCATTACTGTTAGGATCAATGGCAGAATTGGGATTAGGAAAAACATCTTTTTCAGAAAAGTCCGCCTATACTTTAATATTTCGACCGCAATACTATTCATAACGTTCACCCTTAGTTAACACAATCTTAGTAAAGAAATCTTCCAAGCTTTCTTTTTGATCTGGTACGCCTTCAAACAACAATTTCCCCCTATTAATGATGCCAATTCGGTCGATTACTTGAGCTACTTCAGATAAAATATGGCTAGAAAGAATCACCGTAATCCCTTGTTTAGGGAAACCTGCGATTAAGTTCCGCAGTTCTTTAACCCCGAAAGGGTCTAACCCGTTGGTTGGTTCGTCTAAAATAAGCAATTTCGGATTATTCAGCAAAGCCAGTGCAATTCCTAATCGCTGTTTCATTCCCATTGAGAACTTACCCGCCGTCTTTTTGTCAGTCTTTTTTAGATCAACTATTTCTAAGACTTCACTAATTCTGCTAACAGGTATGTTCAATAATTTAGCGTGGACTAATAAATTTTCCTCGGCAGTTAAATTATTATATAAAGCGGGCCCTTCAATCAGCGCACCGATGTTATCTAGATCTTTTCTAGATATCGGATGTCCATCAAATATAATATTCCCTTCGGTAGGCGCTAGTAGCTGAACAATCATTTTTAATAACGTAGATTTGCCCGCTCCGTTAGGTCCTATCAGACCATATACCGTATTCCTTTTAATGTGCAGTGAGATATCATTATCAGCTAATTCATTTTTGAATTTTTTGGATAAATGACGAGTTTCTAAGATTAAATCTTCCAAACGTAATCCCTCCCTGGATGCCATTGTTTATGGCATTTGTTCCAACCATTGATAAATAACTAAATCGCAATCGTTGCCTTTCATTCCTTAGATCTTCCTTTATAGAAATCGATTTCAAAAATACGGCTGTCCACGGCATCTAACCACTCGATCGATAAGGATTGAAAGGTTCTACTTTATGTAAAATGCAGGAAGTAACATTAACTTTCACGCATTTTAATTAACTTAATGCATCCTATTGAATTCAAAACTTTTTTAGGTAAAATGGGGACCATCGTCATCCTGCATTTCGCGAAACTTACATTTCAAATCTACTAATAAACTTTCAACTTTTGATTTCACCTAAAGGATAGCACTCGATTACCTCTTAAAATGCATTCTGAATATTCTTTAAAGTTTCTTAGCTTTACCATTTCACCTAACTACTAACACGCGCAGCTAAATGATTAGCCAGTCCTAATCTCATTGGTTAGCATCTAAAATTGTCCCTCCCTGAATTTTAAAAAAACAAAAAAGGAAACCACTTCGTCGTTAAACGAAATGATTTCCTTAATAGCCACTACTTACTAATAGCGTGGCTTTTGAATGTGCAAAACGCTAAAATCAGACTATTTGGCTTCGATGACGATTTGATCATCAACCAAATCAGCTTTCAAGTTCTTCACATCTAAATGATCAAGATAGAAATCAGTAACCTTGTCCCGAATTTGTTGTTCGATCACTCTTCTTAGTGGACGAGCGCCCATTGCTTCATCGTAACCTTGTTCCATTAACCAATCCTTGGCTGGTTTAGTTACTTCCAAAGTCAAATCTTTCTTCGCCAATGTCTTTTGAACATCCGCAATCATTAGATCAACGATTTGACTTAAGTCTTTCTTAGTTAAGTGTGAGAATTCTACGATACCGTTGAACCGGTTTAAAAATTCTGGCCGGAAGAACGGTGCAAGTCGATCCATTAGAGATTGGTCCTTAGCATCGTCGCCGGTTAATTTTTCGTTACCGAATCCAGCGTTTGACGTTGCAATAATAATTGTGTTCTTGAAGTTGATTACGTTTCCTTGACCGTCCGTTAAACGTCCGTCATCCATTACTTGAAGTAAAAGTGTTAGGACTTGGGGATCCGCTTTTTCAATTTCATCTAATAAAACAATTGAATATGGATTCCGCCGTACACGTTCGGTTAGGGTATTTGAGTTATCATCGTATCCTACATAACCAGCTGACGTACCAATTAATTTGGAAACCGCCGTCCGGTCCGAATATTCACTCATGTCCAACCGAATAATCGCATTCTTATTGCCAAACATATCCAAAGCCAACTGTTTAGCTAGTTCAGTTTTACCAACCCCGGTCGGGCCGACGAATAGGAAGCTGCCAATTGGTTGTTCACCTTCAGAGAATCCAGCCCGGTTCCGTCGAATTGCCCGAGCAACCATTTCTACCGCTTCGTCTTGACCGATGACCTTGCTCTTCAAACGACTATCTAAATCTTTTAGCCGTTCAATATCGTTAGCGCCCATGTCAGAAACTGGAATTCCGGTTAACCGTTCTACCGATTGAGCAACGTCGTCCACCGTTGCAACGACTTCTTCTTTCTTATCTGCATTCTTAATTTGCTTGTTGGTCTCTTCAATCCGTTGCTTTAGGTCAGCGGCACGTTTGAAGTCTTCTTCTTTAACAGCCTGTTCCTTTTCTTTTTCAAGCTTATTGAGCTTTTCTTTTAAGGTTGCTTGATCACTTTCAGGCTGCCGAGCTGCTAAGTGGGCGGCGGTCATATCGATCAAGTCAATCGCCTTATCTGGTAGAGTTCTTTGTGGAATGTACTGAACCGAATAATCCACCGCTGCCTTCAAAACATCATCGGGGAGTTTTACGTGATGATGTTTTTCGTATAAGTCCTTAACACCTTGCAAAATTTTAAACGTGTCTTCCGCGCTTGGCTCATTGACCACTACGTCGTTAAACCGCCGAGCTAGCGCTGCGTTCTTCAAAATTGTATTACGGTATTCGTCTTGGGTAGTTGCCCCAATGACGGTTAATTCACCACGGGACAATGCTGGCTTAATAATATCTGCCATCCCTTTGCCACCATCTTCGCCGCCGGTTGAACCCGCGCCAATAATTTGGTGAATTTCGTCAAAGAATAGGATAATATTTCCAGCTGCCTTAACTTCTTTGACTAAGTCTTTGATGTTTTCTTCAAACGACCCCCGGTATTGGGTTCCTGCTTCTAGAGAGGATAAATCGATTGAATAAATTTCTTTGCCTTGAATAGCTTCCGGAACGTTACCATTTACAATTGCTTGTGCTAAACCTTCGACAATTGCAGTTTTACCGACTCCGGCGTCCCCAACTAAAATGGGGTTATTCTTTGTTCTCCGGCTCAAAATTTCCGCCGTTTCTTGAATTTCATTTTCACGTCCAATAACTGGATCTAGCAGACCATCGCGGGCTTGTTCAGTCAAGTTAGTTCCTAACTTCTCCAAAATACCACCCTTTTTAAGGGCCTGTTGTCCGTCCTTGGATACTTCGATTGTTTTTGCATTTTCTGGTAGTTTACCAGTTGCTCGATATTGAGCAAACTCATCTGGTGTTAACGACTGCCCATTGACCAAGTAACGAGCGGAATCCGAGTTAGGATTTCCCATCCGTTTGAATACTTGATTAAAAATATCATCCATATCATTGTTGAAAAAAGGATCATTTCCGTAAAAATTGGCCATGTAACAACACCTCCGTTAATTAAATGAAGTAAAAATCGTGTTGCAATATTAATTAGAAGCACTCTTTTCACCTACGACTATAGTATACACCCTTCTTAGCACTCTGTTAAGTAAAGTGCTAACTCGATTACCCTGTATAATATTTATGGGCGTGAAATACCATATTAGCGGGATTTCCCGGTTTTAAAAGTTTTCCGTAAGGATTAAATATTGCGCCTTGATATCTAAATTTAAACATTTTGGATCCTTAAATTTCACTTCCGTACAGCAAGTCGAAATCCATTGGCAAATCTAGAAATATCTCCAGCCTGCCACTAACTTTTACAATCGATAGCCATTAAAAATTTGGCTCGGAAATAAAAAAGGAAACCACTCGCCACTAGACGAAATGATTTCCTTTTAGTTATTGAATATTTTTAGCAACTTACTCATGCAGCTGTTTTAAAGCTGCTTTAGGGACGTCCTTTTTAGCAACCTTTTCCCAAGAAATCACTTGGTGCCGCTTGGTGTTATATCCAACCTTTAAATATGCATGTAGTTTTAAGGGCCGTTCTAGCCCGCCTCTAAACTTAGCCATTACTTTTTGGCCATTTTGATCATAGATTGGTTGATGATACATGTAATCCACGACTTGGCTACCCGAGTCATCTTTTTCAACAATTTTGGTTCCCTGATTAGTGATTTGAGTGTAATAATTTTCGGTACCGTAGTTGGACTTATACCAGAAATAAGCACCCCCGAAAATGAATAAAAATATTGCAACAATGATACCGCTAGCTATAACTCGTTTACGCATAAACTATTCTCCCATTCTAAAAAAAGGCTAACAAGAGTCCAAGTAAAATCCATCCTAACACAATCGCAATGGTTGTTTTCTTATAAATCACTAACAAAGCGATATATTCACGAATTAGCGCGCTAGGTAAAAAGTAAAATGAAGTTGGTGAACCCACACCATTTGCATTTAATCCCGCCTTACGAGCATAAATTGCACTGCGCAATACATGATAGTTGTTAGTAGCAAAAATAACCTTAGGCATTCCTGACTTTTTCCAATCCTTTTCAATCTTTTGCTTTGAAAATTTCATATTTTGTAATGTAGTGGTGGATTGGTCTTCTAAAATGATTTTATCTTCGGGAACATGCTGACTTTTAAGGTATTTCGCCATGGCATAGGCTTCTGAAACGGGTTCATCAGGTCCCTGCCCGCCACTAACTACAAACTTAGGGTTTCCATCCTGTTTCCAAAAGTATTCTAACGCTTTGTCTAGTCGCCCTTTTAAGAGCGGAGTTACGGTTTCTGACCTTATTCCAGCGCCTAACGTAATAATATAATCGACTTTTTCTCTTATAGGAATTATTTGATACAGAAAAGAATAGAACAAATAACAACTAAAGATAAACGTAAAAGTTACGTCGATTCCTATAAAAACGAACAAGATGCCTGTTAACCGCCCCAAGTACTGGTTGGCAAGTAAAATAGCCGCACCCGCACCCAATACAAGTAATAGGTTAACTCCAAAAATTAGCGACAATTTAGCCGTCAAACTTTTGCCTTCGCGCGTTTGCATGACGTAGGTATTAATAATTAAACTAAAACCGACCAGTAACGGAACCACGATAATCCCTAATAGTAAAAACACCGCAAGACTAATGATTCCAATCCTAGAATCCCCAGCTAGATAAGCGGCAATTCCTAAAGTCGCTAGTAAAGTTAAATTAATACAGCTTCCCGCAAAAAGATTCCTGCAATAAAATTACGCCGATCTTTATATAGGTAAATGCTAGAAACTAAAATAGTAAGAAATAAAAAAAGGTAAGTAAGCATTGCAACCTCCGCGAATTATTTAATAAATACGAAGCAACCATTAAAACTTTTGGTAAATTGCTATTGACTACACGTTATTATATCAACTAGTGGAGGTTCTTACCTCTAAAAAGGCTTGAACAAATCTGCTAAAATCTTTCTCGCCGTTAACTTTTCTGCACATTGCAGCCATAAGTCATCCCAAGGCCACACGCTTATTAACTGGCTTTTAATTTTAAATGTCATACTCATTAAAAACGGAACGTTAAATAGTTACACCGCAGTTTAGTTTCAAAAAAGGTATTGTAATAAATTATTGATTACCACCAAAATGCCAACGCTTAATAAACCAAGGGCTACGATATGTTGGACTTTACTGCGCTTCTTTTGGTTACCCAGCAGGACAACTCCTATTAAAATACAACAAATCCCCCCAAATAATAAAAATAAGGTTGCCCGTTTGAATAGTTTCAGAACTCACCTTTGAACCCAAAAACGAGATTGGCAGTCCAAATAATTTCACCTCTTGATCCCCATTTCGACTATGCGCCTTTAAAATCTGCTTACGTTACCTGCCATGGTTTTCACCACGATCTTGTTAACCGGATTTCCAACTAGTTCAGAATCTTTTTTTCTCGTTCCTTCGTAGGTAATTAGATAATCGCTTAATTTTTGATCAATACCTAAATGAACGTTGCCAGTCGTGGTTTTAACGGTTTCTTTAGTAAAGAGCTTATTATTATGCATAAGGGTAATCGCTCCGGTAGTGCTAATAAACGTTGCTGAATTTGCGGAATGACCGATATTAACCAACTCATCAATTGAAATTGCCCCTGTAGTTGTTTTTATTAGTACCTGATTGCTTTGTAGCGTATGCACCGCTATGTCACCCGTAGCAGATTTTAATGAAACCTTTTCTAAACTTAAGTTCTCGGCTCGCAGAGATCCGGTAATCGTTTTAACATTTATTTGACCCTTGTAAGCCGCCGGGACCCCCACCTTAACAAAAATTCCATCAAAAAAATTTAGTGGAGCTAACGGATTTTTCCTTTTTAGTTGTAAATCTAGCTGACCAAACTCCGCATTCTCCGTATACACAAATGAATTTTCTTGTGCGGCATTTGCGAAATAATACTCAATTTTAAGCTGTTCCCCCGCAGTCTGTTCAATAGTTCCCGTTCCCCTTTCAAAATACAAATTAATTTTGTGGACGGCCGATATGTCGTAGTGGTAGTGCATTTTTGCAGAGTTCACACCCTGAAATTGCTGATTCTTATACATCTTTTTTGCTAACCAACAAGAAATTGTTACCGATGATAATGCAGAAATCAATGTAATCGTTTTCGTTTTTAAACATCCTTTCATCAACCAAATTGGTTCATTTCCGATAACTTTAAAACTAGGTAACATTATCAATCTTTTTCAGTTCTGACCATCCATAATGCTAGTCACTCAAATAGCGAATCAACAAGATGTTCCAACATATAATCAAACACTTTTTCATGATCATAAGCAATTGCGTCTTTCTCCGCAGATAGTGCTAATAATGCGGATAAAATACCCATTACTTTTTCCATTGGTTGCTTACAAACTAGATTACTTTTCTTAATTGCAACGCCTAATTCCTCTAATGTGTATTCAGCATTATGCGCAGCTAATCTTTCCCTCGGCAAGCGGTTCAACAATGCTTTAAAGTCTTCACTAGCTAGGGTTTTAATCCAATTTCCCCTATCGTATTCTTCGTATAACCGTTTAAATCCCTTGATAAATCCTCTTTTATCTGGAGAATCGGCGATTGCATCATTCATGCGATTAATCATCCGATTTTGCACTCGGTCCATTACATCCGCAAAAAGTTCCTCCTTACTATTAAAGAAAATATAAAACGCACCTTTTGAAATCCCAACTTTATTACAAAGTGCATCAACATTAGTCTTTCGATAACCAACGTTCACCCAACTTTTTTCACATGCTGCATATAAGTTAGCCTTAATTTGGGCTTTTTCCGCAGTTGAAAAACCTCTTGTCATCACTTAGCCCTCCTAGATTTAAAAACGTATGACCAATTTTAAATTTATAGTCACAAAATAGTTAAAAAAATATTTCCTACGAATTTAGTTTGATTTAAATAATCTCTTTATTGCTAATTTTAGGTAATCTACACATTCTTTTTCATCACCGTCCCCATACACACTATCTAATAATTAACCCCATTACTATTTTAACCCATTGTAATCCTTTCTTCCGTTTTAAGCTAGGCCAATTGCTAAAAATTTCAAGTTTAACCTAGCGTTAATTTGGGGCTATCGGTGTTAGTAGGTGAGTAAACGTCTATATTGAGTTTTTAAAAATAAAAAGCCCCGTTAAAAATACAATAAAACTAAGCGATGTCTCGTCAATTGAATATAGACAAAACACCGCTTAAAAAGACAATCTAATATTTATTGGCCCCGCCTCTTATCAGTTAGCCATTTGATTACTACAGCTTAATAGAATACATATTAGCTAATTTATCAATTATTATATAAGATGAACCGTAAACATAGACCTTTTGAGAATTATTACATTAAGTTAGTTATTCTAACTACATATGATATATAACTTCACTTACAAAGAAGTGCTGTTCATGTTTAGAATTTCTAAGCAATTGCGTAAAACATCAGGATTCTCTACAATAACCAAACAAATTTGTTCTTTACTCCTAGTTAAATTTTCAAACAGCATTTTAGTCGAATTGTAGTACGTTGGGGCAGACTGAAGCCTCCCATTCTCGTACCTAAAATTTTTCCCAATGCAGACTGCTACCCTATCAAATTCTTGTCCTATGAGTTGATGGGAATTAAGATACTTTTTATTTATAAATTTATCAATATATTCGCTGTTATAAAGCGACGGAGTAAAACATGTTATTTTCCAGCCTTGATTATCGAGGCTATCAATACACTTATGTGCATCTTGTTCATTATCGTAGTATTTAAGGAATATATTACTTTGGACAATCTTATCTTTAGAGGAAGTGTCTCTACGATTAAATAATTGTTTAATGAAAGTAGCAATTGATTTGTTATTTCGTATTTTATCCTTTAGTTTTACCATCAAAACATTGGGGTGGTTTTCTAAAAATTCAAATACCGCTTCTTTACTTTCAATATCATGCAGCCACTGATTAGGATCTCCACACATAATTATTTTTATGTGCTCAGTCTCGCTT
>PPYE01030815.1_pt1 | contig 14073 bp, 14 predicted proteins | sample 1559881 | NCBI WGS metagenome assembly PPYE01 (sample SAMN08240022, study PRJNA423297) | Human gut metagenome, whole genome shotgun sequencing project.
CAAGCTGGGGGCCGGGTACAGTGAAGCGGAAATTCGTGCGGTGCTGGCCGGAGAAAAACAGCATACGCCCCGTAAAAAATCCGCCGTGCAGCCGGAGACTCCCAAGGTCAATCTGCTGGTTGACATTCAGGCAAAATTACAGGCTGGGAAAGGCGCTGGGTACGCACGCTGGGCCAAGGTTTTTAACCTGAAGCAAATGGCGCAGACCGTAAACTTTCTCACCGAACATCAGCTGCTGGACTATGGGGAGCTGGCAGAAAAAGCGGCGGCAGCCACCGCCCACCACAACGAGTTGTCGGCACAGATCAAGGCGGCGGAGAAGCGCATGGCGGAGATCGCCGTCCTGCGGACCCATATCGTCAACTATGCCAAGACCCGCGAGATTTATGTCGCCTACCGAAAGGCCGGTTATTCCCGGAAATTCCGGGAGGAGCATGAGGAAGAAATCCTGCTTCATCAGGCGGCAAAAAACGCCTTTGACGAGATGGGTGTGACGAAGCTGCCCAAGGTCAAGGACCTGCAAGCCGAGTATGCCAAACTGCTGGAGGAAAAGAAGAAAACCTACGCCGAGTACCGGCGCTCCCGCGAGGAAATGCGGGAACTTTTGACCGCCAAGGCCAATGTAGACCGGTTGCTGAAAATGGACGAGGAGCAGAAAAAAGAACAGGAAAAAGACCATGACCAGCGGTGAGCCGGTCATGGTCCAAAGCGTCCAACGGACGCGCAGCCGCAGAATGAAATTCTGCGTTCAAGGGGGCTTGGGGGCGCTGCCCTCAACAAGCAGACGGCATGGAATGTGAGTGTGTATTAACACTCGCATTGCTTGCTACAATATGTTTGACCCCAAGGACAGCGTTCCCAGGTAATGCTGTTCAGAGGTTCAAGCCTAAGCTACAATGATGAGGTAATCGGTCTAACGAGGCATTGCTTGAGCTAACCACGCTCGTCCGTGCAAACTGTTAACCGACCCTCTCATTGCAGCGTTCGATTTACGCAGGTTGAATCATCGGAGCAATCCGTACATTCGTGTAACTAAGCAAGCTGAATCGGTAATGAACGGTGGCGGTCGCCGGTTATAAAACCAAACAAGGGAGGAATGTGTATGAGTGCAGGAGTCATTACAGCGGTTGGGATAGATGTCTCAAAGTATAAAAGCACAGTTGCGGCCAGAAGGCCAGGCGGCGAAGTGGCCTTGCTCCCATTTGATGTCAGCCATGATGTCGCTGGTATCAAGAAACTGCTTGAAAAACTGCATAGCCTCGAAGATGAAGATGGCGAGATTCGGGTTGTTATGGAGCATACGGGAATGTATTGGAGACCCGTGGCTTTGGCTCTGCAACAGGCCGGATTTTTTGTCAGCGTTGTGAACACGATCCTGATTCACAACTTCAGCGATAATTCACTGCGCAAGATCAAAACGGATAAAGCGGATGCGTTGAAAATCGCAAATTACGGCCTTACATTCTGGATGGATCTGAGAGAATATTCCACAGAGGATGAAACTCGGCAAATGCTGAAGATCCAGAGCCGACTTTATGAGCGGACAACTACCACTGGTACGATGTTAAGAAACGGCTTGATTTCGCTCCTGGATCAGACATTCCCTGGTGCAAATAAGCTGTTTCTAAATGAAGGCAGGAACACAAAGGGCCATGTCAAATGGGTGGATTTCGTGATCCGTTTTTGGCATAAAGAATGCGTGGCAGCATTATCCCTACATACTTTTGCAGACACCTTCCAAAAATGGTGCCAAAGAACCGGTTATAGATTCAGCACTTCTGATGCCGAACGAATCCATACCGCAGCCAGGAATGCTGTTGCCACGCTTCCTAAAAATGATAGTACAAAACTGCTGATAACACAAGCGGCAATCAGCCTGAATACCGTGTATGACTCGCTCCATGCTCTCCGCACGGAAATGAACCGGCTGGCCTCCCTGTTGCCAGAATACGAACTGGTAATGGCGATGGAAGGTGTCGGAAAAATCACCGGGCCGCAGCTGATGGCTGAGATTGGTGATGTCCGCCGTTTTTCACACAAAGGCGCTCTGGTTGCTTATGCCGGTGTGGATGCACCACCGTATCAATCTGGTACATTCGATGCAAAGAATCGCCATGTTTCCAAGCGCGGTTCGCCTCACTTGCGCAAAGTGCTGTTTGAGATCGCCTCCATGATCCTTGTTCACGGGAATCCCGACAATTCTGTATTCTGCTTCATGGATAAGAAACGAGCAGAAGGAAAGCATTTCTATGTTTACACCGTGGCCGGAGCTGCAAAGTTCCTGCGGATTTATTATGCAAGAGTAAAAGAATATCTGAACACGCAAGAAATCGCTTAACTCTGCTGTAAACACAAAATCTCAAAGTCACAAAACACTCAGGTCTGCAATTTTCACTTTGTTGCAGGTCTGTTTTGTTATGCTCATTTTCTGACATCCGATTTTCCATTTTGGGACTTGACACCTATTAGCAGGTTTGCCAGTTTTTACCCCAAAACGAAAGGAGCCAGTGAGGAAACAGTCAAATTTCACTCACCGGCTCAATTCGTTTCAAATTTTTTAGATAGTTCAGTTAGTTCCTGCGTGGTTTCCCGCGTATGATGTAGCAGAGTTTCACGCATCTCTGACGGACAGCTTGAATAAAGCAGTTTCATCTGATTTGCTCCCTCATCTTCCAGGGAAACATCTGGATGGATCAGAGAATCCAGAGAAATGTTCAGCACATTTGCCAATGCTCTTAAAATCAAATAGGACGGATTCATCTGCCCTTTTTCAATCTTTGCAATTTGCTTTACAGAAACATTGCTCAGGTCTGAAAGCTCCTGTTGTGTCAGTCCTTTTTGTTTTCTGGCTGCTCTCATTTTTTGCCCTAAAGCAATCAAGTCATCAATCGGCATAATCATTCACCTCAATAATATTGTATCGTTCCGATTTCAACAAAGGAATAACCTTATTATACCGATACAAAGATATGATTATGCCGTTTTTCCCAATTTAGAGCATTTCTTGCGCTTGTATTCTTTGAGTAGAAGAAATATAATTAAAAGGTTGATTGCATAATGAAGTTGGACACCTAACAAAAAAATCCATAGTGATTTTCCCTGCATGGTAGAATGAAGTTCCTACACAACATCTGCCAAGGGAGGGAAATCACTATGGACTGCCAAGATTATATCACAGAGCCAGCAGAACGCAAGAAGGGACAGCACCTTCAGCGTGAAGAACGAGGTGCCATCCAGCATCTCAAGCGCCAAGGTTACTCAAACAGAGCCATCGCCAGAGAGATAGGTTGCTCGCCGTCCACCGTGGCAAACGAACTGCGGCGCGGCACACCGCCTCGTAAGAGCAATAAGGGCAGGAAACCCGGTTACTCAGCAAGGCGTGGAGAGGCCGTCTACAAGGCCAACAGGAAGCTTTCTCGGAGACGCCATCGGATTTGCCGCTGCGCCCGCTTCCTTCGTTGGGTGGCAAGGCAGTTCAAAGAACACAAGTGGTCTCTGGATGCCTGCGTCGGTTATGCCCGTCTGCACAGGCTGTTCCCAGCGGACGAGATGGTATGCACTCACACCCTCTATAACGAGGTCTGGGCTGGCAATCTCGACTTGTCTGTGACGGAGCTGCCGGAGGCCATGAAACGCAAGCGGCACAAGGATTCTAAGCCCCGTGAACACAAGAAAGACTACGGCAAGGACATCGCCCAGCGGCCTGAGATTGCGGCTCTCCGCATCGAGGAAGGCCATTGGGAAGGCGACACTGTGGTGGGCAAGAAGGCTGGTAAGGAGGCCGTTGTCCTCTCCCTGTTGGAGAAGAAAACAGAAAACTACATCGCCCTCCATATTCCCGGCAAGGACGCTGACTCCGTTCTGAGTGCCATGCAGTTGCTCAAGGAAGAGTTTGGGAACAAGTTCTCGCAGGTCTTTAAGACCATTACCGTGGACAACGGCCCGGAGTTCTCCGGTTTCGCCCAGGTTGAGAACTGGGGTAGCCAGGTCTACTTCGCCCATCCCTACACATCCTGGGAGCGCCCTCAAAACGAGCGCCACAACGGGCTGTTCCGGGCCTTCGTGCCCAAGGGAGTATCTATTGGATCCTTCTCTCCTGAGTACATCTTATCTGCCGCTGATGAGCTGAACGGACGCCCTCGCAAGAAGCTGGGCTACCGTACCCCGGAGGAACTGTTTGAAAGGTTCCTCGACTCTGTTTACGCAGCCTCCGGCTGCGGCAGCATCGTCCACGATGGAAGCCAAAGCCTCCCATCATGCCCGACGCTCTGATGAACTAATTTCTACTGTGCAGGTGTCCAACTTGCACTTGCAATTTTCGAATATAATTAAAATGGAAAAAAATCGTTATCACATTAGCGCAATGACATGATTTGATTCTTTGCCGTTTTTACTCATGAAAAATAACGCGTTTTTTTATACAATATTTTTGTAGAACCAGAATAGAAAGAAGGACTACAAAACTTAACCAGGAGGTTTCGTATGGATATTGTATTGAAAAATGTGTGCAAACAATATGGGAAGAAAAGAATTGTTGATAATATAAATCTCACCATTCCGGCAGGAAAGATTTATGGATTTATTGGATTAAATGGTGCAGGCAAAACAACCACCATGAAAATGATGACGGGCCTGACGCCTGTGTCCGCCGGGGAAATAACCTATTCCGGGAAAAGCATTGAAGATATTAAAAAGAATTATTCCTCCTTTGGTGCGTTTATTAGCACACCCAGCTATTACAAGAATTTGACCGCATATGAAAATTTGGCCATGATTCAAAAGGTATTGAATCAGCCTCTGTCGGAGGTTGATAGGGTCTTGGAGCTGGTTGGCTTGAAAAACAGCAAACAAAAGAAGGTGCGGGAGTTTTCATTTGGAATGAAGCAAAGGCTGGGCCTTGCTTTTGCCTTTCTCAACAATCCAGATGTGCTGATTTTGGACGAGCCTACCAATGGCTTGGACCCCCAAGGGATTGTAGAAATCAGAGATTTGTTACATTACCTATCTACGGTGGAGGGTAAGACAATCTTTATTTCCAGCCACAACATTGCAGAATTAGAGCATATCTCAGATGTCATCGGAATTATCCATAAGGGAAAAATCGTTTTTCAGGGTTCCTTAGAAAGACTGTATAATGAATCGGGGCTAAGCTACCTTGTGGAAGTTGATGATGAGGATGGAATGAAGCAATTTTTGCAAGAGCAGAACATTTCGTTCGAAGTTGATAGAAATATCTTTGAAATTGTGGTTTCAAAGAAAAATATACCACAGATGCTCAACGAGCTGCAAAAAAGAAATGTATCTGTTTATGAAATTGTGGCAAATAGAAATTTGGAAAGTATATTCTTGAAGATAACCAAGGAGGGGAATTATGCTGCACGCAATTCAAGGAGAATTTAATAGATTGAAGAAAAATACAACACTGTATTTAAGCTTGGGTATCCTAATCTGTATGCAGATATTGCTGACCGTTGTGCAGATCGGCTTGTTTGAGGGAAGCGTCAATGGAATAAGTGACCCATATGTGCTTAAGCTGCTGTGGTTTACCAACACATCCACATTGTTTTCGATACTGTTTTCAGTTGTCTTAAACTATCAGGTTTTGTCAAAGGAATATACCAACAAAACATGGGAATTGCTTTTGCTGACCATTAAAAATAAAAATAAAGTTATTTTCTCTAAGTTTTTTGTTGTAAGTACGGTTCAAATTGCTTGCCAGATTGTAGTATGCGCCTTGTTTGCTCTAATAATGAACTGTTATTATGGACTGGAAAACAATATGGCACAGGCTTTTCCATTCTTTATGATGGATTGTGTAGGCAATTTTTTTCTTAGCTCATGTGTTTTTGGCATATATCTGATGGTCGAAAATGGCATGATAGCTATTTTGTGTTCCATACCGTTACTGTTACTTCCTACATTTTTAGGAAATCTGATTTCTTTGGGGAAATATCTTCCTTTTATGACGGTTGGCTATTTCCTAAACATAAGCATGAGCATGGATCTTTACACAAACATACTCCTCTGCCTGTATAATGTCATCTGCGGTATCATTCTAGTGTATGTTGTCAGCAAATTTTTTCACTTATAGATAAGGAGGGATACTATGATCAATTTGTTAAGATCTGAATTTCTAAAATTCAAGTCAAACATAATACTCATTAGCCTCATGCTTTTGGGTGTTTTCAATGTGCTGCTCCAATCGTACTTCGCATACAAAGAACCCGGCATCCCGTCTGCGGCCCTATACATTACTGGGTTGGATATATTCGTATCGGTTATATTGCCGATACTCATCCCTGTTTTTATTGCGTTTTCCTTTTATATGGATAATGAAAACAGCGGGTTTCAGTTGTTTACGCTGAAATGCCTTTCAGCAAGGAAGCTATTCTGTTCAAAATGGATATTTTGTGTGCTGATTCTAAGCATCTATTTCATTTTTGGCTTTTTAACAACGATTCCTTTCATGCTTTTCAGGGGAATTGGTATCGTTCATATCATGGGTGCTGCAATTCCATATATACTCAGCAGCATAATTGCGATTATCCTGCTCATAAATGTCGCCTTTGTGCTTTATATCATTTCAAAAAGCTATTTTATCCCGCCTGCGCTTAGCCTGGCTGGTTTGATTATAGGTGTTTTCAATATAGGAGAATGGTTGCCCAGGTTAAACATTTTCTCTTATCTGAGCCGGCTACTCTTTATAAAATCATTGAATACAGCGGATATTATAACTATTCTTTTGATGGTTGCTATTAGCTGTTGTTTGTTGCCAATAACCGGAAAGTTATATGTTAGGAATTTAAGCTATGGGGAATAAATCTTTTTTTCGAGGTTTCTTATTGTATCAAATGGCATCGTTCATGTTTTTGATTTGGGCAATTCTCAACATAGAACCGCTGTTTGAAAAAGGCAACTTAATATACATAAGCCTATTCATAGGTTTCAAACTAAGTGAGATTATTTTTCTAAAGAGCCTATACAATATTTCTCCTGTTGGGAAAAAGATTTTGCTTATATTCATCTTTTGTGAAGCGCACTTACTGTACCTACTGTCCTTAAGGGTAGAGTTTATATTTGTCGGCTATTTGGTTGGAATCATAATTCTGCAACGGTTTGTGAAAATATGCGTTCAGTTATTTTGCCAGGAAGAAATCGACAAAAGACTGTATTTGGCATATCGTGTATATGCCGTAGCCGGGATTCTTTCTTCTGTCCATTTGTTTAGAATGCCCACTATCCCGTTTGTTTTTAATCTGTATATTTTTGCATCACTTGCCTTTATAGGCATATGTATGGCTGTCTTTCGCAAAAAAATCATGTTTATTTTCAAGGGCAGCTACGCTTTTTTAGCCTTTTTAGCCATCGGACTTCTGCTTATCAATATGGGAGTGCCTGTATGGGGATGGATTACTTATGACCTGTTTTCCGTAGGCTGGATTGTAGTCCTGTTCAGTATATTGATTACCTTGTCCGGAGTTCTGTTCTACAATAACAAGAAAATCAAACTCAACATAGATTTCATCTTGTGCGTGGTGCTTTTATTTCTAATTGTTTTAATCGTTTTTGTGTTGGTGTTAAAAGTATCCATCATGCATTTGTTGATTTATGGAGCCGTGCTTTTTGAAATCGCATATATTTTTAGTCTGATTTTTCAAATGTCTAAAACAAATATAGCAAGAGAAAAGTCATTTGGATTAGGGATAGATCAAATTCTTCGAGAAGAAGATATTTACAAAGAAATTTCCAATTTTTTGCACGATGATATTCTTCAAGATTTGAATGCCATCAATCAGCTGCTGCAATTAAAGAACCAAAAAGAGGCTAAGGACATCATCGAGCAAACGATTCACCATTTGAGCCAGTTGACCAGGGAGAAGATGAATCAATACCATCCTACGCTTGCAGCATCGTGTTCGTTATATGAGAACTATTATTTGTTGCTTAATACAGTCAAGGTGAAATATCCAAGCAGAGATATACTTTGCAGATTGGATATGAGTAAGGATACCGTATTGATTGCTCCGTATGATGTCCTTGTGTATCGCTGGATTAGAGAAGCTGTAAACAATGCGTTCAAATACTCGGAAGCTGCAAACATAGAGGTGTTGCTCCAAAATCAGTCCGGGCATATTCAACTAACAATTAAAGACGATGGTATATTTGAAGATTCTTTGGATCTGAAAAAAGGCAAAGGACTTGCGACAATACAGAATCAGGTGGAGGCGCTAAATGGAATAATCCATTTTTCGTCAGGTGAGCCATCTGGATTGACGATTCACATAGAGTTTGATATGAAAGGAGATGATACGATTGAACATTTTGTTAATAGATGACCATCGCTTATTTGCGGAAAGCCTATCCTTAGCACTCAAGCAATCAATGGAAATGAATTGCTTGAAAATCATAGGAAGTGAAAAGGACTATCTTGAGTTATTGCGTGATTTTGACCTATCTTTTTTTGATGTAATCCTATTGGATGTGAACTTAGGAAAGCTATTTTCTATTGATGGATTTGAATTGGCAAAAAGGATATTAGATGATTCACCGCAAGTAAAAATCATTTTATTGACGGGATACGACCTGCCCGTATACCAATACGAAGCGAAAAAAATTGGAATAAAAGGATTTGTCAACAAAAACATTGATGCCTCCGCTTTAATTACAGTCATTGATAAGGTAACAGGCGGAGAGGAATTTTTTTTACAGCCACTGGCCTTTATAGATGTGCTGACTGAACGAGAGAAAGAAATACTTCTGTTTCTTGGTCAGGGCTTAAAGCGCAAGGAAATTACCAGTAAGCTATACATATCGGAAAGAACATTGACAAATCACATCCAGAACATATTGGATAAGCTGGAGGTTGATTCTACAATAAAAGCAATTATTAAGGCTCAAAAACTTGGATATATAAAATAAAATTTGAAAAAGGAGAAATAAACTATGAAGTTGTTGAAAATCATGCTTTGTCTGATTGGACTGTTTTTTATGGGTAGTGCCGTTTATGGATATATTTCCAGCAGATCTCTTTATCTTGCAGATATAGGGCTGGGAATTATATCACTTGTTGTTTTCACTGTTCTTTCTTTGAGAAAGAAGCGGAAATAAGTTGCAAGAAACCTAATGTATACGATTTTCTGAGCATAACTAGGGCATATCGTAAAATTCCTACTGTTAATTCCGAGCCTAGAATCAAAACTAACAATAGATAAAATATTTATTGGTTAGAAAGAAATGGCTATCTGTGAACAATATAAAATATCTGCTATAACTGCCGAGCGACGGCAAAAGAAAAAAAAGCCGTCGCCCAGCAGCCCTTTTGACACACCTATACCCTAGCGGCGGCTTTGCAATAAGGCCGCCGCTTTCTTTGCGCCTAAATGCGGAATACATAATCGGCGGCCCATGGAGGGAGCCGCCATGATAGTAGCATTGAAGCAATATGGGCCAATTCTATTGTCAAAAAAAGCCTTGCTTGGGCATTGACATCCTCTGCCCCTCCGTCGGCATTATCATGCCTGTGGATATGTCCGAATTATACCCATCTGTGCCTTGACGCCAGTTTTCCTTTGGGGAAAGCTGGCGTTTTTGTTTGTCGTTTTCTGATACTTTCCGTCGAGCAGATTCGCTGCCGTTCACCGCCATCTCCAAAAGTTTGAGAAACCCTAATTTCAAACTTTTGGAGGAAATAACTATGAGAAAAAACGAACAAGAAAGGCGTGACTACTATCTTTACATAGATGGGCAGGCTGTGCCGGTAAGCGAGCAGGTTTATCGCGTCTATCAGCATTACGAGCGAAAAGAGGAATACTTCTCCTATGATCTGAAAACAGAGAAGTTCCAAAAAGAAACCGCAACTTTTCTTCCAAGCAGAGAAGATTCCTATGAGCGTCTGTTAGAAAAAGATAAACAGTTTGCTGCACCCGGAAAAAGCGTAGAACAGCTTGCATCGGAACATCTTGAAGCGGAACAGATACACTTTTGTTTGGCCCAATTGACCGAGGAGGAACATAAACTGATTTCCCTGCTTTTCTACCAGGAAAAGACGGAACAGGAAGTTGGGAAGATGCTGCACATTTCGCAGCAGGCAGTCAATAAGAGAAAACGGGTGCTGCTTTTGAAGCTGAGAAAAATTCTTGAAGAATTTTTCTAAAATCGGTTGTCAAACTTCTCCCCTAACGGGGAAGTAAGTGAGAGGGTCTATCTTCCTCATGCAACTTGACAACTGAATAGACGGTATTTCTGGTACATAACCCATGTACGAGCGAATCAGGCGCGCCGCCAGGATGGATAGCTGAGGAGGTGATGGACAAGCTGTTCGGAGCGATCAACGCAAGCCTGACACCCGGAGGTGGCATTTCGGGACGCGGTGACTGCATGGGGGCTTAAAGATACTTCCTCACGGCCCGCCAAAGACTTGGGGGGAACCCTGCGGCACACGAGCAAAACGATGCTGCGGAGTTATGACAGCCGCGCCAGCGGAGGCCAGAAATATCCCCATCGTCAGGGGGCGTGGCAAATATGGCGAAAGAGCAATCAATTATATCAAGAAAGCTATACCTATCGGTTGGTCGCAACGGCGATTCGTAACATGAGTACAGCTTTCTTTTCAAAGTCAGATACCATGCGCTGGCAGCTTCGGTTGCCAGCGTATTCTTGTGATTTTGAAAGGTACAGCCACACGATTAACAGGAAGGAGGAATATCTATGGAAAAATTGATTACTCGTAAAGAGGCAGCCAAACTCTTAGGAATTAGCATTGCAACTCTGGATGCTGCCCGCAACAATGGGCTGATTTCTTATGTTCAGTATGTGCAGAATGGCTGTGTGTATTTTACAGATGCTGGACTTCAAGAGTATGTTGCAAAATGCACTCATCGTGCAAAGCCGGTAGAAAAAAGCACTACATATCGAAAACCACGAAGTGCCAGAGCATAAGCGATTCCGTATCCTTGCTGGAATCCAGGATGTCTGATAAAACAAAGGTACAGCGCTGGAGAACTTTATTAGGAGGTGACGGAATTGGCAAAAAGAAAAATAGCAATTCCCCAGTATGGCACTGTCATAAAAAACGGTGTCCTGTATTATAGAACCAGAATCAAAGATGCGAATGGAAAGATGATAGCTCTTTATGCGAAAACACCTGAAGAACTTTACAATAGAGAAACGCTTGCGTTGGAGCAAATTGAGAATGCTACTTTCCGTCGTAAAACGCCCACAGTGGCAGAGTATTGTGAAAAATGGCTGCTGATGCAGTCGGTCCATGTAAGAGCAACTACTTTAACGGATTATACCTCGAAGGTCAGGCGGCATATCATTGCGGAATTGGGAGATAAACGGATGGGAGAGGTTAGTCTGGATGATATTCAGCTTGCCCTCGTGCCGGTTTCTAAGAAATCCGCCTCGGTTTACAAGTCCGTAGTAATTCTGTATAAATCTATTTTTCGAGCAGCAATGGAAAGCAAAATTATTGCCTACAATCCAACGATTCATCTAACGACAAAAGGGGGCGGTGTTCCACAAGGGGAACGACAGGCTTTGACTGACGAACAGGTAGAACGCCTTTTAGATGCTATCCAAGGTTTGCCCCCTTATGTATTTGTCATGATTGGCTTGTATGCTGGATTACGACGAGAAGAAATTCTTGCGTTACAATGGGATTCAGTATATCTTGACACGGATACCCCATACCTGACGGTAAGGCGGGCATGGCACACAGAGCACAACAGGCCGGTCATCCTTGATGAATTGAAAACAAGGGCTGCGGAGAGAAATATCCCCCTCCCTATTTGTCTGGCAGAGTGTTTGAAAGCGGCAAAGTCAACTTCAACTTCGGAGTATGTAGTTCCGAATCGGGACGGCGAACCGCTGTCTTACACACAGTTTAAGCGACTCTGGCAGTATATTGTCACCAGAACCACAAAGGAACGGGTTTATTACCGATATGAAAATGGAAAGCGTTTAAAGCATACGGTTACACCTGTTCTTGGCGAAAAAGCGGCACATAATGGAAAAGTAGTTTACAGCCTGGATTTTGAAGTGACACCACATCAACTGCGCCATACCTACATCACGAATCTCATCCATGCGTCAGTAGACCCTAAAACGGTTCAATATCTGGCAGGCCATGAAAGTAGCAAGATTACTATGGACATCTATGCAAAGGTCAAATACAACAGGCCAGATGAATTAGTAAGAACAATGAAGGGAGCATTTGCTGGTTGGGATGCTGCCCAGGTATAAGCTGAAATAATCAATAATAACAGGCAGGAGCGAGGCAACAAAGCCTCGCTCTTTGTTTATACAGGCCGTATCTTTGATAAAATTAAGACTTTCTGATAAAAAGAGAGTGTAGATACGGGAACTACTCATTATCAGGAAAGGAAGATCGAAGATGGCTAAGAAAAAAACGGAGGTTCCGAAGTATGGAACAACTACATTAAAAGGAATCCAGTATTACAGAACCCGGATTATGGATGCAGATGGCAAGCAGGTGAGTTTGTATGCTGCGACTTGTGAGGAATTATATGAGAAAGAATTAGAGGCGCGACGCCAAGTAGAGGAAATTCTCTTTCATCGGCAACACCCAACGGTGGCTGAGTATTGCGAGAAGTGGTTGCTGATGCAGTCGGCAAAAGTATCTGCCGCTACATTGAGAGGCTATACCGCTGACATGAAGAATTATATTATCAAGCCCTTGGGAGAAATGTATATGGAGGAAGTGACAGCAGATGACATACGCCTGACACTTGTTCCGCTATCGAAAAAGTCAGAAGGACTATATAACAAAGTGAATATGCTCCTAAAATGCGTTTTTTATGCGGCAGAGCGAAGCCAAATTATCGAATATAATCCTTGCGAGGGAATATCGGGAAAGGGTGGAAAGCCAGCTAAAAAACGGGAGGCGCTGACAGACCAACAGGTGGAAGTGCTTTTGGATACAGTCAAAGGACTTCCTCCCTACTTGTTTATTATGCTTGGATTGTATTCTGGTCTGCGCCGGGAAGAAATCCTCGCATTACAATGGGACTGTGTATTTCTTGATGAGCCTACACCTTATCTATCGGTGAGGCGAGCATGGCGCACAGAGCATAACAGGCCCGTGATTTCTATGGTGCTAAAGAGCAAATCAGCCAAAAGGGATATTCCAATTCCCCAATGTCTGGTGAATTGTCTGCGGGAAGCCAAGGAATCGTCCCATTCGGATTATGTGATTGCAGACAGCAAAGGAGAGCCGTTGGCTGATTCACAGTTTCAAAGGGTGTGGAAATATGTAGTGGTCCGATCTACCAAGCCCCGCAACTATTATAAATATGTGAATGGGCAAAGCATCAAATACACAGTTACACCAACACTTGGTATGACACAGAAAAATCAGCCCAAGATCAAATATACTCTGGACTTTGATGTGACCCCACACCAGCTACGCCACACTTACATCACCAATCTTCTCTATGCTGGCGTTGATCCTAAGACGGTTCAATATCTTGCAGGACATAAAAACAGCAAAACAACTATGGACATCTATGCGAAAGTGAAATATAATAAACCAAAAGAACTGTTCGGAGTTGTAAATAGTGCTTTTCATCAAGCTCCCGTTCAATGAAAAAGCACCATTTTTTGTGGTTACCACATAGGCTAACCAAGTAGTAAAGAGCCGGAAAAGCCCGGAATACCAAGGGAAAACGGCACAGAAAGGTGCGTAATATGGGCTTAAAGTACAGTAAAATTGATAAATGGCAGATATGGGTTTTAAAAGATATGGAATATTGTTGTTTTTGAGAGGAGAAAATGTGAGAGAGAACTTTTACGAAGCAGCTATAAGGCACTTTATTGACGGCTGTGTCTTACAGCAGGAGGAAAGTTATGATAATGCAGTCTGCCTGTTTGGGAATTCGGCAGAATGTGCCTTAAAAAGCCTTATAGAAGTATATTGTGGGGAGAATCGGGAACAAATTCTGCGAAAAGGATATGGACATAAAGGAGAAGAATTATTATGATGTTGGGGTCAAAAGCCCTATAATAGTACCTTGAAAATTTTACACAAACACTCTATTTCTTGCTCGGTGTGAT
>PPYE01130955.1_pt1 | contig 14072 bp, 13 predicted proteins | sample 1559881 | NCBI WGS metagenome assembly PPYE01 (sample SAMN08240022, study PRJNA423297) | Human gut metagenome, whole genome shotgun sequencing project.
GCTCGGTGCGCTCGAGGAGGTGTTCCCCGGGGCCCGCTGCCGGCGCTGCACGGTGCATTTCTACCGCAACGTGCTGGGAAGGGTTCCCGTGACCAGGCGGAAGGCCGCGGCGCGCATGCTGAAGGCGATCCACGCGCAGGAATCGCGCGAGGCATGCGCCAGAAAAGCCGAGGAGGTGGCGGAGGAGCTGGAATCGATGAGGCTCGGGGCGGCCGCGAGGACGGTGCGCGACGGGTTCGCCGAGACGCTTGCCTACACGGAATTCCCACCGGAGCACTGGCGCCGGATCAGGACGAACAACGGGATCGAGCGCATCAACCGCGAGATCAGGAGGAGGACGAGGGTCGTCGGGACCTTCCCAGACGGCAATTCGGCTCTGATGTTGGTGACGGCGAGGCTGAAGTACATAGTGGAGCACGAGTGGGGCAAGAGGAGGTACTTGGACATGTCGAAGCTGGAGGAGATGGACGAGCTGAGGGGAAAGGCGGAGGGCTAGAAGAGGACGGGGCCGGAGACGGCTAAATCAATTTGCGAAAGAATCTTGACGGTACCTACACCACTTTTCGCGACGTTACCTCACCTTCCAAATGTCAAACAATTAACGAGCAACTATTGATCATATGATACAAAAGAATAAGTGGGCTCCACCTCGAAACCCACTCACACGAAGAATACTGCGATTGCTTTTTCGAATACTGTTTGCAATAGACTACTCTATATCGATACGATACAGCCTTGAGTGCCCAGATTTCTTTAATAGCGTAAATCCGGGAGTCTTATCGTTAATCTTCTCGATGCCGATCCAGTCATCCGAGTTATACGTAATAACATGGCCCCTCGATTTACAATTATCGTAATCAAGCAATAGCACATAACGGGCGCCGGTTGCCTTAACAGCCTGTTGTATCTCAGAATCTGTCCCGATCTTATAGAGCCCATTCCTTATAGCTCTACTGGCAGGCGGCTCATTAGGATCACTCACAAGCGAGTTATGCAAAGAGCGATAATACACTTGAATATCAGAAGATCCGTAAAGAAACGCAGACCCATCGAAGGGCGCATTTAAAACGACAGAGTTCCCCACTATCTCCTTTACAGACGATGCGAACTCGAGCTCTTTGGAGTTTAATTCCTCTGGATTGCCCATGTCATAGTTTTGTTTAATTACATTCCTTGTTTTGCCAAAAACCATTTCAACGTTAAACAAACCCGGAATCTGGAATGAGGGATAGAAAACAGCCGTAACAAAAAACACGACAAACATGGCGGGATAAAGACGCTCAAACGATCCAACTAACATATGCTTATCGTCAAGAATCCTCTTTCTAAGTTCGTCGAAAACAATCGAAGCACCAAAGACCGCCAACGGAAACGCAGCAAGCGTGCACAGCGTAGCTGTTCTATAAGGATCAGCATACCAAAATCCAGCAAACCACGGTTTAAAAACTGCCTCCGTAGCACCTGTGGAGAAATGGATAACTAACGCGAGGAAATAGGAAACTGGCATCCAGCGAAGCTCAACACGCTGCAGAGTATAAAACACTCCCACAATGACGAATAAACCAAGGACCAGATTACTGGGAGCATCCGGAGAGTACGACTGACAAAGGAAATTGACCAACATTTGCGAAGCCGACGTAAAGTGACTCCAGCTAACGCTAACAACTCCTTGCATCATAGGCAAATTATATGCAACGATCCAAGCGGCAACGAAGCAAACAACCAGGCCAACCGCAGCCAAAAACGACTTTAGTGGAGTGAGATTTTTCGCAATGCAAAAGCTAAACAATCTTGCAGTCGCGTATGGAAGCAGTAAAACGCCAACAGAGAAAACCCCATTGGGCTGAAGCAAAAATAGGTCGAACAACCCGAAAAGAAATATAAAAGCAAACAAAATTCTGTTTGGGATAGAAAGGCGTTCGCCCTTAGTTAGGTTCAAGAATACGGAACAAACTGAGCATACAAGACAAAAAGCGGCAAGATTTGAATATAGGACACCGAAGGTAAGCAGCCTCCACGGGAACGCATATGCAGAAATACAAACTAAAGCTCCCAATGCGAGACAAGTCTTATTGTCAGTAATGGCACTCAGCAACGCAAAGCAGCTCATCGGAAATACGAACGCAACAAACGAAAAATTCACTGCATTAATAGCGACAGCAGCGCTAACAGGAAGAACGTTGCATACCAGTGCACAAATTACGTGCCATGCAGCAGGATAAAACCCAGCTTCGGCGGAGCCGTATCCAGAAACGGTTGGGTAAACACCTATTCCCGCGGGAGAATAACAGCCAGTACTGGCGAGTGCATGGATCTCATTGAGATGATACGAATTGTCTATCGAAACTGAAAAAAAATCAGGCGAACCAAGAACGGACACAAATACATAAATAGCAGCAATAAACCCGACGACTAAGTACAGGGCCTGATGGAAATCAGCATCCTTAGTATTCAAGGAACCAGAACAGGATCCCGCGGACAACTGAACAGACCCCGCACAGCGCCAAATAAAAGATGCGATCAAAACAAAAACCGGAATCGCTAGTTCAAGGCAGATAAAAACCCATACGTTAATAGATTGAAATAACGTCGAAGTAATAATGCCGGTCACACAAGTAATGAAAATAGAAACAATTGGGGCAAATGCCAATTTTGGCAACCGAATGCTCTTTAAAGGAAATAGCAAAAGGTATCCGGGAAGTAACAGCAGAAAAGTAGCCACTACAATTGCGCCAATAAATGAAATCCAAATGCTCATAAACAATCCTATTACCTAAAAGAAGATGCTATTTATCTAAAGCGACCGCCTGAACAAGAGAATTAAGGCGTTCCTCCAACTTAGACAAGCGCAGGGAATTGCAGAAATCTCGCACTATGAGAACAGCGATCACGTACAAAAACACTAAGTTCGAAGGTGAAACAAAACCAAAAAGAGCTGAGCAGGTGATAGCTATTTCAGGGAAAATGCCAAGAATCACAAAGCTCAAGCTAAACAACAGCCAAAAAAGCGAATCCAGAGCTTGCATCTGGGACTTCTTAAGCTTACGGACTACAAATAACAAAACAATAGCAGCGCTGATAATCAGCAACACGCGAAGTGATATAGACACACCCATCACCTAAACCATTGAACAATAAGAAGCGTTACGAATACCCGAAGCATATACTGCATAGATTTAACCGGATTTAAGTAGCTCTCTCCACCTTGACGTTCACGCATCGAAACCTGAACTTCAGAGACCGAGTACCCTTGTTTTAAAAACAAAGCAAGTGACTCCGGCTCGGGATTAAGAGTGTTGTCGTAATAGTATCTTTCGAGTACAGAGCGACTAAAGAGTCTGAAGCCAGATGTGGGATCACTAATGCGATGACCGGTCAACATCTTAATCAAAACAGTAATCATGCGAGAACCAACCATACGCATTGATTTATCTTTGCGAACAGTCAGAAACCTAGAACCGATAACAATGTCGGAACCAGTATTTACCGCCTTCTCAACAAGGGCAGACAAATACTCCGGACGATGTTGCCCATCGGCATCAAATTGGATCATATAGTCGTATCCATGATCGACGGCATACCGGGCCGCGGTCTGAAAACCAACAGTCAAACCACAGTTAATTGGCATATCAATCACAGCACAATGGAGCTTGTTGCATATATCAAGAGTTGAATCGCAAGAGCCATCATTGATAACTATGAAATCAAACTCGCCGGCAACACTTCTCAGCTCTTTTATAGTGTTTTCTATACAGTCTTCCTCGTTAAACGCAGGAATTGCAATAAGAGTCCTAAATCCTTCTGACACAAGCAAACCGTTCTCTAGATAAAAGCAATTTGACCAATTGTTAAACCCAATGGAAAGCTACATCGATACTGGAAGCCGCAAGCTCATCACTAGGCATATCACCGTACATAACGCAATCATCCACATTCGCATCGAAATCACGCATCGCGGCCAGCAGCATTCCCGGGGCGGGTTTGCGGCATTCACACGGGCCCGTGAAATCGGGGTGATGCGGGCAGAAGTACCATGCGTCCACATGGACGCCGAGCTTCTCGAGCTCGTCTTCCATATATCGGTGCAGGCGACGCATGTCGGCCTCGGTGTATAGGCCCTTGGCGATTCCGGCCTGATTGGTAACGACGACTACCTTGTGGTCGGGGTCGTCGGAGTAGCCGCGCATGATGTCGACCGTGGAGGGGATCAGCTCGAGTTTCTCCGGCTCGTGCAGGTGTCCGGTGTCCACATTGATCGTGCCGTCGCGGTCGAACATGGCGAGCTTCCAAGATTTGGCGAGAGGCGCGAGCATCGTCTGGGCGAGCTTGTAGTCCTCGGGCACGCCGATGTCGATGAAGCCGCCGGCGCACTCCGCGGCGCGCAGCGACCCGTCGCCGACGACGCGCTCGAAATAGTCGCTCTCCAGCGAGAACTTCTCCGGCATGTTATCCAGGGCATCCCCGCGCAGCAGGTAGACGCCCGCGTTGATGAGGCCCTCCTCGCACGGGCGCTTCTCGTGGAAGGCGGTCAGGGCGCCGGCGGCGTCCACGTCGACCGTGCCGTAGCGCTCGAAGTCACGCATGCGCTTGACGGCGATGACGGCCGAGGCGTGCTCGGGGGCATCGGCCGCGGTGGCCTCCATGGCGGCGAAGTCCACGTCGAGCCAGGTATCCCCGTTCAGGACGAAGACCCAGTCCGACTGGCACCTGCCGAGCGCCCTCTTCACGGCGCCGCCGGTGAAGAGCGGTGTGTCCTCTGGGCTGTACTCGACGGCCATGCCGCGATACGCGGAACCGAAGAAATCCTCGATCTGCTCGCGTCGGTAGCCGTCGGCCACGACCGCGCGGTCGAAGCCGAACGCTGCGAGCTGGTCCATGATGAAGCGCAGGAACGGCCTGCCGGCGACGGGCGCCATGGGCTTGCAGACGTCGGGAACGACGTGGGCGAGCCTGGTGCCGAAGCCGCCCGCCAGCACGATCGCCTCGCGGTAGGGGCGCATCTACTCCGCACCCCCGAACATATCGGCCTCCACCGCGGCGCAGAGGACATGGTAGGTGGGCAGGTGCAGCTCCTGGACGCGGAAGACCTCGTCGCGGGGAACACGGACGCAGACGTCCGAGATACCGGTGAGCTCGGACTCTTTGAATCCGGTGAGAGAGACCACGCGCACACCCTTGGCGCGGGCGACCTTCGCGGCCTCGACGACGTTGGCGGAGTTGCCCGAGGTCGAGATGGCGAGCAGGACGTCGCCGGGCTCCCCGTAGCCGTAGACCTGCTGGGCGAAGACGCCCACGGCCGCCTCGTCGTTGCCGAACGCCGTGGACAGCGCCGTCTGGGAGACGAGCGAGATGGCGGGCAGAGACCCCTCGAGCCATGCGGGGGCATCCGCGCCGTTGGCCTCGCGGTAGGCCTCAGAGAACGCCCCGTCGACCGGGCGCTTGAAGCGGAAGCTCTTCATGAGCTCGCCGACCGTGTGCTCGGAGTCGGCGGCGGAGCCGCCGTTGCCGCACACGAGCAGCTTATTGCCCGAGCGGAAGGACCCGGCGATCAGGTCGCGCGCGGCGCGGACCTCCGCCTCGCACGCCAGCATCTCGGGGTAGTTGCTAAAGAAGGTCGACAGGCACTCTTCGCCCGTCTGGGGGCACTTGGTATCCATTAGCGGGATCCCTCCAGGTCGTAGTCCTCGGGCCCGTAGTAGGCGACGGAGGAGCCGCCGTCCTCGAACTCGAACGGTATGTAGAGCAGGTCGGACATGGCACGGCGCACGGACTCCCGCGCGTCGGGCTCGACGTAGAAGACGAGGAACCCTCCCCCGCCGGCGCCCAGCAGCTTGCCGCCGAGCGCTCCGGCGCCCATACCGCGCTCGTACAGGGCGTCGATGGATCCGGTGGAGACCTGCGAGCCGGTGCCGCGCTTGAGGCGCCAGGTGGCGTCGAGCAGGCGGCCGAACTCGGAGAGGTCCGCCGACTTGTCGGTGAGCACGCCCTCTGCCACGTCGACCAGCGACAGCATCTCCTTGAGCTGGGCGGTCTTGTCCGTGACGTGGTTGGCCTTCTGCATGTCAGACGAGAAGCGGGTGAAGCCCGTGAAGAACATCATCAGGTTGGAGTTGAGCTCGCGCTTGCGCTCCGGCGAGATGACGACTGGGCGGACGGAAAAGTCTCCGTCGGAGAAGTCGATGCGGTTGAGGCCGCCGTAAGCGGCGGCGATCTGGTCCTGCCAGCCGCCCGCCTCGGCGCACAGCTCCCGCTCCAGCTTTATCGCCTCCCTGGATAGGCGCTCCTTGGAGGCGTAGGTGCCCTTCATGCAGTGGAACGCGTTGAGCATGCCCACGGCGAAGGACGACGAGGTGCCCAGGCCCGAGCGCGCGGGAAGGTCAGCCTCGTAGGCGATGCGCATCTCGCGCATGTCGAGCATCTGCATGGCGTTGCGAACCGCGGGGTGCTCGAGCTCTGAGGGGTCGGAGACGCGCTCGATCCTGGAGTAGACGAGCTCGGTCGAGTAGTCGAAGAAGCGCGGCAGGTGGCGCGCCGTGACATAGCAGTACTTGTCGAACGTGGTCGAGATGACCGAGCCGCCGTGCTCGTTGAAGAACTCGGGCATGTCGGTGCCGCCGCCGAAGAACGACATGCGGAATGGTGTGCGAGTGATTATCATTTCAAATTACTCCAATTGCTACACAGCACGAACGCAAGACAAATACACTTTCAGCTCTTCCTCCCAATCGGGCATATGAAAGCCAGCAGCCTCAAGTTTAGAAAGGTCAAGGGTAGAGTGAGCCGGTCGCGGAGCAACAGGACCATCTTCGCTCGAGCGATAGTCGGCTGTGGAGACGGGAATGACTCTGTCGCCGTTCCCGTTAGCGACATCGAAGACCGCCTTAGCGATATCCGCCCATGACCTGATAGCACCCGAGCCGGTGCAATCATAGGTGCCGTAAGAGGCATGCGCACCCAACAAGTAAAAGATAGCAGCGGCAAGGTCGGGCGTGAAGGTAAGACGACCGAATTGGTCATCGACGACGGCAATCTTCTCAAGCTCGTCATCTTGGTTAGCAATGCGGTCAGAAAAGGTTTTCATAGTCTCAATGAAGTTGCGCCCCTCACCAATGACCCAGCTAGAGCGAATGATGTAATGACGAGGACAGCCTGCCACGGCGATGTCACCGGCAGCTAAGGTTTGACCAAAGACGGAAAGGGGGCACATAGGCTCCTCTTCATTATGGATTTCAGCTGTGCCGTCGAAGACGTAGTCGGAGGACACATGGACCAGGGTGATCCCGTGCCCGGCGCAGGTGCGGGCGAGCAGGGCCGGGCCGGTCGCGTTGGCCTTCCAGGCGGTGGCGCGGCCCTCGGGGGTCTCGGCCCTGTCGACCGCCGTGTAGGCGCCGCAGTTGATGACGGTTCCGTAGAGCGACCAGTCGTACTGTGCGTATGCCTCCGGGTCGGACATGTCGAAGGTGTCGATGTCGCAGAAGTCGAAGTCCTTGGCGGCGCCGCGCTCCTCGGCGAGCGCGCGCACCGCATGGCCCAGCTGGCCGTTGCAGCCGGTGACGAGGGTGCGCTTGGGCGCCATCGGGACGACGTCGGCGAGCGTCGGGTGGTTGAGGTCGGCCTCGGAGACGGTGGCCTCATCGAGCGGGATCGGCCACTGGATGTTAAGCTCGGGGTCGGCGAGGTTCACGAACGTGTAGGTCTTCTTCAATTCGAGGGACCAGTGGGCGTCAACCAGGTAGGTGTAGGCAGTGCCGTCCTCCAGGGCCTGGAAGGAGTTGCCCACGCCGCGCGGGACGTAGATGGCCTTCGACGGGTCCAGGGTGCAGGTGTAAACCTTCCCGAAGGTGGCGCTGCCCTCGCGCAGGTCCACCCAGGCGCCGAAGACCGAGCCGCGGGCCACGGAGATGAACTTGTCCCAGGGCTCGGCGTGGATGCCGCGGGTGACGCCCCTCTTCTCGTTGTAGGAGATGTTGTTCTGGACGACGCGGAGGTCCGGGATCCCGAGCGAGCACATCTTGGCGCGCTGCCAGTTCTCCTTGAACCAGCCGCGCGAGTCGCCGTGGACGGCCAGGTCAACGACACTGAGGCCCCCGATGCCGGTCTCGGTGACGGCGAGGTCCTTCTCGAATGCGATTTCTGCCATGTGAGAAAAGCTCCAATCGAAGAGGTTGGATAACCGGGGGCGCCCGCGCGGGGACGCAGGATCATCCCCATGCCCTGCGGTCCCGCGCGGGCGCCCCGCGGTGCGGTTCGCCAGGGTGCGGCCTACTGGCCCTGCGCGCGGTAGCGGGCCTCGGTGGCCTCCTTGGCCGGGCGCCACCAGGACTCATGCTCGACGTACCAGTCGATGGTGGCCTTCAGGCCACCGGCGAAGTCGGTGTGGGTCGGCCTCCAGCCCAGCTCGTGCTGGAGCTTGGTCGAGTCGATGGCGTAGCGTCGGTCGTGGCCGGGGCGATCGGCGACCCAGTCGAAGTCCTCGGGGTCGCGTCCCATCGCCTCGAGGATCATGCGCAGGACCGTGATGTTGTTCTTCTCGCCGTTAGCTCCGATGAGGTAGGTCTCCCCCATGCGGCCCTTGGTCAGGATGTCCCAAACGGCCGAGGAGTGGTCCTCGGTGTGGATCCAGTCGCGGACGTTCTCGCCGCGGCCGTAGAGCTTGGGGCGCACGCCGTCGATGATGTTGGTGATCTGCCTTGGGATGAACTTCTCCACGTGCTGGTAGGGGCCGTAGTTGTTGGAGCAGTTGGAGATCGTGGCGCGCAGCCCGTAGGTGCGGGTCCAGGCGCGAACGAGCATGTCGGAGCTCGCCTTGGTCGAGCTGTACGGCGAAGATGGCTTATACGGCGTCTCCTCGGTGAACTTCGCCGGGTCGTCGAGCGCCAGGTCGCCGTAGACCTCGTCGGTGGAGACGTGGTGGTAGCGGATGCCGTGCTTGCGGACGGCCTCCAGCAGGCGGAAGGTGCCCTCCACGTTGGTGCGCAGGAACGGCTCCGGGGCTGCGATGGAGTTGTCGTTGTGGCTCTCGGCGGCGTAGTGCACGATGGCGTCGTGGCCCGGGACGATGCGGTCCAGCAGTTCGGCGTCGCAGATATCGCCCACGACGAGCTCCACGCGGTCCGAGGGCAGCCCGGCGATGTTCTCGGGGTTGCCGGCGTAGGTCAGCTTGTCCAGGACGGTGACGTGGACGCCCGGGTGGTTGTTCACGACGTAGTGGACGAAGTTGCTGCCGATGAAGCCGCAGCCTCCAGTGACAATAATGTTCTTAGGTTCAAATTGCTCAGGCACGATTGACCCTCTCGACTTCATCGGCAATTGACAAAATATACTTACCGTAATCGGTTTTCTTCAGCTTTTCACCCAAGCGACGCAAGTGCGAGCAATCGATGAAACCCTGCCGATAGGCAATTTCCTCTAGACATGCAACGTAATACCCTTGACGACTCTGAACCGCCTCAACATACTCAGCAGCCTTGAGTAAACCAGTGGGAGTGCCAGTGTCAAGCCATGCCATTCCTCGGCCCATAAGTTCAACAGACAGCTCGCCCCTATTAAGATAAGCACTGTTGACGCTGGTAATTTCAAGCTCCCCCCTTGCCGACGGCTTTACCTCAGCAGCAATGTCGGCAACCTGGCCATCGTAGAAATAGAGCCCGGGTACTGCATAGTTTGATTTTGGAAATTGTGGTTTTTCCTCAATGCCAATTACTCGATTCCTAGAGTCAAATTGAACGACACCAAATGCCCGCGGATCCTTAACTGGGTATCCGAATACAACTGCGCCGCCTTGTTGTTCAACGCTGCATTTCGCAGAATTGATAACCTTAGAAAGCGACTGACCATGAAACAAGTTATCGCCAAGAACGAGCGCGCAAGCCTCTCCAGCCAGAAATTCGCGACCAATAATAAAAGCATCAGCAAGGCCTCTAGGTTTCTCTTGAACAGCGTATTCGATCTCCATCCCAAGATCGGAACCATCACCTAAGAGCGTTTTATAAGATGTCAAATCAGATGGATTTGTAATTATTAGAACTTGCCTAATGCCAGCAAGCATAAGAACAGATATTGGATAATAGATGAGTGGCTTGTCGTAAATGGGCAACAGCTGTTTATTGACAGCTTTAGTAATAGGATGAAGGCGCGTGCCAGACCCTCCCGCAAGAACGATACCTTTCATTCGAATCACTCCCCAATCAATTAACGTTATTCAGGCGCTCGCTATTTGAATAAACACGATTGACAAAGCGGGCAATGGGCTCAGGCCAGAGCTCACGTAAAATCAACAGCGTTTCACCTGTGCGAATGTTTTCATTGAGGTTTTTAGAGGTAGCTGAATCGGCGTAAATCCTATGACCCATGAGAATTTCAGGAATATAACAGAAGCGTCCGTTGGTGGACGCCAGCTTTACCCATGTTTTGTAGTCACAACTATCGCGAAGCGTCGTATCGAACACGCCTGGTCCCAATAGCTCCTTATTTAATGTAACCGAAGGGCAGCATATGGGACACCCAAATCTGAGCACGGTCTTTTTAAAGAACACCGTACCGTTACTAGGCAACAGGAACAGTTGATTCATAATGCGCTTGATGGCAAGCATAAAATTCGAATTTACCCGCGAACCATTTCTAATCTCATAGTAATCAGTGAACGAAATGGATACGTCGTTTTCCATATAACGATTAAAGCAATCAATTGTTTTCTCTAGAAATGTTGGAGAGTAGCAGTCATCCTGATGGGCAATGGTAACAAGCTTTGAATTAACGCTGTCGTAGCCATAGTTCCAATCATCACCTGCGTAATGAGGTTTAGGATTAATAATCATTTTAACGCCACACTCAGAACAAACCCTTTCAATAAAAGGAGACGGAGTTGATGTTGAGACAACAACATTCGAGGGCACCGTCTGATTCTGAAGCGACCGTATTGTTTTTGCCAAAAACGGATTATCCTTATAGGCACAAACGACAAATGAATGATCAGACGAGCTGTATGACATCTTAGGAAATCTCCAAAATTGAGTTGATCTTCGTAGCATCTCCCCAAACAGCAGGAGAGTCATAGGGACGATCCGGATAAGCACCGTAGTCCAACCTAATATCCAAATGATGCTCTTCAATAAAGGACTCAATCTTGTCTCCTAGGGAAACCGGAATCCCAGAACAACAGTTAATTATCCCATTGATTTTATCTTGCATAACGACGGCTGCAATTTGTTCTGCCAGGTCATCAACAGAAATAAAATCATATTTATTTTTCCCCGAAGTAAACGGGAATTTCGATTCGCCAGCAGCGTTGGCCCGAAGCAGCTTCCCGAAAATGGACTTTGAGTTAATATCATCTCCGTAGATATAAAAACCTCTAATCCACTGGCATATTACCCCTCGATCTTTCGCATACGAAAAAAACGCCTGCCTCAATGCATTCTTACCAATACCGTATAGACTCTGGGGATTGCATGGGGTTGTCTCGTCAATAGCGCCTTCCCAGTACCCCACTTCATGCATGGTGCCCATGCCACACACTTGTTTAACACCAAAATCAACAGCGCTCTTCAAGAAGTCATAATGGTTTGGCATATCGCCCAAATGGGATGAAGCATTATGATCAAATCCGTTTCTCCAGGCCAAATGAAGCAAGACGTCGGGAATAGCGCCGATAGATTCGAAGCCAAACCCAGAAGATAGAAGATCTCCTTCGATATAACGAACATGCGAGCTATTGCTAAAAGTGTTGGAACCAGAGCGATCGACTGCAATAACATCGACATCGGCATCAAGTCGACTCAAGCTATCTACTACGTGCTTACCGATATATCCATTAGCACCAGTAACCATAATCAATCTCGACACTGTTTGCCTCACTCAATACTCTAAGTACAATATATAGTCACTTTTAGAATAGCAGAACGGAGAGAACCAATGTTTATATGTGGCAATAATTACACCATTGGAGAGGTGGGAAAACTCATCTATTCAACAATTAAAACAAGGTTATTCTTTCCTGGAGCACGTCTAATTAGAAGCCCCTTTTATATTCGTGGAAAAAAGAGAGTAAGCTACGGAATAGGATTTTCGACCGGATACGGTTGTCGTTTTGAAGCAATCCCAGCTGCGAAAAACGACTCTAAAATAAGAATCAAGATCGGCGATAACGTTCACATCGGCGATCGAGTTCACATTGTCGCCCTTGACGCTGTGTCCATAGGAGACAATACGCTCCTGGCATCTAATATTTTCATAAGCGATTGTAATCACGGTAGGTACTCGGGCGCCAATCAGTCCTCACCTACTGCACCTCCAGACGAACGCGAGCTTCACGGTTTGCCCGTCAGCATCGGCAATAATGTTTGGATTGGAGAGAATGTTTGCGTTTTGGCCGGCGTAACGATTGGAGACGGTGCGATAATTGGTGCAAATTCTGTAGTTACTAAAGACATCCCCGCTAACACCATCAGCGTAGGGGCACCCGCTAGGGTTATCAAACAATTCGACAGTACACTCAACAAGTGGTGTTCAATTATCCCCTAGAACTAAAACATTTGAGCACGAATATGAGATCGAGTCGAAAATGTAGGTGTAAGCGCGCCGACGGCTGACCGTCAAACGCAAGCGGCCCCTGTCCTAGAATCTGGAATTGCTACATAACACAGGTTCTGGGAAAGGACAGGGACCGCTATGGAGATATTAGCAGACGCGATGCCGGATAAGGCCGCCATCCCGAGGTCGACCGACGGGATGGTCGACATCCAGTCGCTGCTCAGGCTGCTCGCCGAGCAGGTGGTCAACGCCATCATGGACGAGGAGGCCGACCAGCTCTGCAGCGATGGGGCCAACAGCAGGAACGGCTACCGCAACCGCACGCTCGAGACGTGCGTGGGCACGCTCAACCTGAGAATCCCCAAGCTCAGGACGGGCAGCTTCTTCCCCGAGGACGTCCTCGAGCGCCACCGGCGCGTCGACCGCGCGCTCGTCGCGGCGGTGGCCGAGATGTACGCCACCGGCACCAGCACCAGGAAGGTGCAGAGGATAGCCGAGAGGATGGGCATCGAGAGGCTCGGCAGGGACCGAGTGAGCGCGATCGCCGCGACCCTCGACGCCGAGATAGCCGACCTCGCGGAGGGGCCGCTCGATGCGCGCGATACCCTACATCTGGCTCGACGCGACCTACGTCAAGTGCCGCCGCGGGGGCCGCGTGGCTTCGACCGCGGTGGTCACGGCGATAGGCTGCGACGAGTCCGGCTGGAGGCGGGTGCTGGGGGTATCCGTGGTGGACACGGAGTCCTACGAATCGTGGCTCGGCTTCCTTCAGGCGCCGCGCGACCGCGGCGCCGCCGGCACCGAGCTCGTCGTATCCGATGCCCCCGGGGGCTGGTCAGGGCCGTAGGCGAGGTCTTCCAGGGGGGGGCGGCCTGACAAGCGATGCGCGGTGCACCTGATGCGCGACTGCATGCGCGAGGCCGGCTCCTGGCAGCTGAGGCGCCGCGTGTGCCAGCATCGTCTCGTCGGTCTTCCGCGCCAGGGGCGCCGCCACCGCCGTGGCCATGTACCACGCGGCGTGCGAGATGCTGGAGGGGTGCTGCCCGAGGGCGGCGAGGGTGCTCGAGGAGGCGGAGCCCGACGCGCTCGCGTACCTGGACTTCCCGCCGTCGCACTGGAAGCGCCTGCGCCCCAACAACGTGCAGGAGCGCGCCAACAGGGAAATCGAGCGCCGCTCGCGCGTGGTGCAGGTCTTCCCGTCGGAGAGTTCGCTGCTCAGGCTCGTGGGCGCCGTCATGTGCGACCAGGCCGAAACATGGTCCGGCTCGCGCTGCTTCTCGGAGAGGAAGATGGCCGAGATGCATGACGCCGCGTTCAGAATGGGTGCCGCGGGCGAGCACGACTGGGCGGAGCTGGAGAAGGCGGCCAGGAAGATGATCGAATCCAGCCTGGAACTTGCCGACAGCGTGGAGGCGGCCTAGGATATCAACTGATTCCGGATATCGGACACAGGGGCCGCAAGGGGTACCGTCAAGATTCTTTCGCAAATTGATTTAGCCGTCTCCGGCCCCGTCCTCTTCTAGCCCTCCGCCTTTCCCCTC
>PPYE01722236.1_pt1 | contig 14071 bp, 9 predicted proteins | sample 1559881 | NCBI WGS metagenome assembly PPYE01 (sample SAMN08240022, study PRJNA423297) | Human gut metagenome, whole genome shotgun sequencing project.
AATTATGATCATTTGTCTCTGATGGCTTTGGATAATTATGTGCTTGGCACAGGTAACGGACAATTGGTGAATGGTTATAAGCCAAGTACCATAAAGAATGAAGATTTGAGTTGGGAAAAGAATGCGATGGTGAATGTGGGTGTTGATTTGCAGATGTTCAAAGGATTGCTGGGACTGACTGTGGATTATTATAATACCAATACCTCTAATATGTTGTTGAATGTACCAGTTCCCCACTTGACCGGATATAGCACTGCATTGATGAATATCGGTAAAGTGAATAATAGGGGATGGGAAGTTGCTTTGACCTCACAGAAGAATATAACTAAAGATTTCGGTTATTCGTTTAATGCTAATTATGCCACTAATACGAACGAAGTGAAGGCACTCGGTCCGGGTAATGCTCCTATCATATCTACCGGTAGCGTAGATCATGCTTATTACATAACGAAAGTCGGTGAACCCATCGGATGTTATTATCTGTTGGTGCAGGATGGAATTTTCTCCAATGAAGAAGAATTAAAAAAGTATCCTCATTTCAGCAATACCCAGCCGGGAGATTTCCGCTTTGTGGATGTAGACGGGGATGGAGTGATGGATTTGGATAAAGATCGTACAATCGTGGGTAACTATATGCCCGATTTTACCTATGGGTTTGGTGGTAAAGTCTGGTTTAAGGGATTTGACCTTGATTTTAATTTTCAAGGAGTATATGGTAATGAGATTCTGAATCTGAATCGTCGTTACATTGATAATCTGGAAGGTAATACCAATGGCACCACTATAGCCTTGAATCGTTGGAAAAGTCCGGAAGATCCGGGAAACGGTCAGGTGAACCGTGCCAATCGTAAGTCAAAGGGTTATAATGGTCGTACTTCAACTTGGCATCTTGAAGATGGTTCTTATCTGCGACTGCAGAATGTGACACTAGGATATACTTTGCCGAAGAACTTGACTCAACGCTTTTTCGTGGAAAAATTAAGAGTTTACGTTTCCGGACAAAACTTATGGACTTCGACTAATTATAGCGGATATAATCCGGAAGTAAATGCACGTCCGAGTAATTCTCTTTCACCGGGTGAGGATTATGGAACTTATCCATTGGCTAAAACATTCTTGTTCGGGCTGAACATAACACTTTAATCATCCTTTAAAATACACGTTATATGAAAAAATATAAACTAATACTATTCCTGTCAACTGCTTTGTTATCAGTTGCTTGTACAGATAGTTTCTTCGATTTAGAACCGAGTAGCAGTGTGCCTACCGACAAGGTATATAAGACAGCGGAAGATTTTAATGTAGCCGTGATAGGATGTTACTCCAAATTGCAGACACAAGTTTCCTATTTTACAGAGTGTTGCGAATATCGGAGTGATAATTTGACATTGAGTGCGCCCACTGCCGGAACACAAGACCGTTATGATATCGATCAGTTTGCAGATAAAGCCTCTAACGGAATTTTGGAAGATGCCTGGGCGAACTTTAATAATGGAGTCTATCGTTGCAATCTTGTATTAGATAGAATTGATGAGGCCAACTTCGACGCAACTCTGAAAAAACAATATAAAGGCGAAGCTCTTTTTATCCGTGCCCTTACTTATTTTAATATGTATCGTTTATGGGGAGGGATACCGATGACTAATAAAGTGGTGACGGTGGCTGAAGCTCTTAAAATCGGGCGCAGTTCCGATCAACAGGTTTATGATTTTCTTGTCGGTGATTTGAATCAGGTTATTAATGAAAATATGTTGCCGTCTTCTTATACAAGTGCCGATATGGGACGAGTGACTTCCGGTGCTGCAATGGCATTGCTCGGCAAGATTTACCTGACTTTCCATAAATGGACGGAGGCTCGCAATGTGCTATCTCAACTAGTGGGTCGGTATTCTTTAATGACTACTCCCGAACAGGTGTTTGACGTGAACAATAAAATGAACGATGAGATTATTTTTGCTGTTCGCTTTAATAAGGATGTTGAAGGAGAAGGACATGGATATTGGTTCTCTATTATTAATCTGACTGATGATACCAATCAGACAAAGTCTCTGAAAGAGTGCTACAAAGATGGGGATAAGCGCAAGAATCTGATTACCTATGTAAAGGTGGAAGATAAAGTATGCGTGATGAATAAATTTAAGGATGTCAAAAGTGCGACCTATAATACAGTCGGTAATGACCAGATTATTCTCCGTTATGCCGATGTGCTGTTAATGTACGCTGAAGCTTTGAATGAAATCAGTTATAGTAATTTGCAGAATTCAGAAGCTATGGTTGCTTTGAATGCTGTGCATACTCGTGCCGGATTGTCTCCGCTTCAGATAACAGAGCTTCCCGATCAGGATAGCTTCCGTAAAGCGATTATGTTGGAACGTCAACAGGAGTTTCCTTATGAAGGACAGCGTTGGTTCGATTTGGTACGTATGGGAGGTGCTAAGGAGGCTATGAAAGCAGAAGGACATATTATTCAGGACTATCAATTCCTGTATCCTATTCCAAAAACGGAGTTGGAAAGAATAAACAACACAGAACTGTTGTGGCAGAATACGGGATATTAATAGGATTAAACTAAAAGAAATCAAACGATGAAAAAAATACTATATAGCTTGTTGTTTATTTTCACGGTAGTCTTTACTGCTTGTGAAGAAGATCTGCCAAAGGCAAGTTTCGATTTATATGAACTGAAGTCACTAACGGCAACAGCCGGAGATATGAATGTGACTCTTTCCTGGGAAGCATACGAGAATGCCCGTCCGAATGAATATTTGATTCTTTGGACTTCCGGATCATCAGAAGCGGAAGGAGGCGAGATGACTGTGGATGCAAAAACAATGACTGCCACTATCAATAATCTGGTGAACGATGTTGCTTACACTTTTTCTGTGCAACCTCGTTATGCGGGAGGATTGGCCAGTAAAACTACTGCTGCCTGTACACCGAAGAATGCAAGATATCCGATTTCTGATCTGACGGCAGCAGCCGGCAATGAAAGAGTGCGTTTGAGATGGACGAAACCTGCGAGTGAACGTTTCACTCGCTATCAGGTTACCGTGAATCCCGGTAATCAGATTATCAATCTGGATGATACTTCATTGGAAGAATACATCGTTGATGGTTTGACTAACGATCAGGAATATACATTCAATGTAGTCTGTGTTTATCCTACAGGCAATTCTATTGCGGTGGAAACTTCTGCTACTCCCGGATTGATCTATCCTATTCTCGCTAGTACGGAACTGGTTGTGTGGGAGCCTTCTACCTTTGCTTATAACGATATGTATTTCATGGCTGGTGAAGTGAAATCGGTAAGTTGGGATTTTGGTGATGGTACGACATCGGGAGAAAACAATCCGGTGCATGCTTTTACTACTACCGGTACTTATACAGTGGCCGTAACGGTGACTTATGTAAATAATACCACCGAGTCGGGCAGTCTGACTGTCACGGTCGGCAATTATAAATGGAATTCTGTCGATTTGAACTTCGGTGGACTTACCGGATATGTAAAGACCTCCAATCCGGTGTTCTCTCCGGATGGAAAAACAATGTATATCCCGACATCTACTCCTGCGGGTCATTTATTTGCTATTGACGTAGTGAGCGGTGAATTCAAGTGGGTGTTTGCTATCAGTCAGATAACTTATGGCGGAGGTGCGTTGGTGGCTCCTGATGGTACAATCTATCAGTGTGTAAGAAATGCCACTATTAATAATGTATATGCTATTAATCCGAACGGAACTCAAAAGTGGGCAGTAAAATTGGATGCTGCGATAGGAGCTTTCCCTGCATTGTCGGCCGATGGTGTTCTTTACTGTCTCACCAATAAGAGTACGTTGTATGCGCTGGATGCATCCAGTGGTGCTATTAAATGGCAACAATCGCTTGACGGAGCAACCGGTAGTGCTGTGGCTATTGATAAAGCCGGAAATGTTTATGCAGGTACAAGTGCAGCCATTTATTCTTTTAAATCGAATAAAGAGCAGAATTGGAAATTGGAAGAAGTGAATGTGACAGAACAGGCTACGTTTGCTTTGAAGGATCAGGTACTTTATGCGACTTTGAAAAACGGAGGACTCGTTGCTGTTGATATGACAAACGGAACGAAGAAATGGACGTATCCGACCACGAAAGGAGATGCTTATTTCCCGATTGCTGATAAAAATGGCAATGTCTATTTTACTGAAAAAGGATCGCAGACTGTTCATGCAGTAAATGCCAGCGGATCTAAAATCTGGGAGAAAAATGTGGGTAACAATTTGAACTACAGTGGAGGTGCTTTGAGTACGGATGGTATTCTTTATATAGGTACCCAATCGAATAACAAAGTGCTGGGACTTGACATCACTAATGGAAACATTGTTTTTGAAGAGACTGTGGGACAACAGGTCATGGCAGCTGTTAGCATTGGTCCGGACAGACGGCTTTATTGCGGAACGATCGGATCTAATAATATCGGTTCGATAAAGGCTTTTGCTGTCAATAAGACATTAGCAACAGACTCCTGGAGTATTCGTGGTGGTGATATTCAAGGTACAAACCGTCAAAAGTAAGCGATAATGAGAGTTCCTGTTTTTATCTTATTTATGGCGATGACAATGGGTTTATATGCACAGAAATATAAAGTAGGTACGACTACAGCTTTGTGGAAAGTACCTGCTTCCACAGACTTTTCTCAAGCCCGGTCTGTGGGGGTAGAGTATGTGGAAGTAGCATTTAACCAGTGTTATAGAGGAGTTCCGGCAGATGAAGTTGTTCCTCGTATCCGGGATATGAAAGCAAAAATTGATAGTGCCGGTATCAAGGTCTGGTCTATACATCTTCCTTTCTCACGCACGTTGGATATATCGGTGCTGGATGAAAAGAAAAGGAAAGAAAATGTAGATTTTATGGCGGAGATGATTGGACAGTGCGCTCAGTTTCAGCCGAAATGTTTGGTACTGCATCCTAGTTCCGAGCCTATTGCTGACAGTATTCGGGCACAAAGAATAACTAACGCTTCCAGGTCTATCGCTTATCTGAAAAAATATGCGGATCAAATAGGAGCACAGTTGTGCATCGAAAATCTGCCGAGAACTTGTCTGGGTAATACTCCTGAAGAGCTTTTGGAAATAATCAAAGATACTCCGGGTGTGAAGGTTTGTTTTGATACCAATCATTATACTAAAGGGACGACAGGGCATTTTGTAGAAACTGTTGGTGAACGTATAGGTACTATACACGCTTCGGACTTTGATTTTGTCAACGAGTGTCATTGGCTTCCTACACAAGGTGACATTCAATGGGGAAAGTTAATGCATGCACTCGAAGGAATCGGCTATGAAGGGGTTTTCATGTATGAAGCTACCAAAGACCATGAAAACGACAATACGCGTCCGACACCGGAACGGGTGGTTGAGACTTTCAATAAAATAATTAATGACTATAAAAATCAGAAATAAGATGGATATAATAAGAAAAATACAATATTTACTGTTTTGTCTTTTGGCAATAGGTTTTGTTGCTTGTGATGATGATGACAACAACAGTACCGAAACTGGTCATGAAGGAATTCTTACGCAATTGGCAGAGGAAGTAGATGCCACTGCACAACAGTTGTGGAGTTCTTCTCCTTTGATTGTCAATACCGGACGTACCACTACTTTGACCAAGATCCAGGGATATGCGGATAAGTGTAAAGATGATTATTTCATCAGTTATCTGAATGGCTTCGATCAGGCAAGTACGAGTATGGAAAAGTGTGATCCGATTATCTATTTTTATCGGAGTGCATTTGATCGTGTAATGGATGGAATTAAAAACTCAAAAGTAGAAAATGGTACGGCAGCGATCTGGTTACTCTATAATATGGGGTATGTGGTAAAAACTCCGTCAGGATGTTTTGCTATTGACATTTCTCATCGTTGGGCGAAAGAGCTGGCACCTTATATTGATTTTCTCTGTGTTACACACAAGCACTCCGATCATTATAGTAATGATCTTATCCAGGCTATGTTTGATTTAGGTAAACCGGTGTTATCCAACTATTTGAAAGACACGACATATCCTTATACTGCAAAGGGGGATAAAGATTATGAAATTGGAAAATTCAAGATTAAAACCTGTATCACTGACCATAACAATGCCGGGTTATCTAATTTTGTGACTGTGTTTTCGATCGATTGTGGGGAAGATACCGGTAATTTCGTTTTTATGCATGTAGGAGACTCTAACTATAAACCGGAACAATATACGAATCTGGCTTCTCATGTGAATGTTTTGATACCGCGTTATGCTCCCAATGCTCTGACCGAAAATAATATTCTGGGTTCAGGTGCGGGACAGGTGGAGCCCGATTATGTCTTGTTATCACATATCTTGGAACTGGCTCATGCAGGTGTTGATGAATCAAGATGGTCATTGGATATGGCACTCGAACGGGCTTCGAAGATTAACTGTGAACAGACTTATGTACCAATGTGGGGAGAAAAACTAGTCTGGAAAAACAATAAACTGAATTAAAATTCTTAATGCTTGAACTTATGAAACGGATATGTAACTTCATACTTCTTCTGTGTTTGGTGCAACTGGCTGTTGCTCAAAATAGAATAGCTGAAATCAGAGAAAATCTGCTGGGAAATCATCCAGATAAAATATTGGTTGTATCCCACCGGGCTGACTGGCGTAATGCCCCGGAAAACTCATTGCAAGGTATACAGAATTGCATTGATATGGGTGTCGATATGGTGGAGATCGATTTGAAACGAACCAAAGACGGACATTTAGTAGTGATGCATGATAAAACGATCAATCGTACCATGTCTGGAAAAGGACTGGTGGAAGATTATACATTGGCCGAATTGAAAGCAATGCGTCTTAAAAATGGAGTAGCTTGTAAGACAAGACATCAGATTCCTACATTGGAAGAAGTGATGTTGCTCTGCAAAGGTAAGATCATGGTAAATATTGATAAGGGGTATGATTATTTTCAGGAAGCTTATATTGTACTCGAAAAGACGGGAACGGTTGACCAGTGTGTTATCAAAGCCGGCCTTCCTTATGAACAAGTGAAAGCCGAAAACGGTGCTGTATTGGATAAAGTGATTTTTATGCCTATTGTACAGTTGCATAAAAAAGGAGCCGAAGCTATTATTGACAGTTACAAGACTCACATGAAGCCTGCTGCTTATGAGTTAGTGTTTGATAATGATAGTCCTGAGGTGCTTAACCTGATAAAAAAAGTGCGTGATACGGGTTCTAAGTTGTTTATAAACTCTCTTTGGCCCGAATTATGTGGTGGTCATGATGACGACCGTGCAGTAGAACTTCATCAACCGGATGAAAGCTGGGGATGGATCATTAATCAGGGAGCCAAATTAATTCAAACTGACCGTCCTGCCCTCTTATTGGAGTATCTGCGCAAAAAGAAACTTCACGACTAAATAGACTTTTTCATGTTGAAACAACTTATAAACTTTTACAAGGTCTCTTCACCGAGACCTTGTAACGGGGAAGCTTTGTCTTCATCCGGCTCACAACATCTTCATTCCGATGCCCGTCGTCTGAAATACCTGAAATGGTCTACTTTCCTTTCAGCCACTTTCGGTTACGGCATGTACTATGTTTGTCGTCTTAGCCTGAATGTCGTGAAGAAGCCCATCGTAGATGAAGGAATTTTCTCCGAAACGGAACTGGGAATTATCGGTTCGGTATTGTTCTTTACTTACGCCCTTGGAAAATTTACGAATGGTTTTCTGGCTGACCGTAGCAATATCAACCGCTTTATGACTACCGGTTTACTGGTAACTGCTTTAGTGAACTTGTGCCTGGGTTTTACCCATTCTTTTATTCTGTTTGCTCTCCTTTGGGGGATTAGTGGCTGGTTTCAGTCTATGGGTGCTGCTTCTTGTGTAGTGGGACTTTCCCGTTGGTTCACGGACAAAGAACGGGGTTCCTATTACGGGTTTTGGTCTGCCAGCCACAATATCGGTGAAGCGTTGACCTTCCTAATTGTTGCATCTATCGTTAGTGTATTGGGGTGGAGATACGGTTTCTTTGGTGCCGGTATTGTTGGTTTGCTTGGTGCTTTAATTGTGTGGAAGTTCTTCCATGACACTCCCGAGAGTCAGGGCTTTCCTCCTGTAAATGCTCCAAAACAGAAAGAGGAGATGAGTGTGGTGGAAACGACAGACTTTAATAAAGCCCAACGCCAGGTATTGATGATGCCTGCCATCTGGATACTGGCTCTTTCGAGTGCTTTTATGTATATCAGTCGCTATGCTATCAATAGCTGGGGTGTTTTTTATCTAGAAGCGCAAAAAGGATATTCCACGTTGGATGCCAGCTTCATTATTTCCATCTGTCCAGTCTGTGGTATCGTAGGTACCATATTTTCGGGTGTTATTTCTGACAAGTTATTTGGCGGTCGTCGAAATGTTCCCGCCCTGATTTTCGGATTGATGAATGTTCTTGCACTTAGCCTGTTCTTGTTGGTTCCCGGGGGGCAGAAGACGGTTCAGAATGGAGTCGATGTTTATGATTTCACTTATATCAATTGGTTCTGGATAGGAGCGGCTCTGCTGTCGGTATTCTTTGCATTATTGGTTTGGAATGCAAAATCAAAAGAGTCAGATTAGTTTCAGGTATATTAGGTTAGATTGAAAAACACTTGTTTCCAAAAGAGGATAACAAGTGTTTATTTTCAATGGTATCGGTTTTTATTTCGGGAAGTTCGTAGCTACGATTCTTCCCGAAATGTTTTATCATATTTACCTCGTCTCTACCAGCCAACGATTGATATTGCGAGTTTCCGCACTAAATTCCACTCCGATTTTTATTATTTCCCGATGGTCTTTCTGATAAGGAATCAGATATCCTTTCTCGTCAATTTGCTTCATCGCTTCTTCTGCTGTTCCATTTAATTTGAACTCAAACACATAGACATATTTCGGCGTTTTAACCATAGCATCGGCACGTCCACGGGTGCTGCGCACTTCCGCTTCCGTGAATTGTCCCATCAATTTGAATACGAGATAGAAGATAACCTGATAGTGGCGTTCAGTCTGGTCATTCAATTCATACGGAATATCGGCAAAGAAAGCTTCCAGACGGGTGAGGAAAGATTCGTAATCACCTTTCTCCAATTCATCAATGAATTTTCCAATATAAAATCCCTGATCATTGTTCTTCATCGGAGTGTAGAATGGCACAAGAAAGTTAATGAATCCGTAACGTACCTCATCGTTAGGAAAGTCAAGTAAATAATTATTAAACCGTCTGTCGTAATCCTTAATAGTCAAATATCCACTTTGATAAATCAGCGGTACGGGATTATTAGCATCCATTCTGTATTCTGCAAAAGAAGATGCAGGTGCTTCTATGCCATTTAATAAAGTACGGAGATCATACTCACTTTTTTGCAGTAGTTCAACCAAAAATGTCGGTGTGCCAGTCTGGAACCAATAGCTACCCAACTCCAGTTTGCTGAAAGCATTCAACACACTGAACGGATTGAATACTCCTGCACCATCCGGATGAAAATGATAGCCGTCATAGTTGCGTTCCATTGCTGTGACTACCTCTTCTGGAGTCTGATGATTTTTGTGCCCGAAAACTTCAATTTCGGGTTCGAAAGTACTCTTTAGTTCTTCACGGGTGATGCCGCAAAGTGTGGCGTAAGAATAGTCGAGACTAATATCATTCAACTGATTCAAATCGCTGAATACGCTGACTTGTGAGAACTTCGTAACTCCGGTCAGGAAAACAAAACGGAGATATGCGTCGGCGCTTTTTAGTACTCCATAAAAGGCTTTTAATGTCTGACGATAGTCTTCGAATAAATTCGGACGGGTAATAGCCTGCAAAAGCGGTTTGTCGTATTCGTCCACCAATACGACGACACCTTTTCCTGTTTTCAAGGAAGCTTGTTCGATTACATAACTAAAGCGCTCCTCAGGGCTACGGTCTTTTTTCTCATTGCCGTAAATAGCTTCCCATTTTTCTAAATATTGGTTTAGCATTGCAATTAAATCTGCTGCCGTTTCATATTTTTTGGCATTCAGATCAAGATGTAAAACAGGATGTTGTTCCCATTTCGTCTCCAGTTGTTCAATAGCCAAACCATCGAATAGCTCTTTTTTTCCTTGAAAATAAGCATCGAATGTAGAAATTAATAAGCTTTTACCAAAGCGACGCGGCCTGCTTAGAAAATATGGCTTTCCTAGGTTAGCCATACGCCATACAAGTGCTGTTTTATCCACATAAAGATAATTATCCTTCCGTATCCCTTCGAATGTCTGTATTCCAATAGGAAGTTTACGCATCAAGTTGTCCATATCCGATGATTTTAGAGTTTCTTAGGCAAAGATACAATATGCAAATGAGAATTTAGGCAGAAGACGAACATAATCTTTTCAGAATAAATTCAGTATTGTGCCTTTCTTTTGCCGGAGATAATTTGTTATCTTTGTAACTTTAACCCGAAAATCAATGAGTAGAATATTATTAAATACTAAGACTTGGCTATTATTTGTGCTGTTGCTTGGAATATCACTTTCTGCATGGGCACAAAGTGACGATTTTAATACATGGACTAAATTCATGGTAAACCATAAGATAGATTCCCGGTTTTCAGTTTCAGGTGATTTGGAATTGCGCATGAAAGATGATGTGAGTAAATTGGATCGTTGGGGACTTATTGTTGGTGGAAGTTACCGGCCCTATTCATTTTTGAATCTGGGTGTTGGCTATGAAACCCATCTTCGGAATTTGGGTGACTCGGACTGGAAATTCAGGCATCGCTATCATATAACTGCTACTGCCAGTTTTCGTTATCAATGGTTGAAAGTAGCTGTAAGGGAAAGATTTCAGCAGACTTTTGATCGTGGCAACTCTGAAACTCGTTTGCGTTCCCGCTTGAAATTATCTTATGCTCCTACAAAAGGAATTGTTTCTCCCTATTTCTCTGTTGAAATCTATCAGAGTTTGGATGACGTTTCTTTTTGGAGAGCCGATCGTATGCGTTATCGTCCCGGAGTAGAAATAGCTTTGGCCAAACGTTGGTCGTTGGATGCATTCTATTGTTATCAATATGCATCTTCGCAAGGCAGACACATTGCCGGAATAGAAGTGGGATATTCTTTCTGAAATTAGTAGGCTCTTAATATAATAATGTGAGAGTTTAATTCTTTGTTCCTGACTAGTCGTTTGTAACTTGTTGATTGTTTGCGTTATAGATGAAAAATGTAAAATTTTCCTATAGAAACTATACTTCGACTTAATATAATTATATACTTTTGCTTTCAAGACATCAAAATGATATCTTGAAATTGATGATTCCTCAGTACAACAGACGTGTTGTTCAGTATCCCATAACCGAAAGCGAATACTTCCTCTTATGCTATTCTTTCTGTTCAATCAAAAGTTTCTATTGGGAAATTAAAAAATAAATATGATGAAACTATTTTATAACCTACAAAGGGGCGTGGGTTTACTTGTTTTTTGTACTATCTTGCTTAGTGCTTGTGTGAACCATATTTCGGAGGAAGAGGAGGATAGTGTTAATAATGGAGATATTCCATTGAAATTTATTGCCGATATTCGTGAATCAGTTGGTACCCGTATGGCAAATAATAACTTTGCCGAAGGGGATGAAGTCGGTCTGTTTGCTCTTGCCGGAACCACTACAATGCAAGAAGAACGTTATGTGGATAATCTTCATTTCATACGTTCATCCAATGGTGAGTTTGAATCTAACGAGTCGGTATACTATCCGGATGATGGAGTTACATTGAATTTAATCAGTTATTATCCTTATCAAAAGAGTGGCGTGGGGATAGGGGAGAGCACCATGCAGGTGGCGGTTTCAACGACTCAAAATATTCCTGACGATTATTCACATTCTGATTTCCTAATTGCTTCTAAAGAAGAGGTCTTAGCCAGTAAGGAGGCGGTCGCTCTGACCTATAATCATCAGTTTTTTCGTCTGAAAATTGTTCTTATTCCTGGAGAGGGGGAGAATTTGGAAGATATGTTATCCGTTAAGCCTACGCTTTCGGTGAGTGGCTTTTATACTAAAACAAGTTATGATTTTCAGAAAAAGACTTTCTCTGGTTATTCCGAAGAGAAAGATATTATTCCTGCAGGAGAATGGGAGATAAAAGACGGACGACTGATAGGAAAGGAATTTATTTTGATACCGCAGGAGGCGACTCCGGGATACCAATACATAACGTTGGAAGCTGCAGGAAAGCTATATACAAGCCTATTACCATCTACTTTACAATTAAAAAGTGGAAAGCAGCGCGAATTGGAAATAAAGTTTGTATCAGCCGAAGATGTATTAATGAGCAAAGTGAATGGGGAAATCGGAGATTGGGACGGAACCGAAATAGATCATACAGAATCAGTCACGCTTCATAAATACATAGATGTTTCGAAGTTAACTTTTGAAAAGTCGAATGTGTATAAAGTGTTACATTCGGGAAAGCAAGTAGCTGAAATATGTAAGGAGTATCTTGTTACTTCGGAATTTTCTTCGCAGGCAATCGTTGCCTATCCGATGAAAAAAGATGGTAGTGTGGACTTATCTCAAGGTGTTGTGGCACAGTTACTAGGGAAATCTGGAAAAGTGAATGGAGGAAGCGTATCATGGAATATGGAAGATTACTCATTGGCCTATGTTGACGGAACTTTGCCGATTCGTAATAATGTATATGTGATGGCAAACGGAACCGTTTCTTTATCTGTTACGACAGCAGATGACGTACTATCTGTTTTGGCTTTGGAAGATATCGTTCGTGATGTACGTGGAGGAATCATTCATAATTATCCGTTAGTGAAGATTGGAACACAATATTGGATGCGGGATAATCTGGAGGCATCTTCGTATGTTGGCGGTGAAGCACTTCCCAGACTGGATGCAGTGACAGCGAATGTTGTCGGATATCTGCAATCTACTGCGGAACACTATTTTTATACAGCTAATGTAGTACTTTCTAATAAAATTCTACCTGCTCATTGGAGTATACCGGATTGGAAAGACTGGAACATTTTAAAAGACTATCTGAATGGAGAGGCTTCTTTGCTGAAATCAGGTACTTGGTTACCTTTGAAAGCGGGAGAACAGGTACAGCCTGCAACTAATTTATCCGGTTTTAATGGAATACCTGTAGGAATGTATGTGGGGGCTTTTCAAACTGATTACGAGAAAAAACATCTGGCATATTGGACACTGGATAATGCAAATGCCGCTATCGATATCAAGGTTTTCTATCTGAAAAGTGATACGGATATCATTGAAGAATCTAATGCAGGTGTTGATACAAAAGCCTTTGCCATTCGTTGCATCAGAAAGTAAATCGACGAAAAAGGCTTCTCTTTTCCATAAATTGCTTATATTTGGGAAGTAAAACTAACTAAAAGAGAGAACTATGAAGAAGATAATAAATCCCTGGAAAGGTTTGGAAGGGTACAACTGCTTTGGTTGTGCTTCCAATAATGAAGCCGGATTAAAAATGGAATTTTACGAAGATGGTGACGAAGTGGTAAGCATTTGGAAACCACGTCCCGAATATCAAGGCTGGATTGATACCTTGCATGGCGGTATTCAAGCTGTCTTGATGGATGAAATCTGTGCCTGGGTTATACTTCGTAAACTACAAACCACGGGGGTGACGTCGAAGATGGAAACTCGTTACCGAAAATCGATTGATACCAAAGATTCTCATATCGTATTACGCGCGTCTATTAAAGAGGTAAAGCGGAACATCGTTATTGTTGAAGCAAAGTTATATAATAAGGATGGAGAAGTCTGTACAGAATCAGTTTGTACTTACTTTACTTTCTCGAAAGAAAAGTCGAAAGATGAAATGCATTTTTCGAAATGTGATGTAGAATCGGAAGAGATATTACCATTAATTTGAAATAAAAACTTAAGTTTTTGTGATAAATGTTTGGTAGTATCAAACAAATACTTTACTTTTGTCGCAGTTAATAAAAGAAATATGAAATATACAGCTACACATCATCATCATCATTTTCCTAACGAATAATCGGTGGGCGTGGATGATATTGTGTATAACTATATAAACGATAA
>PPYE01560229.1_pt1 | contig 14070 bp, 9 predicted proteins | sample 1559881 | NCBI WGS metagenome assembly PPYE01 (sample SAMN08240022, study PRJNA423297) | Human gut metagenome, whole genome shotgun sequencing project.
TCCGCCGCGGGTACCAGGAAGGATCCGGAGCCGGAGGGCAGCAGAAACGCCTTCTCACTGTCGTACTGTTCTGTGCTCTCCCAGTCTGCGCCGTTGGAGAGGTATACGTCCGTGCCGTCCGTCACGATGTAGGAAAATCGTTTCTCCGTGATCTCTCCGCCGGTCCGCATCCGCCAGAGAAAGCCGCGGCCGTCATAGATGACGTCGATCAGCATGGGCCAGCTCTCATAGTAGTTCTGAAGGGTCCGCAGCTGGCAGGGGATGCCCAGGGAGACCTTCTCCAAAAATATCTCCGCCGCATCCGCATTCTCCGTTCCCGCCTCGGTAAACACCACGGCACCGCCGGCGGAGAGCTCCGCCGGGTCGCCGTACTCCGGTACCTCCTCCATGGGGCCGAAGCCGTAAGGCGTCTCTGCGGAGATGACCGCCCCCTTTGTCAGGGTGAACTCCGCCGCGGCCGTATATTCTCCGATCTCTTTGATGACGCGGAACGTACCGCCGCCGGAGAAGTCGTAGTCAAACAGGGACAGGATGCACGGAAACGCCTGCTTTTCACCGGACGGCAGGGTATACAGCATGGCATCCCATCCGGCGTTCTCAGCCAGGGGCACCTGGGTCCAGCTGCCGTCCGCCTCCCGCACATCCAGCCAATAGGGTGCCCCATACTCCAGAGATTCCCCTTCCCCCTCATAGGACAGGATGCACCACACCGTCTCCACCGACGGGTCGTAGGTCTCCCACTCCGTGGTCAGGGCGGTCCGGGGCGGGTCATCTGTTTCGTATACCGTTGTCACCGCAATGTCGCCGGAATCGCCGCATCCCGTCAGCAGCGCAAAAGCCAGCAGGCAAATCCAAAGCCGTTTCATTCTGACGCCTCCTCTTTCTCTGATTCCATCGCTTTCTTTATTTCATTTCATGTAGACGGACCCGGTTGGGAATAAGTTCCGCCGCTTTCCGGCAAACTACACAAAATCCATCTGAAAATTTTTGAGCTTCCCTGCTTGCATTTTAGGCTGCTGTCCGGTAAAATACAAGTACAAGGGAAGAATGATAGCTGCAACGAAGTGCTGCGCGCACGGGCTGACACCTATCATTCCGGTCTTTTGGTAGGTGTTTCAAACCGACAGCGGTTTGAAGCGCCTTTTCTTTTTATCAGATATGCAAAAGACGGACAAAAGGAGGTCATTTTTATGATTTTACTGGCAAACGGCAAGGTCATCACCCGGGATCCGGAGGGCATCGGCTACCTGCCGGACGGCGGCGTGGTCACCGATGGCGGCAAGATCGTGGAGGTCGGCACCACCGCGGATCTGAAGGCCAAGTACCCCCAGGCGGAATTTGTGGACGCTCGTGGCGGCGTCATCATGCCGGGCCTTATCAATGCCCACACCCACATCTACTCCGCCCTGGCCCGGGGCCTCTCCATCGATGGGTACAACCCCACCAGCTTCTATGAGGTGCTGGACGGCCAGTGGTGGTACATTGACCGGAATCTGGACCTGGAGGCTACCAAGGCCAGCGCCCAGGCCCTGGTGATCGACTCCATCAAGCAGGGCGTCACCACCATTTTCGACCATCACGCCAGCTTCTGTGAGGTCCCCGGCTCCCTGATGCGGATCGCCGAGGTGACGAGGGAATTCGGGATGCGGGCGTGCCTGTGCTATGAGGTCAGCGACCGGGACGGGGAGGAGAAATCCCTTCAGTCCGTGCAGGAGAACAAGGACTTCATCGACTACTGCGAGCAGAACCCCTCCGATATGCTGAAGGCCATGTTCGGCGGACATGCCCTGTTCACCATCTCCGACAAGACCTTTGACCGGATGGCGGCGGCCAACAGCGGCCGGGTGGGCTATCACATCCACGTGTCCGAGGGCATGAACGACGTGTACGACTCCCTCCAGAACTACGGCCGCCGGCCCGTCCAGCGGCTCCAGGACCACGGCATCCTGGGACCCAAGACCATCCTGGGCCACTGCATCCATGTGAACACGGCGGAAATGGATATCATCAAGGCCACGGACACCATGTGCGTCAACAACCCGGAGAGCAACATGGGCAACGCCGTGGGTATCTCTCCGGTGCTGCAGCTCTACAAGAAGGGCATTCTGATCGGTCTGGGTACCGACGCCTACACCAACGACATGCTGGAGTCCATCAAGGTGGCCCTGTGCTCCCAGCGGCACAACGCCTGTATGCCCAACGTGGGCTGGTGCGAGGTGACGGACATGCTGTTCCGCAACAACGCCAAGATGGCGGAGCGCACCGGCTTCCCCACTCTGGGCGTGCTGAAGCCCGGCGCGGCGGCGGACGTGATCGTCATGGACTACAAGCCCTTCACACCGTTCTCTGATGCCAACATCGACGGGCACATGCTCTTCGGCATGACGGGGCGGCAGTGCCAGACCACCATGATTAACGGCAGAATCCTGATGAAGGACCGGGTCCTGACGGAGATCGACGAGGAGGCCGTGAATGCCCACATTCTGGAGAGCAGCAAGCGTCTGTGGGGCCGGCTGAACCACAAGGAGTATTGATGACCGGCCGATGTGCCCCTGCGGAAGCAGTGCGCATTCGTATTTCAGGAGTTATTCTGAGGAGGAAAAACTATGTCTGAGTTAATGACCCCCATTCCCTTTCGGGAATTGATGACCTGGATCACCACCGAATACCGCCGGGACGGCGCCGTGTTCGGCGTCCACAAGCCCTACAAGGCCGGCGTGAAGAAGCTGCCCATCTTCGGCGAGGCCATCGAGACCCCCTTCGGCCCCGCCGCCGGCCCCAACACCCAGCTGGCCCAGAACATCATTGCCGGCTATTTCGCCGGCGCCCGGTTCTTCGAGCTGAAGACCGTCCAGAAGATGGACGGCGCGGATCTGGCCGCCTGCATCAACCGCCCCTGCATCCTGGCGGAGGATGAGTGCTACAACTGCGAGTGGTCCACGGAGCTGTATGTCCAGCAGGCCTTTGAGGAGTATGTGAAGGCCTGGTGCGCCCTGAAGATCATGGCAAAGGTCTATGGTCTGGGCGATCCCAACGGATTCGTGTTCAACATGTCCGTGGGCTATGACCTGGCAGGCATCCAGGGTGAGAAGATCGACACCTTCCTGAACGGCATGGTGGACGCCTCCAAGACGCCCATCTTCCAGGAGTGCATCGCTGTTTTGAAGGAGTTCTTCCCGGGAGAAAGCGATTATATCGACACGATCACTCCCCATGTGTCCGGATCCGTGACGGTGTCCACCCTCCACGGCTGCCCGCCGGACGAGATCGAGCGGATCGCCAGCTACCTGCTGGAGAAGAAGCACCTGCACACCTTCGTCAAGTGCAATCCCACCATCCTGGGGTACGAGACCGCCCGGTCCATTCTGGACTCCATGGGCTATGACTATATCGCCTTCGACGATCACCACTTCAAGGAGGACCTGCAGTACGCCGACGCGGTGCCCATGTTCCACCGCCTCCAGGCCCTGGCAGACAAGGAGGGGCTGGAATTCGGCCTGAAGCTCTCCAACACCTTCCCTGTGGACGTGAAGGCCGGGGAACTGCCCAGCGAGGAGATGTACATGGCGGGCAAGTCCCTCTTCCCCCTGACCACCACCATGGCCGCCATGATGGCCAAGGAGTTTGGCGGGAAGCTGCGCCTCTCTTATGCCGGCGGTGCCGACGCCTTCAACATCGACAAGCTGTTCGCCTGCGGTATCTGGCCCATCACCATGGCCACCACCGAGCTGAAGCCCGGCGGCTACCAGCGGTTCACCCAGATCGGAGACAAGCTGGGCGCTCTGGACTTTAAGCCCTTCACCGGCGTGGACGTGGTCGGCATCGAGGCCCTCTCTCTGGCGGCCCGGTCCGACAAGTACCATGTGAAAGCCATCAAGCCCCTGCCCCGCCGCAAGCTGTATGACAAGGTGCCCCTGCTGGACTGCTTCACCGCTCCCTGCAAGGGCGGCTGCCCCATCCACCAGGACATTCCGGAGTATATCGAGCTGTGCCGGAAGGGCGCGTACGCCTCCGCCCTGCGGCTCATCACCGAGAAGAACCCCCTGCCTTTCATCACGGGCACCATCTGCGCCCACAACTGCATGACCAAGTGTATGCGGAATTATTACGACGAGCCCGTGAACATCCGCGCCACCAAGCTGGTGGCGGCCGAAAAGGGCTATGACGCCTACATGTCCAAGATCACGCCTCCCGCGCCGGTGACGGACGGCCGGAAGGTGGCCGTCATCGGCGGCGGTCCCACCGGCATGTCCGCGGCGTACTTCGTGGGCCGGGCGGGCATCCCCGTGACGCTGTTTGAAAAAGCGGACCGCCTGGGCGGCATCGTCCGGCAGGTGATCCCTGCCTTCCGCATCAGCGACGAGGCCATCGACAAGGACGTGGCTCTGATGGAGAAGATGGGCGTGGAGGTAAAGCTGAACACCGAGGCCCCCTCTGTGGCAGAGCTGAAGGCACAGGGCTATACCCACATCTTCTTCGCCGTAGGCGCCTGGAAGGCCGGACGGCTGGACATCCCCGGCAACGTGGTGCCGGTCATCGGCTGGCTGCGCGACATGAAGGCGGGTAAGGACGTCTCCCTGGGCCATGTGGCCGTGGTGGGCGGCGGCAACACCGCCATGGACGCCGCCCGGGCCGCTCTGCGGGCCGGGGCCAAATCCTCTACCCTGGTGTACCGCCGGACGAAGAAGTATATGCCCGCCGATGCGGAGGAGCTGGAGATGGCCATTGCCGACGGCGTGGAGTTCCTGGAGCTGGTAGCCCCTGTGGAGCAGAAGGACGGCAAGCTGATTTGTGAGAAGATGAAGCTGGGCGACCCGGACGACAAGGGCCGCCGCAAGCCCGTCCCCACCGGCGAAATGGTGGAGATCCCCTGCGACACCGTGGTCTCCGCCGTGGGCGAGAAGGTTGAGAGCGAGGTTTTTACCCGGAACGGCATCACCGTGGACGAGAAGGGCATCCCCGCCTTCAAGACCAATCTCGAGGGCGTCTACGCCGGCGGCGACGCCATGCGCGGGCCCGCCACCGTGGTGGAGGGCATTGCCGACGCCCAGTATTTCGCCAATGCCGTCATCGGCGAGGCCCACAAGTTTGCCATCCCCGCCAAGGCCGTAGCCACCCGGGAGGAGGCCGTCGCCAAGAAGGGCGTCCTCTGCGAGAGCGCCAAGTGCGAGGGCGACCGGTGCCTGACCTGCAACGTGGTGTGCCAGGTCTGCGCCGACGTGTGCCCCAACCGGGCCAATGTGGTCATCGAGCTGCCGGACGGCCGCCAGCAGATCCTCCATGTGGACCGGATGTGCAACGAGTGCGGCAACTGCGCCGTGTTCTGCCCCTACGACTCCGCCCCCTACCGGGAGAAGTTCACCCTGTTCCTGACCCGGGAGGGCTTTGACGAGAGTGTAAACAATCAGGGCTTCCTGCCTCTGGGCGGGAAGAAGGTGCTGGTGCGCCTGGACAGCAAGGTGTTCGAGGCAGATCTGGACGCCAAGAACGACCTGCCCGCCGACATCGAGGTGTTCATCTGGACGGTGCTGACCAAGTACGCCTATCTGATGGGATAACCGAACAGACACAAAGGCAGGAGGCCGGGAGACCGGCCTCCTGTTTTTGTGTTTACCGAATTCTTTTGATAAAATTCCGGTCCAAAAACCTAGGACTGATCCACAGAAGATAGAGAAGGCAGAGATCCAGTGCCGCCGCCAAGCTGACCAGTTCCAGCCGAAAGCCCTCTGTCAGCAGGACAGTCAATACCTGTACCCCCCAATAGGCCAATGTGATTCCCCAAAGTCGGCATCGCCGGGCCCGTCTTTTATCCTGCTGCAGAATCCAGATCATCCAAAGTGTGCTTGCTCCCAGCGCGAGGATTGACGCCCATAAAAACGGATAATAGTCTCTCCATCCCCACAGGTGAATGCACAATACTAAAAAGACCACCTGCAAAACCTGAGGCAGCGCCTTTTGCACTCCCTCGGGTCTCCCCAAAGGTGCGGAACCCGGCCACAGGATCATCCCCACACCGACTCCCGCCATCAGGACCAGCACCGCCACCACCCAATAGAGATCGTAATACTTGAGAAATCCTGCCAAACCACTGTACGATTTCAGTTCGTTATTTTTTGTAAACGCCTCCACATTAACGGAAAATGCCGTTCCGATGGTAGCAACAATAGTCAGTCCCAGCAGAGCCAATCCCAGCAGAAGGCTCCCGCCCACGATCCAGGCGACATCCCTATTTTTACTGGCAGGCACGGATCTGGAGTCTACTTTGTCCCCTGATCCCTGTTCCTCATCCAGCAGCCATTCCACGTCCACACTGAACAGCCGGGCGCAGGGCAGCAGTTTCGCCGCGTCCGGCAGGGCCGCCCCCTGTTCCCAGCGGCTCACCGCCTGACGGGAGACGCCCAGCTGTTCCGCCAGGGCCTCCTGGCTCAGCCCCTCCCGTTTCCGCAGCCCGGTCAGCTTCTCTCCAAAGGTCATGAGTCTTCCTCCTCCAGTCTCTTTCGCTGGTCCCATCATACCAAGCGCCGCCGGGAAAGTCCACCACAGCCACCTGACACCGCCGCAACCAAACGCAACATTCCCGCCAAAACAAATGTAATGTTTTTTCTCTTTGCAGCAATTCCGCCCTCTGCCGGGTATTCCTTACAGAAGGATGTGATCACATGCCCGATACCGCCGAAGCCGTGGCGCAATACGGCTCCGCAGTCTACCGGCTGGCCTACGCCATGACCCGCTCCCGCAGCGACGCCGACGACGTGTTTCAAGAGGTTTTTCTCCGGCTCCACCGGTCCGCTCCGGATTTTGCGAATGAGGAACACCGGCGGGCGTGGCTCCTACGGGTGACGGCCAACTGCGCAAGGAGCCTGCTGGCCTCCCCCTGGCGGATGCGGACCCTCCCGCTGGAGGATGTCTATTCCTACCAAGACTCCGTGGAATCCGCTGTGGACGAGGCTCTGGCCCATCTCCCCGGCAAATACCGGGCCGTCATCCACCTGTTCTACTATGAGGGCTATCAGACGGAGGAGATCGCCCGGATTCTGGGCCGGTCTCCCTCCACCGTCCGGGCACAGCTGACCCGGGCCCGGCAGAAGCTGCGGACATTGCTGAAGGAGGATATATGAACTTTTCCAAAACCTACCGCCGGATGAACGAGCCTGTCGGCCCGTCGCCGGACCTGATCCGCAAGACTCTCTCCCACCCTGACCGACACCGCCTCCCCCTGCGCCGGCTGGCGGCGGCCGCTGCCGCGGCGGCGGTGCTGCTGGCCACCCCGGCCCTGGCGGTCCGGTCGGAGACGGGATATGCGGTTTTATACCGGATTGCCCCCGCCGTAGCCCAGTTCTTCCAGCCGGTGCAGGAAGCCTGCACGGACAGCGGCATCACCATGGAGGTAGCGGCCGTCCGGGTGGAGGGAGACACTGCCCAGGCGTACATCGTCCTCTCCGGCGGTCCTGTGGACGCCACCACAGACCTGTTTGACAGTTGGTCCTTCCACCTGCCCTTTGACCAGACCGGCCGCTGCGAGCGGGTGGCCTGGGACGAGGCCACCGGGACAGTCACTTTTCTCTGCACTGTGAAAACCATGGACGGCTCCCCCATTCCCACCGGCGGCAAGATGACCTTCTCCGTCCGGCAGCTGCTGACAGGCAAGAAGGCGATGGAGGGCGTGACGGTGGACCTGAAGCTGACGAACTATGCCCAAGAGGCGGAGACCGCCCTCACCTGGGGGGCTGATCTCCCTGCCGCAGGGGTGAGGGAGCCGGAGGTGACCTATTACTCTGCCACCGGTGGAAGCGGCGATCTGGCTTCCGTAATGCTGCAACCCGGTGAAGTCCTGGCGGAGCCCGCGGAGGGCCTGCCCATCACAGCCGCCGGTTACGCAGACGGCCTCTTCCACATCCAGCTGTGCCGGGGAGACGCCTCCAGGACGGACAACCACGCGTTTTTGTGGATGGAAGATGCCGACGGCAGGGAATTCCATTGTACCGGTATCTCTTATTTTACAGGTGAGACGGCTGGCGGCCGGACGGATTATATGGACTTTCTCTTTGCCGTCCCGCCGGAGGAGCTGGCAGGATGCACCCTCCACGGCAACTTCTATACCGCCGCCACCCTGACGGAGGGCCTCTGGCAAGTGACTTTTCCCCTGGAGAATACAGATTGATCCTTTCAGCGCGCCCGGTGAATGTCGGGCGCGCCTTTTTCTCTTGCCATTTTCAGGAATCATGCTATGATAGAGTCAGAAAACACGGGAGGTTCACACTATGTTGGATATGCTGGAATTTCTGCGGGATGAAGGCGTCAGCGCCGACATCACTGCGGAGATCGAAAAATTTCGGGACGCCTATCCGGAGGAGGACGAGACCCTGCGGCGCCGGGTCCCCGATCCCCGGTATCTCTATTATGGAAAGGACATCTGGGAGGAGGCCATCACCGCCATCCTCTGCGGAGAGAACCTGCTGCTGGTAGGCCCCAAGGCCACTGGCAAGAATGTGCTGGCGGAAAACCTGGCCACCGTGTTCGGCCGCCCCAGCTGGAACGTGTCCTTCTACATCAACACAGACGCCGCCACCCTGCTGGGCACGGACACCTTTGAAAACGGCGCCGTACAGCTGCGGAAGGGCCCCATCTACCAGTGTGCGGAGACCGGCGGCTTCGGCGTGTTGGATGAGATCAACATGGCCAAGAACGAGTCTCTGGCGGTGCTCCACGCCACGCTGGACTTCCGCCGCTCCATCGACATGCCTGGCTATGAACGCATTCCCCTTCACGACGCCACCCGCTTCATCGCCACCATGAACTACGGCTACGCCGGCACCCGGGAGCTGAATGAGGCTCTGGCCTCCCGGTTCGTGGTGATCGACATGCCCGCCATCACCACCGAGGGGCTCATCAAGCTCCTGAAGCGGGAGTTCCCCTCTCTGAAAGGCGTGTATGCCGAGCAGTTCGCCGGATTGTTCCAGGACATCCAGAAGAAATGCGACGGCGGAGAGCTTTCTACCAAGCCTCTGGACCTGCGGGGCCTGCTGGCCGCCGTGCGACTGATGCGCACCGGGCTGGAGGGCAACCGGGCGCTGGATCTGGGCCTTGTCAACAAGTCCTTTGATGACTTTGAGCGGCAGCTGGTGCGGGACGTGATCCGCACCCGCCTGCCGGAGACGCTCCGCCGTGAGGATGTGTTTGACTGATGGAGATCCTGGACAGTGAGAAGCGGCGGGCCCGGAACCTGATCTGGAACGCCGCTGCGGATTACTCCTTTGAGCCAGACTTCAAGGCATACGACGAGGATGGCCGTGCAGACCTGTATTGGAACAGCATCATCGGCGCCGTGCGGAAGAATTACGGAGCAGAGACCATAGAAGGGCTGTTTGAATCCCTCCACGGCTGCTCCAAGGAACAGCTCTTTGAGCAGCTGCTGTGGCTGGGGCTGGAAAACGCCGTCTACCAGCGGGAGGCTCCCCGCCGGCCGGCGCTGCCCTCCCTGCGGCGGAGCTATGCCCGCCGGGCCGTGGCTCTGGACCAGCGGGCAGATCCCGGCGACCTGCTGGCCACGCTGGAAAACGCCCACTTCTGCCGGGCCCTGGGGCAGAGCGAACCGCCCCTGCTGCCCAGGGACCGGGAAATGCTGGATGCCCTGGAGTTCCCCGGAGACCTGGACGGCCCTGCCATTGCGGAGCGGGCCCTGGCATTCCTCCACACCTATTTCCATTTCACCCCCGGCGAGACCCAGGCCCAGGAGTCGGAGGAGCGGAAACGGCGCCGCCCCCTCTTCGCCTTCCGCCGCCGGTCCGAGGCGGACCTGCTGCCCGCCGTGCGGGCCTTTGGCCACGGGTTCGGGGAGCATCTGGTGAAGGGCCAGGGCGGCGGAGCCAACGCAGAGCCGGTCCAGCGCCGCCTGACGGACTACAACCTGGCCCAGACGGAGGCCGCCCTGCGAAAATACATGCGGGGCTACTTCGGCGCCCCCCTATACGACCAGTCGCAGCTGGAGAGCCTGGAGCGGGAGCTCTGCGTGGACGAGCACCAGGGCTGCCACCTGTACTACGCCACCGGAGACGACACTCATGAAAAGCTCAAGGGCTATGTGGCCGCCCAGCGGCGCAACGCCCTGCGACAGATGGAGCTGAACCGGGCCGCCTACGAAGCCGACGCCACCCGCCACCGCACCAGCATCCGCCGCCTCACCGCCCGCATCCGCAACGCCATGCTGGCTTATCTCCAGCCCACCCCTGTCCGTGCCGCCTCCGGCGCGCTGGATGCCGGCCGCATCTGGCGGGGCGTGTACTTGGACGACAACAAGGTGTTCACCCGTATTCTCCAGTCGGATCCCGGCGACCTGTCGGTGGACATTCTTCTGGATGCCTCCAGCTCCCAGATCGACCGGCAGGCGGTGGTGGCCGCCCAAGGCTATATGATTGCCGAAAGCCTTACCCGCTGCCACATTCCGGTGCGAGTATCCTCCTTCTGCTCCCTCAGCGGATACACCGTGGTGACCCGCTATCGGGACTACTATGAGACGGGCAAAAACGACCGCATCTTCAATTACTTCACCACCGGCTGCAACCGGGACGGCCTGGCCATCCGGGCCTTGGCCAAGGGACTGGAGGACTCCCCCAGCGAACACAAGCTGGTAATCCTCCTCTCCGACGTGAAACCCAACGACGTGATCCAGATGAACCACAGCGGAAGCTTTGTGGAATACGCCGCGGACAACGGCATCCAGAACACCGCCATGGAGATCCGGTCCCTGACCTACAAGGGCATCAACGTCATGTGCGTTTTCACCGGGAATGACGACGACCTGCACGCCGCCCACACCGTCTATGGCCGGAACTTCGCCCGCATCCGTTCCCTGGACCAGTTCGCCGACACGGTGGGTTCCCTCATCCAAAACCAAATCCGCAGTCTGTAAAGCACGCCGCCCTTTCGGGCGGCGTGCTTTACATTCATTCTTGGGCGGCGCTCAGTTCCGGGAGCACTTCTCCGCGTCGATGGCTAGCACCAGCATCAGTACGCACAGCGCGCTGCCCGGGTCCGCCACGTCGATCACGTAAGTGTCCGTCCAGTGGAGCAGCTCCTTGTGGATGGACGCCACCTGCGCCCCGCAGGCCTCCGTCACCCGGTAATCCCACTCCAGGAAGTCGCCCTCCACACGCCAGCCGTTGCAGTCGATGTCAAATTTCGGCGTGAAAAATGTGAATTCCTTTTGGATGCAGCCCACATACTGATCCTGGACGTACAATTCAAATTTGGGCAGAAAGGTCAGCACCTGCTCCCGCACAGTGCCGATGTGGTCTCCCGCCGCATTCAAAATGTGGAGGCAGTGTCCCCAGGCCAGCTTTCCCTCCACAGTGTAGACGGTGTTCCCCGCCTCGTCGTAGATGTCATAGCTGTCAAACCAGGAGAACAGCCGCTGTCTGAACAATAATCTCATAGAACCTCCTTCTGCAGTGCCGCCGGCTGATATTCCCGGAACCGCTTTGCTGTCCGGTAGAGATAGACCAGCTTCACGATCCCCACCACCAACAGGCCGATGGCGTCCGCCAGTATCGCCAGAAGACCCAGAATTGCCGAAATCAATGCCAGGAAGATGCATCCAAGCAACCCCAGCAGCAGGCCGATCCACCATTTCCAAAGCAGCCGCCACTTCCCCGCCAGCTCCGGGTCAAGCTCTTCCAAAACCTCTGCATGGGCATAAAACTCCTGATATGCGGCACAGAGCTCCAGCACCATGACCGGCAGGGAGAGCAGCCACCACAGCCAGTTCCCCTCCGGAATTGCCGGAAGCAGCAGCACACCGCTGATGATGCCGCCAGCCAAATAGCACAGGGCCGCCGTGCGGTACCGGCCTGCCGCCTCCCGCAGCTGCCACAAAAGGACACCATAGGCCAGGGAAATCAGAAATGCCAGCACATTTCCAACGACTCCGGCAGTTGGAAACGCTCCCGCCACAGTATCCATGGTCAGAATGTTGCTGAAAACACTGGGAATCACCAGCCAGAACAGCAGCCACAGCCACTTGGCCAGCACAGGGGCATTCCGGTCCAGCCGCGCCCGGCGCTCCCGCTCTGCCTCAACGGCCCACAGCCGGTTCTGGGGCATATCTCTTCGCCGCAGGGCACAGCCGGTAGAAAAGGTGCAGGTCACACATGCCGTATGCCCCTTCTCCCGGCAGCAGTCCGCAATGGGACAGCCGCCGGAAAACCGGCGCCCCGGCCCATCCTGACAGCCGGGACAGTCCAGCTGCTCTTTCCAGGTACATGCGTCGCACATTCGCCCGCAGATGCCCTCCATCGCCAGTGCCTCCCTTTGTTTTTTTGAGATTATATCATAATCCGCCCTTCCGATGGGTAACAAATCTATGACATTTTTCTCCAAGACGTCCCTGCCAACAAATTTTTCCGCCAGAAAAACCGCATATTCTCCCGTCCCGGAGTCAAACTATGCTCGCGATACCCAGTAACCCACACGCAACAAATGTATGATGAAAAGGAGATTCAATTATGTCTAGCAAGAATAGCAATAAGATCAACGTTCCCGAGGCCCGTGCGGCTATGGATAAGTTCAAGATGGAGGCTGCCGCCGAGGTGGGCGTCAACCTGAAGGAAGGCTACAACGGCGACCTGTCCTCTCGTGAGGCCGGCTCCGTCGGCGGCCAGATGGTCAAGAAGATGATCGAGTCCTACGAGAAGAACCTGTAACTTCCCACTGGACACAGTGAAGCGGCCCGGCAATCGCCGGGCCGCTTTCTCATGTTCCTGTGTTGTCTCCCCAGAAACCGCTCCACCAATCGCCGCCGGCGTCTCCAAAGCCGCCGCTGGGATCGTTGGGATCCGGCTCCGTAGGCTGGTCTCCGCCGCCGGAATCGCCGCCGGAGGGGTCCTCTGTCGGCGTATCCGGATCTATGGGCACATCAGGGTCGTTGGGATCAGGCGGCTGCCAGTTGGGATCGCTGGGATCCAGCCCCCCATTCGGGTCATCGGGGTCCGTAACTGCAGCCGACGTGTGGACGGGACATCCGCCGGGGCTGGTCTCCGTGGGGGCCACCGCCTTTTCCAGGGTGCTGATGAGATAGGCGTCGTCGGAGGCAGTGATGCTCTCGCCGTAATCCTCCCGCACATAGTCCAGATAGCCCTTCTGCACGATGGACTCCGCCGGGCAGAACTCACCGGCCAAGCAGTTACCCTCGGTGCAGATGTCCACCATCTTGTGGAGCGTGCACTTCGTCGTGGGCTCCGTGCCCACAGCCACCTCATAGGATACCGTCCGGTCCCCTCTGGAATCGGCGCGGCAGGCATCCGTCGCCAGCATACCGCTGTCCGCGCAGACACTGACCGTTGTCAGGCCGCTGCTGGGACGGTTGAAGGACTTGTCCGGCAGATCCGCATGGACCTTCTCCATCACCTGCCGCCACAGGGAGGCCGCCGGGTTCACGGAGTAGCTGATCCGCTCGTTGTTCTTGTAGCCCACCCAGACCGCCGCGCAGTAATACGGCGTGTAGCCTGTAAAATAACGGTCATAGTTGTCGTTGGTGGTGCCGGTTTTTCCTGCAATGTGCATCCCGCTGAATCGAGCGCCGCCGCCGGTGCCGCCGGACTCATTCACCGCCCGGCGCAGCATGTCCGTCATCAGATAGGCGGTGGTCTCCTTCATGGCCACCCGCTGCTCCGTCTCCTTTTCCAGCACCACGGTGGAGTTGTCGTTGGCCAGAACCTTTACGTAGGTCTTGGGCTCATTGTACACACCGCTGTTGGCGAAAGCAGCGTAGGCCGCCGCCATCTCCACCGTGCTGAGGCCGTAAGTCAGGCCGCCCAGCCCCAGCGGGCTGACGTTCATATCCTCCGGTGCCAGACTCAGCCCCAGATTTTCGGTGGCGAATTGGTAGGCCGCCGTGACCCCAACCTTTTCCAGTGTCTGCACCGCGATGGTGTTGATGGATGCCTTGACACCGTTGCGCACGGATGTCCAGCCCGTGTAGGTGTTGGGCGAGTTCTTGGGCCATGGATTCCCATTCAGCAGGCGGACCGGGTAGTTGTCAAAGGTGGTTGCCGGGGAGACTGCCCCCGCATCCAG
>PPYE01662325.1_pt1 | contig 14069 bp, 12 predicted proteins | sample 1559881 | NCBI WGS metagenome assembly PPYE01 (sample SAMN08240022, study PRJNA423297) | Human gut metagenome, whole genome shotgun sequencing project.
CGGTGGGGGTGTCTGTTTTGCGCGGTCAGGGTGTAGGATTACCAACGGTCAAGGTGTCGTTTTGGCCCGGCGTACGCAACAAGGTGATCCGCACCTTGAACAAGGAGTTGGAAGAGAGGGGATTCATCGTTCTCCAGGGACGGGTGGACCGCAGATTCTTCCATGAGAAGATGTACGCCACCAAGGATGAGGGGAGAGACGGAAGCTATGCCGGCGTATAAGGATAAAAAGAACGGCAGTTGGTATTTGCAGTTTCGTTATACTGACTGGACAGGGGAACGCAGACCCAAGGTAAAGCGTGGTTTTGCTACCAAGCGGGAGGCCCTGGAGTGGGAGCGGCAGTTCCTGATGCAGCGGAAGGCTGACAACAATATGACCTTTGAGAGTTTTGTGGAGTTGTATGAGCGTGATATGAAGCCCAAGGTGCGTCTGAACACTTGGAAAACCAAAGCAAGTGTGATCCAGAGTAAAATCATGCCCTATTTTGCAAAAAAGCGGCTTTGTGAGATTACCGCCAGGGATGTACTGGAATGGCAAAACACAATGCGCCAGCTCTGCGACAAGCAGGGAGACACCTATACAGATACCTATCTGCGTAATATTCACAATCAACTCACGGCCATTTTCAACCATGCGGTCAAATTTTATGAGCTGCAAGTCAATCCGGCAACCAAGGCGGGCAGCATGGGACAGAAAGAGCGGCGGGAAATGGAGTTCTGGACCAAAGAAGAATACCTCCGGTTTGCGGATGCCATGATGGACAAGCCCATGTCTTTCTATGCCTTTGAAGTGCTCTACTGGACGGGGGTCCGCCTGGGGGAGCTGCTGGCCCTGACAAAACGGGATTTTGACTTTGAAAAGCGGACCATGACCATCAATAAGTCCTACCAGAGAATTGACAAGCAGGACCTCATTACAGAACCCAAAACGCCCAAGAGCAATCGAACGATCCAGCTTCCTAAGTTTCTGTGTGAGGAATTGCAGGACTACTTCCGACAGATTTATGGTGCGGATGAAACCAGCAGAATTTTTCCTGTAACAAAGCACTATTTGCGCCATGAAATGATCCGTGGGTGCCAAGAAACCGGCGTAAAAGAGATTCGTCTGCACGATTTGAGACACAGCCATGTGAGCCTGCTGATCGATATGGGGTTTTCAGCCCTGGCCATTGCTGACCGGGTGGGCCATGAGACCATTGATATTACATACCGCTATGCACACCTGTTTCCATCCAAACAGCGGCAGATGGCAGATCAACTGGATTTTGAAAGGGGTGGGGAATATGTCACAGAAATGCCTGGATCGAAGGGGACGCTGGCGGAATAAGGTAGTGTCCTTTCGGATCTCGCCGGAAGAAGATCTGGAATTGGAACGGGCGGTGCGCTTGTCCGGACTGACCGAGCAGGAATATATTACCAGGCGCGTTCTTTGCCGGGATGTGATTGTTCAGGGCAATCCCCGAGTTTACAAGGCATTGAGAAATGAGCTAAATAGAGTTGTTGAAGAGCTAAAACGGCTGGAGCCTGGAATGGCAGCGGACCCAGAGATGGTGGAGATTCTGCGGTTGATGGCCGAACTTCTCACAGGAATGAAGGAGGGAAGCGACCATGCCAGAAGATAAAAAAACAGCTGCCCTGAACCCATCTGGGCCAACAGATGGAGGGCAACTGCGTCAAAAGAACGCAATTATTATAACAGAAAACCAGGCAGAAGGCAATCCATACCAGGAAAATCCCACAGAGGACATTGAAAAACGTCTGCGTGAGTGGGAGCAGATGCAAAGCCCTGACTATCTCCACATGGTTGGAATGGAGGAGCTGATGGATCAGTCCTTTCCGGTCAAGGAGCCGGTCATTGACGGCTTGCTGTACAAGGGGGCCTACCTCTTTGCCGGAGCGCCCAAGATCGGCAAATCCTTTCTGGTGCTCCAGATAGCCTACGCCGTCAGTACAGGACAAGCTATCTGGGACTATCAAGTACATCGTGGAGCGGTGCTCTATCTGGCCCTGGAGGATCAGTACCGGCGGCTCCAGGAGCGCATGGCTCGGATGTTTGGGGTAGATGGCCACGGGGATTTAATGTTGGCAGTGGCTGCCAAACAACTGGGACAGGGATTGGAGAAGCAGATGGAGTATTTTCTCAGACGGTTCCCCCAAGCCCAGATGATTGTCATTGACACCCTGCAAAAGGTGCGGGAGACGGCAGGAGATCGTTATAGCTATGCCAGCGACTATGAGATCATTGGCCAACTGAAAACCTTTGCCGATTACCACAATATCTGTATCTTGATTGTTCACCACACCAGAAAGCAACCGTCAGAGGATAGCTTTGAAATGATTTCCGGTACCACCGGCCTGCTGGGATGTGCCGACGGAGCTTTTCTGCTGCACAAGGAGAAGCGTACCGACCACCGGGCCATCCTGGACATTGTAGGCCGTGACCAGCCCGACCAGCGGCTCCGCCTGCTCCGCAACGAAGAAAATCTGACCTGGACGTTGGAGGGGGCGGACTGTGAGCTATGGAAGGAACCACCTGACCCACTGCTGGAACAGGTGGCCAGGCTGGTCATCCCTGAACAACCGGTGTGGCAGGGAAGCGGTGCAGAATTACTGGAGAGGCTGGGTCTGAATACTACGGCAAGCAGCCTGACCAGGCGGCTCAATGTGCGAGCTGGGCAGTTATATGCTACTTATGGAATTTCCTACAAGAACATAAGAGATAGAGCTGGCAGTCATATCACTTTGAGGCTAGAAACCGAGCCTGTGTGACGCAAGTGACGCTTGTGACGCTAAAAGTGGGTACTGTTTTTTGCGTCACTTGCGTCACAAGCGTCACAGAACCCTAAATAATGGAAAGAGTGATGAGGGTATGGAACTGACCTATACAAAAATCGGGGACTATTACTACCCCGACCTCTGCCTGCCGCCGGTGGACGACGACTCGCCCCTGGGCAAGTATGGGATGCTGCGGAAAACCTATTTGAAGCAGCACCAACCTATGATGTACGACCGGCTGCTGCTGGCCGGGAGGCTGGATACCCATCTCCGGGAGATCGACGCTCTGGCCACGGAGCAGATAGACCGGATCATTGCTGACCTGGCCGCAAAAGAGGGTGTGAACGAGCAGCTGAAAGCCACCGATCAGCTGCGCTGGGTGGGGCTGATGAACAGTTTCAAAGCCGCCGCAGAGGAGCAGATTCTGCGGGAAATTGTATATGCCTGACTGGGAAAAGGCCGGAGGAAACAGGACACCCCCAAAGGGTGTCCTGGGGTGTAGCGAGCATAGGCTTTGTAGCCACAAAGCCTGGGGCGGCGGAGCCGAAAGGGGCTCCGCCCCTGTAACCCCGGAGGAAGGAGGAACCTTTGAATAACCGAACCTGCGACATTCATATTCGGGTGACGGAACAGGAGAAACGGAGGATGGAGGCCAAGGCTAAAAGAGCTGGAATTGGCCTGTCGGCCTACCTGCGCCGGGTAGGTGTTGGGGAGGATCTGGCCCAGCCAAACCCGGCAGAGTTGTTTGATAATCTGGAAGAAGGTGTGGCCCATGGGTGTCACGAAGATCTGGGCCATCAAGGATAGCCTGAGCCGGGTGGTGGGCTATGCGGAGAACGCAGAGAAAACCGAGTTCTCCGATATGCAGCAGGTACTCCACTACGCTCAAAACGGCGAGAAGGTCACCAGCGGCCCGGAAAAGACCATGTATGTTACCACACTCCACTGCCGCCGTGACCACGCCTGCGAGGATATGCAGTACGTCAAGCGGCACTTCAACAAGACCGGCGGCAACCTGGCCTACCACTGTGTCCAGAGCTTTAAGACCGGCGAGGTGTCCCCAGAGCTGTGCCACCAGCTAGGGGTGGAGCTGGCCAGACGGATGTGGGGCGAACGGTTCCAAGTGCTAATCGCAACCCACTTCAATACCGGTACTTACCATAACCACCTGGTCATCAACTCGGTCAGCTACAAGGACGGTGGGAAGTTCAACTGCGACAAACGGGCTTTTTACCGGATGCGGGAGATCTCCGACGAGCTGTGCCGGGAGCACAATCTGACGGTCATTGATCATCCCAAGGGGAAAACGCCACGGAGCATCTACTTTGCCGAAAAGATGGGGGCAAATACCCGCTTTCAGTTAATGCGCAAAGCCATTGATTACGCCATCTGCATGTCCGGCGATATGGAGCGGTTTGGTAAAATCCTGCTGGAGCTGGGTTATGTGCTGCGGTATGATGAGAAGTTGAAATACCCTACGATCCGATTCATAGACAGTAAGAAGGCGGTACGGTTGTGGCGTCTTGGGGAGGAGTATGAGATTCAACGTATCCGGCAGCGGATTTATGAACGGCCATTGGCGGCACAATACCAATGTCAGTTCTGGTATAAGGAAGACCGGCAGAAATGGCGGGCCAAGTATCCGGTACCACGCCAACAACAGAGCATGATGCAGTTGATTTTGACCCAGAACAACCTCTACCGGCTCTATCTTTACTATTGCTACCTGCTGGGGGCTATCCCAAAGCGCAAAACACCACGCAAACCATTTTCTCCAGCCATGCGGCTGGAGTTACAACGGTTGGATGCTATCACGGCCCAGACCCGCCTTCTGGGCCGTGAGGGACTGGAAACAGCGGAACAGGTGGCGCAGTTTCTTACCAGAACCCAGGAGCAGATCCAGGCTGTGGAGAAACAGCGCAGCGGTATCTATAACAGGCTCCGACGGTGCAGTGATCCACAGGAGAAGGAACTGCTCAAGGCCCAGCGGAACGTCTGCACTCAGCAACTTTCCCAACTCCGTAAGGACAGGAAGAATGCCCAGGCAATTCTGGAGAAAACCCCAGAGCGATGCCGGTACCTAGAGTGCGAGCTGACGCTACGGCAGGGATTTGAGCCAAGGGAAAAGATAAAACGACGGTATATGGAACGCTAAAGCACAGGAGGGCAGCCCAACCGGGTTGCCCTCCTTGTTGTATTTACCCCAAAGGAACCTTGTTCCTTCTCCCATGAATTGCTATAATAATACAAATAACAGAATACATTGGGGAGGATTTCTACTATGGCAGAAACAAACACCAGCAACATTGGATTTGAAAAGCAGATCTGGGACGCGGCCTGTGTGCTGCGGGGCAATATTGACGCCTCAGAGTACAAATCCGTCGTTCTGGGGCTGATTTTCCTAAAATATATCTCCGACCGCTTCGAGGCCAAGTACAAGGAACTGGTAGACGAGGGCGACGGCTTCGAGGAGGACAAGGACGAATACACCGCCGAAAATATTTTCTTTGTGCCGGAGAACGCCCGGTGGCGTGTCATCGCCGGGGCAGCCTACACCCCGGAAATTGGTACCGTCATTGACGACGCCATGCGGGCCATTGAGCAGGAGAACAAGCGGCTGAAAGACATCCTGCCCAAGAACTTCGCCCGCCAGGAGCTGGACAAGCGCCGCCTGGGGGATGTGGTAGACCTGTTTACCAACATTCAGATGGTGGAGCACGGCAACAGCAAAGACATTTTGGGCCGTACCTATGAATACTGCCTGTCCAAGTTTGCCGAGCAGGAGGGCAAGCTGGCCGGGGAATTCTATACCCCTGCCTGTGTGGTCAAAACACTGGTGGAGATTTTGCAGCCCTACAACGGCCGGGTGTATGACCCCTGCTGCGGTAGCGGCGGTATGTTTGTGCAGTCGGCTAAGTTCATTGAAAACCACGGCGGCAACATCAATAAAATTTCCGTCTTTGGTCAGGACTCCAACCCCACCACCTGGAAGATGGCCCAGATGAACCTTGCCATCCGTGGCATTGAGGCCGACCTGGGCAAGTTCAGCGCCGACACCTTCTTCAACGACGCCCACCCCCAGCTGAAGGCCGACTTCATCATGGCAAATCCCCCCTTCAACCTGTCCGGCTGGGGGCAGGACAAGCTGCTGGACGATGTGCGCTGGCAGTACGGTACGCCCCCGGCGGGCAACGCCAACTTCGCCTGGCTCCAGCACATGATCTGGCACCTGGCCCCCAACGGCCGCATGGGCATGGTGCTGGCCAACGGCTCTCTGTCCTCCCAGAGTGGGGGAGAGGGGGAGATCCGAAAAAATATCATCAACGCCGACCTGGTGGACTGCATCGTGGCCATGCCCTCCCAGCTATTCTACACCACCCAGATTCCCGTCTCTCTGTGGTTTTTGGCGAAAAACAAGAAGCAGAAGGGGAAAAACCTGTTCATCGACGCCCGGAAGATGGGCACCATGGTCACCCGGAAGCTGCGGGAGCTCACCGACGGGGACATTCAGAAGCTGGCCGACACCTACAACGCCTTTGTGAACGACACCCTGGAGGAGGTCAAGGGCTTCTGCGCCGTGGTAACCACCGAGGAGATCGCCCAGCAGGACTACATCCTCACCCCGGGCCGGTATGTGGGCATTGAGGAGCAGGAGGACGACGGGGAGCCCTTCGAGGAGAAGATGGAGCGGCTGACCAAGGAACTGTCGGAGCTCTTTGTGAAGTCCCATGAGCTGGAAGCGCAGATCAAGGAGCGACTGGGGGCGATTGGGTATGAAGTGTGATTGGAAAGAAATTGAATTGTCCGAGGTGGCCGACCTCACAGTAGGCTTTGTAGGTACCATGGCCAGTCACTATACAGATAACGGCGTTTTGTTTTTGCGGTCTACAAATATTGAGCCATTTAATATCAAAATGGACGATGTGAAGTATATATCGCACGAGTTTAACGAAACAATTAAGAAATCTCAATTAAACCCAGATGATGTTGTCATTGTGCGCACAGGAAAGCCTGGAGCCTGTACAGTGATTCCGCAAAAAACAGAACCTTGGAATTGTTCTGATTTGGTAATCATCCATCCAAATAAGGAGAAAATAAATCCGCACTTTTTGGCTTCCTATATTAACTTGGCAAGCGGTGTCATCAACGCCCACTTGGTAGGAGCGGTACAGCAGCATTTTAATGTAGGAGCTGCAAAAAAAATGAAAATCCCCTTGCCTTCGATTGATGTACAGAATCGCATTGCGTCTATTATCCAGAGCCTAAACGACAAAATCGAACTGAACAACAAGATCAACGAGAATTTGCAGCAGCAGGCTGCCATGTTATTTGAGTCTTGGTTTATCGCTTATAAGCCATGGGGTGGAATTCAGCCCACCGAATGGGAAAAAGCTCCTTTGGGATCATTTGTTGAAATTAAGCGTGGTGGGTCGCCCCGTCCAATTCAAGATTACTTATCCGATTCAGGGTTTCGATGGCTTAAAATCTCCGATGTAACATCTTTGAATAGTCCATTTGTACTTGAAATAAAGGAGCATATCAAGGAAGAAGGATTGAAAAAAACTGTACTTCTTAAAGCCGGTGAGCTGGTCTTATCCAACAGCGCAACACCAGGCATTCCCAAAATACTTGATGTTGATAGCTGCATACATGATGGTTGGCTTTACTTTCCGAAGTCGGAGCTATCAAAATACTATCTCTATCTGTTCTTTAAACATATTCACAAAGAATTGGTGGCATTGGGGAATGGTAGTGTATTTACAAATCTTAAAACAGATATTTTGAAAGCATATCCAGCAATCAAGGCAGATGTGGTTACGCTGAAAGAGTTTGACTCCTTAGTTACCCCTCTTTTTGATGTAATGCTCAATGCGGATAGAGAGAATTTGAAACTTAAAGCAATAAGAGACGCTATGTTACCAAAACTAATGAACGGAGAGATTACTTGCTATGGCTAACCCCGAGTTAACAAGGCGTAAACGAGTTTGGAATTGGTGGCTGCATTATAATAATGTGGTATTTTACTGGGCTGCTTTAATTGTGTTAACAATATATATTTTAATTAATTGGAAAATTTGTATTTCAATGCAATTTTTTCAAGAATTTAATGGTAACAATATACTTTTTCTTTGCTGGCTCCTTATGATTTTTTTGAAAATATTCAAGATAAAAGTAAAAGATGTAGAAATATTTAGGAACCTTCAAAATGACTACATGATGGCCGATATGAAGCATAAGATTGAGGAACGACAACAACAAATGGAACAAGAATATCTACCAATAGTAGATTGTGATGAGGAGGGAGAATCAAGTGATGCTCAATCCGCAAATTAAGAAAACAATAGTAGACGCATTAATGAAAGTTGTAGACAGTGCTCCAAGTATGTCAAATAGGCAAAATAAATCCAATACATTCAGAAACTATCCAAGGAATTATTATCAGACAGGAGAAAGGTACAGGCCTGGATACATGTATCAGTCAGATATGATTCATCAATCTGATGTATCAAATGAAAATTTTGAGGTTTGGATAAATTATGTGCTCTCTGTTTTAAAAATTACTGCCCAGCAAGTTGATCCCAATTTGTCATATACTGTCTATCAACAAGTTCAAAATATTGTGCATCAGGGCAATAGCAACAATTCTTCCAAAACAATTGGTATTTGCCGCATCCTCTTAGACTATGCGCAGAATATTCTAAAATTGTAAGTAGTGGTAATCGTATGACTTTCACTCAAGACCTGAGTTGTTCTTAGATGCACAGCCCGAGCATCGAACAGGACTATTAAAAAACTGACTATCAGCGAACTCCTGCCTATCAAGTAAACGAGTATAGATGTATAGGTTGTGATTATTTGAAGAAGTTTATCAAAGGAAGATGGTTTCCTCTTTTGGCTGCAATCCTCATAGTTGCAGTTGTGGCTTTTGTAATGGCCTTATTTGGCTGGCGTATCACCTATGCACCGGAAATGGAAAATAGTTGGGATGCCGTTTCAGCCGTTGCTACCTGGGCGGGGGTTTTTGCATCGGTCTTTGCAATTGTTTTTGCAATTCGCGTACCCAAGAAAATTGCAGATAGACAGGATAGGATTGCTTTATTTGAAAAGCGGTACGGTGCTTATTCGAGTTTACTTACACTGCAAATGTTTTCGCATGCAATAGATAAGGAATTTTTCAAAGATAATACCCCTGACGAGCACGGGGCACTATGGGATATCTCTGCAAAGGCGGGACTATATTGCTTGCAGTTTGCAACGGTGTTTGGGTATCAACCGCGACTGTTACATGGGCAATTAAATGCCGAAAGTGTTTCACAAGCAATTACAATTCTGAAGAAATTTGAAACAGAACTCTATATGTTGCCTTTCCTTTTTAAATTGACTAATGATGAAAAAGATGAAATGGTAAAAGAAATATCAGGTATTTTTGAACCATTGCTTTTGTTTATGACAGAAGTTACAACATATAGTTTTCAGAAACATTGCAACATTGACGATAAAAACCGACAGGAATTTATTAACGCAGTCAACAGTTTTTCAAAAAATATGCAGAGAAATTTGAAGGCGAGTTAAAGATTTAAGATAGGGGGACTGTGTATGCCCTTCACCGAATCCAACTACGAAAACGCCGTCTTGCAGCTCTTCACCCAAACCCTGGGCTATTCCTATGCCTACGGCCCGGACATTGAGCGAGACTACCACTCGCCCATCTATGAGGACGAGCTGCTGCCCGCCCTCCGGGCCGTCAACCCCACCATGCCCCAGGAGGCGCTGGACGATGCGGTGTACAAGCTGAAAAACTTTGAGTCCGGCACCCTCTTGCAGAAAAACATGGTCTTTACCGACTATCTGCAAAACGGCGTGCCGGTGAAGTTCGTGGTGAAGGGGGAGGAGCGCTCTGGCCTGGTGTATCTGGTGGACTACCAGCACCCGGAGCGCAACCAGTTTACCGCCGTCAACCAGTGGACGGTGATCGAGAACAGCGAAAAGCGGGCGGACGTGGTGCTGTTTCTCAACGGCCTGCCTCTGGTGGTGGTGGAGCTGAAATCCCCCTCCCGGGAGGAGACGGACGCCTCTGCCGCTTACCGGCAGCTGCGCAACTACATGTATGAGATTCCCTCTCTGTTTATCTCCAACCAGGTCTGTGTCATAAGTGACCTGAACACCTCTAAGGCGGGTACCATTACCTCCGGCGAGGATCGCTTCATGGAGTGGAAAACCAAGGACGGCAGCTATGAAAACACCCAGGCCGCCCAGTTTGACACCTTCTTTGAGGGCATTTTCCAGAAAGAGCGGTTCCTGGATATTTTACAGAACTTTATCTGCTTCAATGTGGACGGGGCCAACACCTTTAAGATTTTAGCGGGCTACCATCAGTATTTCGCCGTAAAGAAGGCCATTGCATCCACCAAGCATGCCACCGTCACCGATGGCAAGGGCGGCGTGTTCTGGCACACCCAGGGCAGCGGCAAGTCGTTGTCCATGGTGTTCTATGCCCACTACCTGCAAAAGGCCCTGGAGAGCCCCACCATTGTGGTGATCACCGACCGCAACGATCTGGACAACCAGCTCTACGGCCAGTTCTCCCGCTGCAAGGATTTCCTGCGCCAGACGCCCCAGCAGGCCGAGAGCCGGAAGAACCTGCAAGAGCTGTTGGGGAACCGTAAGGCCAACGGCATCATCTTTACCACCATGCAGAAGTTTGAGGAGACCGGGGAGCCCCTGTCGGAGCGCCGGAATATCGTGGTCATGGCGGACGAGGCCCACCGGGGGCAGTACGGTCTCACGGAAAAGGTGGTCACCAAGCAGAACGAGAGGGGAGAGCTGGAGGTCAAAACCTCCATTGGTACCGCCCGCATCATCCGGGACAGCCTGCCCAACGCTACATATATCGGCTTTACCGGAACCCCCATTTCCTCCAAGGACCGCAGCACTCGGGAGGTGTTTGGCGACTATATCGACATCTACGACATGACCCAGGCGGTGGAGGATGGGGCCACCCGCCCGGTCTACTATGAGAGCCGGGTCATCCATCTGAGGCTGGACGAAAACACCCTGCGGCTCATTGACGCCGAGTATGACCTGATGGCGGAGAACGCCGACCCCTACGTGATCGAGAAGAGTAAAAAGGAACTGGGCCAGATGGAGGCTATCCTGGGGAATGATCAGACCATCGCCTCTCTGGTGGACGACATTCTGGACCATTACGAGAACTACCGGGCCAATCTGCTCACCGGCAAGGCTATGATCGTGGCTTACTCCCGCCCCATCGCCATGAAGATCTACAAGCGCATCCTCCAGCTGCGCCCGACTTGGACAGAAAAGGTGGGCGTGGTCATGACCCAGGGTAACAACGACCCGGAGGAGTGGCGGGAGATTATCGGCAACAAGGCCCACAAGGAGGACTTAGCCCGGAAATTCAAGGACAACGATTCCCCCTTGAAAATCGCCATCGTGGTGGATATGTGGCTCACCGGCTTTGATGTGCCGTCCCTTGCTACCATGTATGTGTACAAGCCTATGTCCGGTCATAACCTGATGCAGGCCATCGCCCGTGTGAACCGGGTTTTTCGGGACAAGGAGGGCGGCTTGGTGGTGGACTATGTGGGCATCGCCGCCGCCCTGAAACAGGCCATGAACGACTACACCGTGCGGGATAAGAAAAACTATGGCGATCCCGATGTGAGTAAGGCGGCCTATCCCAAGTTTTTGGAGAAGCTCGATGTCTGCCGGGATCTGTTCCACGGTTTTGATTATGCCGCCTTCCTGACCGGGGATGATCTGGAAAAGGCACGGATGATCAGCGGCGGCGTGAACTTCCTGCTGGGCAAGTCGGTCTCCGAGCACGATCTGCCCGACAAGGAAAGGACCCAGAATGTCTACATTAAGGAGGCTTTGCTGCTCAAGCAGGCGCTCTCCCTGTGCAGCAGTATGGCAGATAAGCAGACCCGTGATGAAGCAAACTTCTTTGAAGCAGTGCGGACTGTGCTGGTTCGTCTGGCCACCGGCGGGACGGGGAAGAAATTTACCCTGCCAGAGGTCAACGAGCGGATCAATGAGCTGCTGAAACATACCATCCAAAGCGAAGGGGTCATCAACCTGTTTTCTGATGTGGGGACGGAATTTTCTTTGTTTGATCCCAAGTTTTTGGAAGAGATATCCCGTATGAAAGAGAAAAACCTGGCCGTGGAGCTGCTGAAAAAGCTGATTGCCGAGCAAGTTTCTATCTATCGACGCACCAATGTGGTAAAATCGGAAAAGTTCTCTGAAATTATCCAGAGTGCCATGAACCGCTATCTAAACGGGATGCTGACCAATGAGGAGGTTATCGAGGAACTTCTGAAGCTGGCTAAGGACATTGCCGCCGCCAACGCAGAAGGGGAGAAGTTGGGCTTGACCGCTGAGGAGTTGGCTTTCTATGATGCACTGACTAAGCCCCAGGCCATCAGGGATTTCTATGAGCATGAGGAGCTGATCGCCATTACAAAAGAGCTGACCGATCTGCTGCGAAAAAATCGCACCATCGACTGGCAGAAAAAAGAGAGCGCCAGAGCTGGTATGCGCCGTTTGGTGAAACGACTGTTGAAGCACCACAGGTATCCGCCGGAGGGTATGGAGGATGCGGTAAAAACGGTCATGAGCCAGTGCGAGATGTGGACGGATCAAAGTGTTGGATTTTATCTTTAGGGCGATTTAAATTGGGAGGCATCTATGTGAATAACAACACTGCATTTGTATTTGATACTAACTTTATAATTCAAAACCATGATTTGGAAGCGGTCACCAAAAAACTGATTGAAAAAGGATTTTTTGTATATATAACACAGGTAGCTGTTGATGAACGAATTGCACAGGAATGCAATAAGCAGAAAGAAAAATATGATGAACTCGAAAAAGCCAAACATAAATTCCTTGATATTGCCTCAATTGAAATTAAAACAAAATATGAGGAGATCCAGCGTTACTACAAGGAGGGGATGAAGAAAAAGTATGAAGGCCTCTTTGGAAAAAATATAATTCCATTAACCGTAGATGAGGACACTTTTTCTCGTGTTTTAGAACGTGCGTATGCAAAGACTCCACCTTTTATTAGGGGGTCTAGTGATAAGGGGTTCAAAGATTCACTCATGTGGCTGTCTCTTATTGATTACTTTACAAAAAGTGGGGAGCCTAAAGTAGTTTTTGTAACAGACGATAATGGGTTTCGTGATAATATTGATATCTTGCAAAAAGAATTTAGCAGTGCTACAGGAAAAACAATTGAGATTAAAAGCAATTCTTATTACAATGAACTTGTTGATCCGAAACCTGAGCCTAAGCAAGCAGTGGAAGTAAAATATGAAGTTGATTTGACTGATTTACGTAATGAAATTCAAGAGACAATTCATGACCTATGTTGGGTTGAGACAGAGGATTACTGGGGAAATACAGAATGGTATAAAACATTTACTTCTTGTAAAGCATTTGATACTGCGTATGTAACGCAGATATTTGAACAGCTGGAAAATAAAATACAGTCTCACATTTTAGAGACAAGTATATCAGCCTCTGTCATCCTTGATATAGATGACCGCATTAGAGACGGTAATGCTGCAATTCCTATGACAGCATTAGAAAGGGCACGAAATCTCTACATCAAAATGAAACGTCAATACATAGATTATATGCAGCCATTTTATTCAGCAACTATTAGCATTTTGAATCAAAATTGTGAATATCCAATTGACTTTTCAGATAATGAAGAACTACCTTTTTAGAGCAAAACCAGTGTTGTGGGTTATTGATATAAGTATTTGGATTAAAAATATGTCAGTGATCTGGCTTCATAACAAAAATTTAGCGCATTAACTTGACAGAGAATTGTTTATGATGTATTCTTAGACCATTAATTCATTGATTGCAATCTGTGATTGAAATTTGATTGTGCACAGTTTGAAATGAATTGGGAATGAAGATAATACGCCCTCTCAAGATACCATGACAGCCAAAACTAAACTAAATTTATTTTAGTTATTGTTTCGGTTGAGGAATGGGAATGATTTCAGAAGCCCGGAAAAGCCTGATTTTACTGGGTTTTTGAGGGGTTAAGGCCCTTTGTGGCAACGATTTGGCAACATTTTTTCATTATTCATAAAAAGAGAGCTAACTGATTTTGATTAGTCAGTTAGCTCTCTTTTTATTTTGGTTCCTATATGAGTTTAGCCGTTTAGTTTTTTCGTAAGCGTCAAATCAACCAGCGACTTGTCAGGGAAGAATGCCTCTGCCAAACTATAAGAGTCTGAAATAGTACACGAT
>PPYE01433799.1_pt1 | contig 14064 bp, 10 predicted proteins | sample 1559881 | NCBI WGS metagenome assembly PPYE01 (sample SAMN08240022, study PRJNA423297) | Human gut metagenome, whole genome shotgun sequencing project.
CAGCAGCTGACAGGAGATATGCCACTGGTTCTTCACGGTGGTACAGGTATTCCGGAAGACATGATCAAAAAAGCGATCAGCCTCGGAGTTGCTAAGATCAACGTAAATACAGAGTGCCAGCTTGCGTTCGCAGATGCAACACGCAAATATATCGAAGCTGGAAAAGACCTGGAAGGAAAGGGATTCGACCCACGTAAATTATTAAAACCAGGCGCAGATGCAATTATGGCAACTGTAAAAGAAAAAATGGAGCTGTTTGGCTCTGTTGGAAAAGCAGAAGCGTAAGTAATAAGTATTTGTTAGAAATTTTAACTTGCCTTTTTGCGGTGATTGAGGTATACTAAGCCTCGTAGATGAGAACAAAGGCGTTCCAAGCTTGCTTGGAATGCCTTTTTTAGAAAATGCGTTTACAAAAGTAAAATGAAGGAAGGTAGTTTTATGAGCACAGAATTATTCAATGTAGCGGATATTTTTGGGGAAAATGTTTTCAATGACACAGTGATGCAGGAGCGTCTCCCGAAAAAGGTGTACAAGAAGCTGAAACAGACGATCGAAGAAGGAACAGAACTGGATATAGAGACAGCAGACGTCATTGCACATGAGATGAAAGAATGGGCAATCGAAAAAGGGGCGACACATTATACACATTGGTTTTTGCCGTTGACAGGTGTGACAGCGGAAAAGCATGACTCTTTTATTTCAGCTCCACTTCCAAGCGGAAAAGTGCTGATGAGTTTCTCAGGAAAAGAGCTGATCAAAGGAGAACCGGATGCATCTTCTTTCCCGTCAGGCGGACTTCGGGCTACCTTTGAGGCGAGAGGATATACAGCATGGGATTGTACTTCTCCGGCGTTTGTAAGACAGGACGCAGCAGGAGCTACACTTTGTATTCCGACCGCTTTCTGTTCTTATACAGGAGAAGCACTGGATCAGAAGACTCCGCTGCTTCGTTCCATGCAGGCATTGAATGTACAGGCGCTCAGACTTCTGCGTTTGTTTGGAAATACAACTTCAAAGAAAGTGACTCCATCCGTCGGGGCAGAGCAGGAGTATTTCCTTGTAGATGCAGAAAAATTCCTTCAGAGAAAAGACTTAATCTATACAGGACGTACGTTGTTTGGTGCGATGCCTCCGAAAGGACAGGAGCTGGACGACCATTATTTCGGAACGATCCGCCAGAGAATTGCCGCTTTTATGCGTGATGTGAACATTGAACTCTGGAAAGTGGGGGTTTCTTCCAAGACACAGCACAATGAGGTGGCACCGGCTCAGCATGAACTGGCACCGATTTATGCAGAAGCGAATATTGCGGTAGATCACAACCAGATTGTAATGCAGACATTAAAGCGGATCGCATGCGAGCACGGAATGAAATGTCTCCTTCATGAAAAACCATTTGCAGGCGTCAACGGTTCCGGAAAGCACGACAACTGGTCGATTACTACAGATGATGGAATCAATATGCTGGATCCGGGAACAACACCACATGAGAATATTCAGTTCTTGCTTGTTTTAACTTGCATTCTGAAGGCGGTTAACAAGCATGCGGATCTTCTGAGAGAATCGGCTGCAGATCCTGGAAATGATCACAGACTGGGAGCAAACGAAGCACCTCCTGCAATTATTTCCGTATTCCTTGGAGAACAGTTAGAAGATGTGATCGATCAGCTGATCAGCACAGGGGAAGCAACACACAGTCTGGAAGGCGGAAAGCTGGAGACAGGTGTAAGAACACTTCCGGAACTGACAAAGGATGCGACAGACAGAAACAGAACATCACCGTTTGCGTTTACAGGAAATAAATTTGAATTCCGTATGGTAGGTTCCAGAGATTCCATCGCATCTGCCAACATTGTTCTGAATACGATCGTGGCAGAGGCATTTGCAGAGGCTTGCGAAGTTCTGGAGAAAGCAGATGATTTCCAGCTTGCAGTTCATGATCTGATCAAAGAATATGCAATGGAGAACCAGAGAATCATCTTCAATGGAGACGGTTACTCTGAAGCCTGGGTGAAGGAAGCAGAAAGACGCGGACTTCCGAACATCAAATCTATGGTGGAAGCAATTCCGGCAATGGTGACAGAGAAAGCAGTGACATTGTTTGAGAGATTTGGAGTATTTACAAAAGCAGAGCTGGAATCCCGTGCAGAAATCCAGTACGAGAGTTATGCAAAAGCGATTAACATCGAAGCCCGTACGATGATCGATATGGCAAGAAAACAGTTTATCCCTGCAGTGATCAAATATACAAAAACGCTGGCAGATACAGTACTTGCGGTAAAGGAAGCAGGGGTGGATGCAAGCGTACAGGCAGAGACACTTGAGGAGATCACAGTACTCTTAAAAGAGGCAAGAGCAGCTCTGGCACGTCTGGAAGAGGTGACAGCACAGGCAGCTGCCAAGGAGGAAGGACCGGTACAGGCAAACTTCTACCACGATGAAGTGTGCCCGGCAATGGAGAATCTGAGAAGACCGATCGACAAACTGGAAATGATCGTGGACAAAGAGGCATGGCCGATGCCTTCTTACGGAGATCTGATCTTCGAAGTTTAATTAATCAAAGAAATGAAGAAAAGACCGGATGCGATTTGAACGAGAATCGTGTCCGGATTTTTGTAATGGGAGGGAATAAAAAGTATGAAGACAGCAGCAGAATTGAGACAGCTTGTGATAAGGATCGATCACAGGAGTTATCCTGCCTATAAAGACACAAAGGGAATGTATCAGTTTCCGGGCTATCTGCTATCCATTGACCATGTACAGGGAGATCCGTTTGCATCTCCATCCAGGGTCAGTATTCAGGTAAAAGGAAAGATGGCAGGATTTCCGGAGCAGTTATATCGGACAAAATGGCAGAAAACAGCATTGGAGGATGCGCTGATCCGGCAGTTCGGACAGTGTTGTGAGAAATTTGGATTCAAGGCAAAGGGATCCGGGAAGAGCGGGATGATCTCCATCAGCCGGTGCGGTCAGGAAGTGCTGGAGAGAAGTGCGGCGCAGATCGATGAAAAAACAGGAGATATCCACATTCGTCTGGAAGTGGGATTTCCGGCAAACGGAAGGACGATCAATGCAAGAGAATGGATCCGGATCTTTTTTGAGTTTCTTCCGGAGTGTGTCGAAAAGGCACTCTACTATAAAAACTGTGATGCGAAGAGACTACAGAAGATCAGTGATCTGGCAGAGGACCAGCAGGCACTTCGGGACATACTGCCAAAGCTGGGATTGTGTGCTTTTGTTGCAAACGGATCTATTCTGCCGCGAGAGTCAGGCGTTTCCGCCCGTCCGATGAAAAGCGCAGTTTGTTTCCAGTCTCCAGAGGAGATGGAAGTGGAAATTACGCTGCCGCACAGAGGTGTGATAAGAGGAATGGGAATCCGAAAAGGAATCACGCTGATCGTGGGAGGCGGATACCATGGGAAGTCCACGCTTTTGAAGGCGCTGGAGCTTGGCGTGTACAATCATATTGCAGGTGATGGAAGAGAATATGTGATCACCGATTCCACAGCAGTCAAGCTTCGCGCAGAAGACGGAAGAAGTATCAAAAAAACGGACATATCCATGTTTATCAATGATTTGCCAAATGGAAAAGATACCACTCATTTTTATACAGAGGATGCCAGCGGAAGTACGTCTCAGGCGGCAAACGTTGTGGAAGCAATGGAAGCAAAGGCGGGTGTTATGCTGATCGATGAGGATACCAGCGCGACAAACTTCATGATCCGGGATGAATTGATGCAGAGGGTAATCCACCGGGATATGGAACCGATCACGCCGTTTATCGAACGCATCCGGGAGTTATATGAAGAAGAGGGGATTTCCACTGTGATCGTGGCGGGAAGCTCCGGGGCTTATTTTCATATCGCGGACTGCATTGTGCAGATGGATCGGTACATGCCGAAGGATATCACGCAGACGGCGAAAAAAGAAGCAGAACAGTTTCCGCAGTTGAGCGGACCGAAAGAGAAAGCGAAAAGGCCTGATTTTGCAAGAAAACCACAGCAGGGACGGGAGTGGAAAGGAAATGACCGCATCAAAATGAAGACCTTGGGGAAAGAAGCAATTTCCATCAATCGGGAGACGATCGATCTGCGTTATGTGGAGCAGATCACAGACAGCGAACAGGTAACTGCTCTCGGATATTGTGTCAAATATGCGCAGCGTCATTTACTGGATGGAACACGTACCTTGCAGGAAGTCGTGGCAATGCTGGAAGAGAAGATTGAGAAGGAGTCGCTTGCCTCACTTTGTGAAAGCACCTCTTCTGTTGCCAGCCTGGCCCGTCCGAGAACACAGGAGATCTTCGCATGTTTTGACCGGTATCGGGGATTAAAATTATAGATACAGGGGGAATAGAAGATGAGGTTTATCCATTTGTCAGATCTGCACATCGGCAGACAACTTCATCAGTACAATTTAAAGGAAGATCAGGAGCATATTCTGGGGGAAGTGGTGGAGTATGCCAGAATGCTGAAACCGGATGCGATCGTGATCGCAGGGGATGTGTATGATAAGTCTGTACCATCTGCTGAGGCGGTGGGGATTTTTGACTGGTTTTTGACCGCACTTTCTGCACTGAAACCGGAAATTCCGATCCTGATCATCAGCGGAAACCATGATTCCGCGCAACGGCTTGACTATGCCAGTGGAATTCTTGGGCAGAAGGGGATTTACATTGCAGGAAAACTGCCGCAGAATCGGGAGGAATTTCTCAAAAAAGTGACACTTCAGGATGAATACGGAGAGGTGGATTTTTATCTTCTCCCGTTTCTGAAACCGGGATATGTAAGAACCGTGTTTGACGGAGAAATGCCGGAGAGCTACAGTGAGGCGGTACAGATGCTGCTGGAGAGAGAACAGGTTGATACCACCAAAAGAAACGTCATTGTGACGCATCAGTTTTATACCGGGGCAGGTCAAAAGACAGAGACTTGTGATTCAGAGATTTTCTCCGTGGGAGGAATTGATAATGTGGATGTTACGCCGCTTCTTCGATTTGACTATGCGGCGCTGGGACATCTGCACAGCGCCCAGAAGGTAGGAAGAGAGTCTGTGCGTTATCCGGGGACACTGCTGAAATATTCTGTCAGTGAGTGCAATCAGACAAAATCTCTGCATCTGGTGACGCTGAAAGAGAAGGGCGCACCTGTGGAAGTGGAGACTTATCCACTGCATCCGCTTAGGGATGTGAAAAAGTTCAGGGGAACACTAAAGGAATTGTTGAAAACTGTTCCTGAGGAAGCGAAAGAGGACTATGTCAGTATCACACTGACGGATGAGACAGATCCATATCGACCGAAGGAACAGCTGGAGAAGGTATTTTCCCACATTCTGGAGGTACGTATGGATAATTCCCGCACCAGGCAAAAGCTGATGAAAGATGCGGAAGTTGTGCGCATGGCATCTCCGCTTGAAATTTTCGGGGACTTTTTTCAGGAGATGCAGGGAAGAGCGCTGAATGCAGAAGAGCAGCAGGTGATGAACAAGATCGCAGAAGAGATGGAGGAAGAATAGATGAAACCGATCAACTTGACGATGTCTGCCTTTGGGTCTTACAGTGGAGTGGAGAGAATCGATTTTACAGGAATACAAAACGGATGTTTTCTGATCACGGGTGATACCGGCGCCGGAAAGACAACCATCTTTGATGCCGTGACCTATGCACTTTATGGAAGAACCAGCGGAGGAAAGCGGGACGGAAACATGATGCGCAGTCAGTATGCAGATTCCGAGACAGACACCTATGTGGAGTTTCAGTTTCTGTACCGGGATCAGGAATATACCGTCCGAAGAAATCCGGAATACCTACGTCCTTCCAAACGAAAGAATGCGGACGGGACAATAAAGTTTGTCAAAGAGACTGCAAAGATCAGCCTGATTCTTCCGGATGGAAGTGAATTTCAGGGAAAGAAAAAAGAGATCGATCTGAAGATAGAGGAGATCATCGGGCTGGATGTCAATCAGTTTACCCAGATCGCGATGATCGCGCAGGGCGATTTTTTGAAGCTTTTGCATGCGGAATCAAAAGAACGAAAGCAGATTTTTTCGAAAATTTTTCATACACGGATTTTCTGGAAGATTCAGGACACACTGAAAGAACAGGCAAAAGAGCTGTACATTCAGTTGGAAAAAAACAGCATGGACTGCAGGCGGGAAATGGAACGGGTGCAGATTGCACAGGATGATGAAAGAAACGATGTCTGGAAACAGCTGCTGAGTCTTCAGCTGCCGCCTCAAAAGGAAGTACTGGACTGTGTGGAAATAATCTGTCAGTCCGGGGAAGCAAAGGAGAAGGATCAGGAGGAGAAAAATGCACAGGAAGAAAAACGTGAGGATGCGATACAGATTGAATTGAAAAACAGGCAGGATACCAATCATCTGTTTGAATTGCTGAAAAAGACCAGAGATCAGTTGGAGATCTTGAAGGGGCAGGAGACCAAAGCGGAAGAAATGCGAAAACAGATCCATGCAGCAATTCGTGCAGAGAAGGCGGCTGCAGCAGAAGAACAATTGCAGAAAACAAAGGGAGAATGCGCCAATCTGAAGAAAGAGTCCCGTGAGCTTGAAGAAAAGCTGAAACAGCAGGCAAAAGATCTGGAAAGCGCAGGTGCGTTGTATCAGGAAAGAGAGGCACTTTCCAAAAAAGAAGAGCCGAAGATCCAGGAACAGATCCTCAGGATCCAGGAAATACTTCCGAAATTGAAACAGGTTCACAGTCTGAAGGAACAGTATCAAAAGTCAGAACAGGATATGCAGGATTGTATGAAAAAATGTCAGGAAACCTCACAGAGATATGAGCGGTTATATCAGAAATACTTTGAAGAACAGGCGGGCATTCTTGCGAGAGAGCTGCAGGAGGGAGAACCCTGTCCGGTGTGCGGTTCCTGCAGTCATCCGAAAAAAGCGGTATTATCCGGAGACGCACCAAAAAAAGAGCAGGTGGAGCGTGCAAAAGCAATGCGGGATCAGGCAGAAAAAGAGCGTACAGAAGTTTTGGAACGGTTTCAGGCAGTGAAGGGAAGACTGGAGTCAGAACAGTCCATGATTGTCGGATTTCTGGAAAAAGAAGGAAAAACAGAAACGGATTTTGATGAAAAAGAAGCAGAAAATGCTCTTCGTAAGCTTACAGAAGATTTAAAAAAACTCCAATCTTCGTTCAAAAATGCACAGGATCATTATCAGAAGCTGACGCAGGAGAAAAGCCGGATTCTGGGACAGGCAGAAAGCAAAAAATCCCAGCTGATCCTCTGGAATAAGAAAGTCAAAGACGAGGAAGAATATTTTCGGAAAGAGTTTCAAAAACAGAACTTTCAAAGTCAAGAGGAGTATGAGCAGGCAAAGCAGTGGATCAAAAGCCGGGAGGCGAGAGAAGCCAATTTAAAGAAGTATGAAACTGCTCTTTTAGAAGTATCGTCCCGGTATGAGACATTAAAACAGCAGACAGAGGGGAAACAGATCGCACAGATCGATAAGCTGGAACAAGAACTGATGGTCATTCGTGAAAAACTGCGCCTTGGCAGAGAGGAAAGCATGACGCTGCATACAAGAAATGAGATCAACCGGAGAGCAAGGGAAGCGTTGATCCGTGATTTTTCAGATGCCGAAAAGCTGCGCAGCCAATACGAAATGATGGGGAATCTAAGCCGTACGGCCAATGGAAATCTAAGCGGAAGCGTGAAGATGGATTTCGAGACCTATGTGCAGCGCCAGTATTTCCGGCAGATCATTCATGCAGCAAATGTGCGCCTGGCAAGAATGACCGGACAGGAATTTATCCTGCAGTGCCGGGATATCGGAAGCCTGAGCAGTCAGGCACAGGCAGGTCTTGATCTGGATGTTTATGACCTGGTCAATGACTCGGTGCGGGATGTAAAAACTCTTTCCGGAGGAGAATCGTTTATGGCATCTCTTTCCATGGCACTGGGGCTGGCGGACATTGTGCAAAATACAGCAGGCGCAGTGAGTCTGGAGACGATGTTTGTAGATGAGGGATTTGGATCTCTGGATGACATGGCAAGAGAACGGGCGATTCAGATTTTGAAAGAACTGGCGGGAGAAAAAGGACTTGTGGGAATTATTTCACATGTCAATGAATTAAAAGAGCAGATCGAATGGCAGCTGGAAGTAAAAAAAACAGAGCATGGAAGTCATGTAAAGTGGAATTTCATGGCATAAAAGACAGGAAGTGATCAACATGAGAAAAACAGCAGTCAGGGCAGTGGCTCTGGCAGCGGTTTGTTTTCTGAGTGTGTTTGGGACATGCAGCTATGCAAAAGAGGCCACATCGGAGCCGATCCAGATTGTAGTGTTGGGTGACAGTATCGCAAAAGGATATTGCGGAGCAAACAAACCCGAGCTTTCTTGTTATGGACAGACTGTGGCAGAAGAGATCGCACAGGGAGCAGGAAAATCATATTTGTATCAGAATTATGCGAAAAATGGACTTGCCACTCGAGAATTCAACGAAAAGGTGTTGAAAGGTCAGGAAGTTCAGGATAGTCTTTCCGGGGCAGATGTGATTTTGATCACAATGGGATCCAATGATCTTCTGAATGAATTTAAGAAGACCGCACAGGAAATTTTGAATACGGATACAAAATTTAAAAGTGCGGATGAGGCGCTCAAAGAAGTGACAGAGCATGTGAAAAGTAATCCGCTTTTAGTCTTTCGCATCATTGATGCTCTGGGAAACTGGGATTATCAGGAATTTGAGACACAGTGGATAGAGGCTATGGATACCATTTCTTCCTGTAAAAAAGAAGAGGCACAGATCGTAGTGACCAACATTTACAATCCGGTGAAACAGATGGAGCTTCCGGGAACGATGAATCAGGTCGTGGAGGATATCATCGGGAATATGAACCGGATTCTGGAAAAGCGAAGCAGCGAGTACGGATATCAGATTGCAGATCTGGCGAATTCACAGGTGACAAAGCATGTCCAGAAGGACGGACTGCATCCGGATCAGGCAGGACAGGATCTGATCTCCGAAATTGTGCGGGCGCAGATTACAGGGTATGAAAGAAATATGCCCAAAAGCCAGGTAGACGGAACCGCCGTGAAAGTGGAAGAAATCCCGGAGGAGAAACAGTCACAGATCAGACCTGAGAAATGGGGCATCTGTCTGATCCTGGCAGCAGGCATGCTGGGCGGTGTCGGATTTTTGCAGAAAAATAGGAAAGAAAACAGGCATAAATAAAGTACAAAACTATATCACAGTTATAACACAAAAACTTCACAAAGTTCTGGTATCGTCTTATCTTATAAAACAGGGAAATCCTGTAAAAAGCAGGGAGTAGGAGGACGAGATTTTGATAGAAGTAAAGAACCTTGTGAAAAAATACGGAAATCATATGGCCATAGACCACCTGAATTTCAAGATTGAAAAAGGGCAGGTCTATGGTTTTTTAGGTCCAAACGGGGCAGGAAAGTCTACCACGATGAATATTATGACGGGGTATCTTGGAGCCACAGAGGGAGAAGTACTGATTGACGGACATGATATTTTAAAGGAGCCAAAGGAGGCAAAAAAGCACATCGGATATCTGCCGGAAATACCGCCGCTTTATGTGGATATGCAGGTGATGGAATATCTGGAATTTGCTGCAGAACTAAAAGGGATTCCGAAACAGCAGAGAGAGTCTGCCATTGATGAGGTGATTCAGATGGCAAAACTTGAGGATGTAAAGATGCGTCTGATCCGCAATCTGTCTAAAGGATACCGGCAGAGAGTGGGGCTTGCACAGGCAATCCTTGGATTTCCGGAGATCATCATTCTGGATGAGCCGACAGTCGGTCTGGATCCGAAGCAGATCATTGAGATCCGTGAGTTGATCCGGGAACTTGCAAAAAAACATACCGTTATTTTAAGCTCGCATATTCTGGCTGAGATCCGGGAAGTGTGCGATTACATTCTGATCAGAATACAGACGGAAGGCGGATGTGATATCCGGGAAGCGCTTTTCTTTGCGTTTGCAAAAAATGAATGTCCTCTGTTGGAGCTGCAGACTTCAAGGATAAGCCTGGAAGAAGTATTTTTGGAACTGACACAAAACGATGCAGTCGGAGAGGAGGAACGGACAAATGCTGGCAATTTATAAACGAGAACTGAAGTCCTATTTTCATTCCATGACAGGGTGCGTATTTATTGCGTTTCTGGTGATGTTTACGGGAATTTATTTTATGGCATACAATCTGAATGCGGGGTATCCTTACTTCTCCTACACACTCTCAGGCTCCCTGATCGTATTTCTGGTCGGGATCCCGCTTCTGACGATGCGGAGTTTTTCTGAAGAGCGGAAAACAAAAACAGATCAGCTGCTTTTGACAGCGCCGGTAAGTCTGACAAAAGTAGTGCTTGGCAAATATTTCGCCATGGTGACAGTACTGGCAGTTCCGAATGTGATCTTCTGCCTGTTCCCGCTTTTGATCAAACTGCAGGGAACGGCATATCTTCTGGTAGATTACAGCTCCATTGCGGTATTCTTCCTGTTGGGATGTGTGTATCTGGCGATCGGGATGTTTATGTCGTCTCTGACAGAGAGCCAGATCATTGCATTTATCAGTACGTTCGGAATTTTGCTTTTGTTGTATTTGTGGGACGGAATCTTGTCTTTTCTGCCAAGTTCAGCGCTCAGCGGAATGATCGGAATCCTTTTGATCCTGACACTGATCGTTGTTTATATTTATCATATGACGAAAAACTGGATGCTTGCGGCCGGAATTGAAGCAGTGGGAATTGCGGCGGCGCTGATCGTATATTTTGTGAAATCCAGTCTGTATGAGAATCTTTTGACGAAACTCCTGGGACGGCTTGCTCTTGCGGATGTCTTTATGAATATTTCGTCCAGTAATATTGTGGATGTCAGCGGATTGCTTCTGTATGTATCGATACTGATCATATTTGTATTTCTGACGATACAGACAATTCAGAAAAGGCGTTGGAGTTAGGAGGAGCGAGATATGCAGAAAATTAAGAATTTATTCAGATCGTCAGAGTCCAGAAATGGTTCATACAGTGTGGGAATCACGGCTTTGGTCATTGCGATCATCGTGATTGTCAATCTGATCGCAGGACAGATTCCGGAAAAATATAAAAATCTGGATGTCAGCAGTACAAAAATTTATGAGATTTCCAAGACCAGCAAAAAGCTGCTTAAGAACATGGATCACAAAGTGAAATTTACAGTGTTGGCAAACAAAGAAGAGGCCGATGAAAGAATCGTTACATTTTTAAGTAAGTATTCGGCACTGTCTTCTAAAATTTCTGTGGAATGGATCGATCCGGTGCTGCATCCTTCGGCATTGACAGAAAATGATGCATCCGAAAACAGTATTGTAGTCTCATGCCAGGAAACCGGAAAGAAAAAAGTAGTTTCTTTCAGTGATATCATTGTTACGGATATGTCTTCCTACTATTACACAGGAAGTGCATCGGAGACGAAATTTGACGGAGAAGGACAGTTAAGCAGTGCGGTGAATTACGTAACGAGTGATGTGGTACGCAAAATTTATCAGACATCCGGGCATGGCGAGACAACATTGTCTTCTACAATTCAGGATCTGATGGATAAAAATAATTATACGCTGGAAGGATTAAACATGGTCATGAATCCGGAAATTCCGGATGACTGCGAATTGCTTCTGATGTATGCTCCGACCTCGGATCTTACTGCATATGAGAAAAATTCCGTGGAGTCATATTTAAAAGACGGCGGTAAGATGATGCTTCTTTTGGGAGATACGAACAGCACAGAGCTTCCGAATCTTGCATCGATCATGAAAACATACGGAATGGAAGCGGCAGACGGTTATATTGCAGATACACAGAGAAGCTATCAGAATAATTACTATTGCTTTTTCCCGCAGCTGACTGCATCAGGCGATCTGACAGACGGAATGGAATCGCAGATGGTTCTGCTTCTGAATACACACGGAATGACTTTGACAGATCCGGAGCGTGACAGTATTTCTACGACATCCTTTATGACTACATCAGATAATGCGTATGCAGTCACAGAAGACAGTCAGAGTCAGGCAGGAAGCTATGTGCTTGGCGCCGTGGCAGTGGAAGATTCCTCCCGGTTTACCGTGATCAGCGCAGGCAGTCTGATTGCTTCGGAGATTACAGATACATTCCCGCAGCTTGAAAATACAAAACTGTTTATGAATGCAGTGGCTGCGAATTTTGACGGGGCGAAGGATCTGTCGATCGAGGCGAAAAGTCTGACACCGGTCTACAATACGATGCAGCATGCAGGACTTCTTAGTCTTCTTGTGATCTTTATCCTTCCGCTTGGAATTCTTCTGTCAGGATTTGCAGTTTGGATGAAACGGAGAAAAGCATAGAAAACCAAAAGGAGAGAGGCGGACAATGAAGAAAAAAGGAAATCCTCTACTGATCCTGCTGATTGTGCTTGCAGTACTGCTCGTGGTCTATGCAGGCGTGGTTGTGATCGGAAAGAATCAGGAAAAAAGCAAGCAGAAGGAAGAAGAGGCAAAAAAAATCTATGTCACAGATTTAGGAAAGCTTTCTGAGATTCAGTTTGACGTGGGAAATGGAGAAATCCAGCTTGTAAAAGAAGACGGTACATGGTACGACAAGAATGACAAAGATTTTCCGCTGGCTCAAAGCTATCCGAAAAAGATGGAAAAAACATTCCGGAAGCTTGAGGCTGACCGAAAACTGGAAGATGGGGATTCTCTGGAGGCATATGGTCTGGAGGATCCGGCATATACGGTAGTTCTCACCGATCAGGACGGCAATGAGACAACATTATATTTCGGAAATGTAACAGGAGACTCTTATTATCTGACATTGAATGAGAAAAAAGAAATCTATACGGTGAGCACCGGTGTCATTGAAGATTTTCAGTACAGTATGGAAGACATGGCACAGCTTGATACATTCCCTACGATTGGAAGCGGTAATCTGAAAAAGGTTGTCATCAGTCAGGGTACAGAGAAAACAGAGTACAGTTCAGAGAATGACGATGATGCCAAGAGTATGGCGACAATCGCGGGAGGGCTTGGAGTCCTCACATTGAAGGATGCAGCTGACTATTCCGTGGAAGAGAACGACTTGAGTAAGTACGGACTGGATGAGCAGAGCCGGACAACGGAAACCGTGACATATACAAATAATAAGAAAGAAAAGACCGTGACATTGTATTTTGGAAAAGAGGACGGAAACGGAAACCGGTATGTGATGCTTTCCGATTCAAAGATCGTGTATCTTGTGGAAAAGGAGAAGTGTAAGAATATGCTGAATCAGGATACAGAATCTTAAGAAACAACCGGCTGCCATAAAGTTTATAGTAATTTAAGGATTGCTTTATTGACAGCCGGATAAAAACGAGAGACAATGTTTTCTATATTTAAGAAAAGGCGGTAATCGATACAATGAAAGAAAAATTTATGAGATTTATGCAGGGACGATACGGAGTGCTGGATACGCTTGGCAAGGTTTTGCTGGTGTTGGGATTGGTTCTGGCATTTTTTGCACCTGTCTTTTCAGGAGACCATGTGATAGGAATGGTATTTTACCTGCTTGGCTGGGGATGTCTCATTTATGCATATTTCCGGATGTTTTCCAGAAATGTGAGAAAGCGTTATGATGAGAACGTAAGATTCCTGAACAAGACAGCGAAGATACGCGGATTTTTCAAAAGTCAGAAAAATCTGATGGCGCAGAGAAAGGATTATCATATTTATACCTGTCCGGGATGCAAGCAGAAAATCCGGATTCCGAGAGGCAAAGGCAAGATAGAGATCCGCTGTCCGAAGTGCGGGACAACATTTATCAAGAAGAGCTGAGATTACATAAAGGGATAGAACATAAAGGGGAGCAGACAAAGGACAATGACAGATCCATATCATGTGTTGGGAGTATTACAAGATGCTTCTGACGAAGAAATCAAAAAGGCGTACCGGGCACTGAGCAGAAAGTATCATCCGGATGCCAATATTAATAATCCGCTGAAAGAAGAAGCGGAAGTGAAGTTTAAAGAAGTACAGCAGGCATATCAGCAGATCATGGATGAGCGTTCCCGTGGATATTCCTCC
>PPYE01759261.1_pt1 | contig 14061 bp, 15 predicted proteins | sample 1559881 | NCBI WGS metagenome assembly PPYE01 (sample SAMN08240022, study PRJNA423297) | Human gut metagenome, whole genome shotgun sequencing project.
CTGGGAATCTTTTATGACCCGTGTAATGATGTGGATATGGAAGGCGCGTATGACGCCATGGCAAAGGCAGAGGAACAGGGGAAGGCCTTTGACTGGGAAGGAGCGAAGCTGGAACAGGAGGCCAGGGCAAGGGCAAAATCAGAGGAGGAGCTGCGCGCCCAGGTGCGCGATTTTCTGGATTGGCTGAAAGGACAGGGGGTAATCTGATGCATGTGACGCTTCACCTGACCAATGCCTGCAACCTGGCCTGCGGATACTGCTATGAGTGTCACCAGAAGGACTATATGACGGCGGAGACTGCCAAAAAGGCGGCTCTTCTGGCAGCCGGGAAAGGGCAGTCCTCCTGCGGTATCGTATTCTTCGGCGGGGAGCCCCTGCTGTGCAGGGATGTGATTTACCGCACAGCTGCTGCCTGCCGGGACATGGAAAACGCCCTGAATACCAGATTCCATTTTAAGATAACTACAAACGGAACGCTTTTAGACCGTGAATTTCTGGACTATTCCAGAAAAAACCGCATATTAATCGCGCTGTCCCATGATGGAACGAAAAAGGCCCATGATTTTTTCCGAAGGCATAAGGACGGAAGGGGCAGTTATGACCAACTGGAGTCCGTGACCGAAGAACTGCTGGCCGCCCACCCTTACGCGCCGGTTATGATGACGGTATGCCCGGAGACAGTTGGCGAGTATGCCAGAGGGATAAAGGAATTGTGGAATAAAGGTTTCCGGTATTTTATATGCAGCCTGAACTATGCAGGGGCATGGGACAAGGGATCCGTCAGCCAGCTGAAATCCCAGTACAGCGAACTTGCGGAATTTTACTACGAAATGACCTGCAGGGAGGAAAAATTCTATTTCAGTCCTTTCGAGGTCAAGATAGCCAGCTGGATAAAGGGGGATGCCTACTGCCATGAGCGCTGCGAGCTGGGCTTAAAGCAGATTTCCGTGGCTCCGGACGGCGTTCTCTACCCCTGCACACAGTTTGCAGGCCACAGAAGCTATGCCATCGGCACTAAGGATGAGGGTATAGACCAGTCCAAAAGGCAGCGTCTGTATGCGCAGAGCCGGGGAGATAAACCGGAATGTAGCGGCTGCGCGGTAAAACAGCGCTGCAATTGCACCTGCGGGTGTCTGAATTATCAGGTGACAGGAAGCGTCCGACAGGTGGCGCCTATGCTGTGCACCCATGAGCGGTTAATCCTTCCCATTGCGGATAAGCTGGCTGCCCGTCTGTACAGGCAGAGAAACGGAATGTTCATCCAGAAACATTATAACGATATGTTTCCCTTGATTTCCCTGGTGGAGGACAAGACGGGAAAAGGAGGAAAAGAAAAATGAAGACAAGGACAGAGTACACATGCCCTTTGGAACTGACCCATGACATTACCAAGGGAAAATGGAAACCCATCATACTGTGGCAGTTAGGCAAGGGGCCCTATTCCCTGGCCGGTTTAAAACGGGAGATAAAGGGAATCAGCCAGAAAATGCTCATAGAACAGTTAAGGGAGCTCTGCGATTACGGAATGGTGTCAAAGACATCCTATGAGGGATATCCTTTAAAGGTGGAATACTCACTGACCAGCAGGGGGACTAAGATGCTGGAAGCAGTGGTCATCATGCAGGGAATCGGAATCGAGATGATGATGGAGGACGGAAAAGAAGAATTCCTGCGCAAAAAGGGATTGTTGGATTAAGGGGGTATCAGACACGCCTTACCCCATGGTTACAAAAAAGTGTGTAATTTACAGGGAGCATCTTTCATGTTAGAGTGTGGCTGAGGGAATGGGGACCGGCAGTACGCGCATTTCCAGAGGTAACAGGAAGAAATATGAAGGGAATATGAGAGGAGGCATTTTCATGAGGGATGCAGAAACAACCATAGGGAATCTGGCGGATAAACAGACCGTGGCCTTTATAGGAGCGGCGGATGAGGAGGGATTTCCCGTTGTCAAGGCCATGCTGGCGCCGCGGAAACGGGAGGGGATAAAGGTGTTCTATTTTACCACCAATACCTCATCCAGACATACAGCGCAGTACCGTGAGAATCCGAAGGCCTGTATCTATTTCTGCGACAGGCGCTTCTTCCGGGGAGCCATGTTAAAGGGAACCATGGAGATACTGGAGGACAGCGCAAGCAAGGAAATGATATGGCGTGAAGGGGATACCATGTATTATCCGGGAGGAGTCACGGACCCGGATTACTGTGTGATGCGTTTTACGGCTGTCTCAGGAAGGTTTTACAGCAATTTTCACTCAGAGGATTTTGAGGTGTAGGCAGAAAATACGTTGTGCCGCCTATACGTCATCCGTCATCGCTGGGGCGATGTCCGTGACTTAAGAAAGGCCTGGTCTCTGTCAGCTTTTACAGGGCAGAGGCCCTTTTTTGATCAAAAGGACCGGAGCCATACGCAGCGGGCCGGCCGGTGAATGCCGGTATGCCAATATGCAAAGGCTGCTTTTATCCCATATTTTATCCGGTATTTTATCCGATATGGGATTACCATGTGATTTTCGCGTAATGCTTGCAGATGATTCCCAGGAAATGTTTGCAGGTGATTCACATGTGATTCCCGGGTAATGTTCTCCTTGACAAAACTGGAATATCTGGTTATTATGATATTATCAAAAAGATAATAATTAAAAGAAAATAACTAATAAATAATATCTATCCGGTAATAACTGCCTGAGGTCAACAGACAATGTCAGCTGCAGGGATTTACGGCAATGCAGCACAATGCTGGATTACACGGATTACACAGATTTCACAGGGAGGTAAAACACAATGGTATATACATGGGAAGCACTTAAAAAAGCATACATTGCAGGCCGGCATTTCAAATTTTTATTTTTCTGGGGTCACACCCCATCGGCAGACGGGCTTATCACGGAAGCATGTCTGAGCCAGTGGTGGAAATGCAGCTTCACGGCAGACGGTACAGTTTATTCCTGCGCAGAGCAGTTTATGATGGCGGAAAAGGCCAGAATGTTCGGTGACAGGGACATGCTGGGGAACATTATGGAGGCCAGGGAGCCAAAAGCCATGAAAGCTTATGGAAGGGCAGTGAAGAATTTTGACAAGGAAACCTGGGATGCCGCCTGCTATGAACTGGTGCGCAAAGGGAATATGGCAAAATTTTCCCAGAATCCGGAGCTGTGGGAGTTTTTAAAATCCACCAGGAAACGGATTTTGGTGGAGGCCAGTCCAAGGGACCGTATCTGGGGAATCGGTATGGGAAAGAACAACCCGGACGCAGAGTGTCCGCTGAAATGGAAGGGCAGCAACCTGCTGGGGTTTGCCCTGACAGAGGCCAGGGATTTGCTGCTTGAAAAAGAGGAGGGGATTGACTGATATGGGAGAAAAGAAAGAAAACACTCCCGGTCTGCGGGACAGGAACGGTCTGACAGAAGAGGAGTTTCTGAAAAGCTACAATCCCGGTCATTATGCCCGGCCGTCAGTGGCGGCGGATATGGCCATTTTTACGGTGACGGACCAGGAGGAATCCAATTACAGGAAGCTTCCGGAAAAGAACCTAAGCATTCTCCTGATTCAGAGAGGAGGTCATCCCTATCTGGGATGCTGGGCCCTGCCGGGCGGTTTTGTGAGGCCGGAGGAGACAACGGAGCAGGCAGCCAGAAGGGAGCTGAGAGAAGAAACCGGACTGGATTATGGGTATATGGAACAGCTGTACACGTTCAGTGAACCGGGAAGGGATCCCAGAACCTGGGTCATGAGCTGTTCCTATATGGCATTGGTGGACTGCAGCCGGCTTACGATACAGGCCGGTGATGACGCCGACAATGCCAGATGGTTCCGTATTTCCTACAGGCTGACCGATGAACACAGGGATTACAGGCGCAGCCAGGATACCGGGCAGGTGGAATCAGTGGAACATATACAGCACTATGAACTTAAATTATGGACAGATGATACGGTACTCTGTTCCGGAATTGAGAAGATAACCAGGAAAAACAGACAGGCAGAGACCGTGGAATATAAGATAACGGATAACCGGGGGCTGGCATTTGACCACGCCAGAATCATATCCTGCGCCCTGGAAAGGCTTCGCGGAAAGGTGGAATACACGGGATTGGCCCTGCATCTGATGCCGCAGGAATTTACCCTGACACAGCTGCAGCAGGTATATGAAGTGATTCTGGACAAATGCCTTCTGAAGCCTGCGTTCCGCCGCAAGATAGCTTCTCTGGTGGAGGAAACCGATTCCTTTACGGAACGGGAAGGCCACCGCCCCTCGCGCCTTTACAGGAGGAAATGGGAGGAATTTTAATATATGGACAGAAAAGCAATTGCAAGACAGACATTGGACATTATGGAAAAGGGCTGGTATGAGACAGAGGGAACTGTGGTGGAAATCAGAGCCCGCCAGCAGGAGTCAGTGAAGAACAGCGTGCTTTTTACGCCGGAACAGGGGGAGCGGCTGCTGGAGCAATATGAGACGGTTTCTAAAAAGACAGCAAAATATAAGTGCTGTACATGGAATTGTTCCACAGTGGATGCCATTCTTAAGCTGGCAGGAGAGAATCAGTGCAGATGCGCTGTCCTTAATTTTGCCAGCGCCAAGAATCCGGGCGGCGGATTTATAAACGGAGCCATGGCCCAGGAGGAAAGCCTGGCTGCCAGCAGCTGCCTCTATAAGACACTTACGGCCCACGAAACGTATTATAGGATGAACCGGGCATGCAGTACCATGATTTATACAGATCACGCCATATTTTCGCCGGATGTGGTGTTTTTCCGGGACGGAAGGTTCGGCCTGCTTAAGGAACCTGTGGAAGCCTCTGTGCTCACCCTTCCGGCTGTCAATATGGGGCAGGTGATCCTGAAGGGGGAAGACAGGGCTTTAGCAGAGCAGGCCATGAAGCGCCGCATGAAGCTGGCCCTTGCCATCTTTGCCTCCCGGGGCTGCCAAAATCTGATACTGGGCGCCTACGGATGCGGCGTGTTCCGCAATGATCCGGTTAAGGTGGCGGGCTGGTGGAAGGAGCTTTTGGAGCAGTATTTTCCCGGTGACTTTGACACCATTGTATATGCGGTTTTGGATCGCTCCGCCACCCAGGCGTGTTTAAGGGCATTCCGGGATATCTGAAATGTGTGTATGACAGCTGCAGCAGTACCTATTGACTTTTAAAATGAGCCGTAGTATACTTGTCCCAACAATGAAAAGGGGTGCTGGAGTGGAATCCGGCTGAGATGGAATATGTTCTGAACCCTGATACCTGATCTGGATAATGCCAGCGTAGGAAGCCTGCAGAAGATGTGAATTTTGTAAGTTTTATCCCGCCCGGACTATCCGGACGGGATTTTTTATTCCGTATGATTTGAAGAGAAAAGGAGAAATAATATGAACGCAAGCGTAGCAATCCAGTCACTTCCAAAGGCAGCAAATGACGAAGAATTAATCCGTATCGTGGACCAGGTCATCGACTACATCAAGAGTACGGGGTTAAACTATTATGTAGGTCCCTTTGAGACAACCATTGAAGGGGATTATGACCAGCTGATGGATATTGTAAAAGAGTGCCAGCATATTGCGGTCAGGGCAGGGGCGCCCTCAGTGGCTGCATACATTAAGGTTTCTTACCACCCCGAAGGAGATGTGCTTACCATTGAAAAGAAAGTCACCAAGCATCACCAGTAAACTGTGGTCTGTTTCAGCCATTCTCGCCATCCTTATCCTGTGGCAGCTTTCTGTATCCCTTGGTCTGGTGGAGGGATTTATGCTGCCTTCACCGGTCCAGGTGGCAGGGGCGTTTATAAAGGAATTCCCGGCCCTTATGGAGAATGCCAGGATTACACTGGCCGAGGCAGGGATGGGACTTGTTTTGGGAATTGCCACGGGCTTTGGGGCGGCCGTGTTGATGGACCGGTTTGACAAGGCATTTAAGGCATTTTATCCCATCATTGTACTGACCCAGACAGTGCCGGCTGTGGCCATTGCGCCTCTTCTGGTGCTGTGGTTTGGCTATGAAATGACTCCCAAGGTCATACTCATTGTGATTACCACTTTTTTTCCCATAACGGTGGGGCTGCTCACCGGATTCAGGGCAGCGGACCCGGATGCTGTGAACCTGTTAAAGGCCATGGGAGCGGGCCGGTTCCAGATATTTTGCTATATCAAGCTGCCGGGTGCCATGGGCCAGTTCTTTTCCAGTCTCAAGATATCAGCCTCCTATGCAGTGGTGGGAGCCGTGATTTCTGAGTGGCTGGGCGGATTTGGCGGACTGGGCGTATACATGACAAGGGTTAAGAAGGCATTTTCCTTTGACAAGATGTTTGCGGTCATTTTCCTCATATCTGCCATCAGCCTGATTCTGATGTGGGCCGTGGAACTGCTTCAGAAAAAATGCATGCCGTGGGATACCGGTCAGACACATAAATAGGATGTGGAACAGATATCCGGCGTTTCATTAAGAGGAGAGAGTAAGATGAAAAATAAATGGGCAAGTATGCTGTTAGCCTCCCTGTGCCTGGGCCTACTTCTCACCGGGTGCGGCAAGGCCCCGGATTCAGGAGAGAATACCGCCCCTGTCCAGGCGGCGAAGCAGGATGTAAGAAAGCTGACATTTGTCCTGGACTGGACGCCCAACACCAACCACACAGGCATCTATGTTGCCCGGGAAAAAGGATATTTTAAGGATGCCGGTCTGGAGGTGGAGATCGTGCAGCCGCCGGAAAACGGGGCAGAGGTGTTGGCTGCCTCCGGAAAGGCTCAGTTTGCGATGTCCTTCCAGGACAGCCTGGCGCCGGCGTTTTCAGGGGATAATCCCCTTCCTGTGACAGCTGTGGCAGGCGTCATACAGCACAATACATCGGGCATTATATCCAGAAGGGGCGAGGGTATGGACCGCCCAAAGGGACTGGAGGGGAAAAAGTATGCCACCTGGGACCTTCCCGTGGAAAAGGCGACCATTAAGGATGTGATGGAAGCAGACGGAGGGGATTTTGATAAGGTGGAACTGATTCCCAGCACCGTAACGGACGAGGTGACGGCGCTGAGGACAAAATCCGTGGATGCCATATGGATTTTTTATGCATGGGCCGGAGTCAAGACAGAGCTGGAAGGTCTGGAGACTGACTACTTTGCGTTTGCGGACTTGGATTCTGTATTTGATTTTTATACGCCGGTTATCATAGCCAACAATACATTCCTCGCAGAGGAGCCGGAGACAGCCAGGGCATTTCTGGACGCGGTCAGCAGGGGATATGAGTTCGCCATAGAACATCCCCAGGAGGCAGGGGAGATCCTGTGCAATGCAGCTCCGGAGCTGGACCCGGATCTGGTAAAGGCCAGCCAGGAATACCTGGCGGACAAGTACCAGGCGGATGCGCCCCAATGGGGATATATTGACCAGGAGCGCTGGGATGCATATTACTCATGGCTGAATGAAAAAGGGCTTACGGAAACGCCTATTAAGGCGGGAACAGGATGTTCCAATGAATACCTGCCGTAAGGCCGGGGACGGCAGTGCTGTGCCAGGAGGAGAACATGGAGCAACTAAAGGTAGAAGGAATCTCAAAATCCTTTGACGGGGAGCCGGTGCTGGCGGATATATCCATCACCCTGAACAAGGGGGAGCTGGTGTCTCTGCTGGGAATCAGCGGAGGCGGAAAGACCACCCTTTTTAACATTATTGCTGGTCTGTCAAGGCCGGATACAGGGCATGTCCTTCTGGACGGGGAGGACGTGACCGGATGCCCCGGGCGGGTGAGCTATATGCTGCAGAAGGACCTGCTCCTTCCCTACCGGACCATAGAGGACAATGTGGCCCTTCCTCTGATTGTAAAAGGAATGAAGAAGAGGGAGGCACGGGAGGCTGTCTTTCCCTATTTCCGGCAGTTCGGCCTGGAGGGCACCCAGAAAAAGTATCCGGCCCAGCTGTCCGGGGGGCATGCGCCAGAGGGCTGCTCTGCTTCGGACGTATCTGTTTTCCGGCAGCGTGGCCCTGTTGGACGAGCCATTTTCCGCACTGGATATGCTGACTAAGAAATCCGTCCATGACTGGTATCTGAAGGTGATGGACGAAATCCATCTGTCCACTCTGTTTATTACCCACGACATTGACGAGGCCATATTGCTGTCCGACCGGATTTACCTGCTGACAGGCAGGCCCGGAAGGATAACGGAGGAACTTATCATAAAAGAGACAAAACCCAGGGACAGGGATTTCGGCCTTACGGAAGAATTTCTGGAATATAAGAGGCATATACTGAGACATCTTGAAACCACCGTCTGAAAAACGAGGAGCCATGATAATGGTTCCTTATTTTATTGTCTTTTTATATCCGGCATTTTACGATAAGGTTGACGGGGACAGGTAAAGAATATTATAATTAATATATTTCAATGAAAAGCTGCGTGCGGAAAAGAGGTACTTGTATGAGTACGAATAGAAGCAGTGAAGAGACAAGCATATACATCATAGACAGGGATTACAGGCTGGTGCATTTCAACCACGCCCTTAAGCGTAGGTTTAAGGATGTGCGCTGCGGTGACGTCTGTTATGAGAAGCTGTGCGGAGAGGACCGGCCCTGCCAGGGCTGTCCGCTGAATCAGGATTCGGACGGGGCTGTCATGTTTTATAATAAAGCGATCCAGCAGTGGGTGGAGGTGAGTTCCGGGAACATGGACTGGCCGGGGCTGGGGCCCTGCCGGGTGATTCTGGTGCGGGAAATCAACGAGGGCAACAAGAATCTCTTTTACAATCTTACCAGTATTTCTGCCTATGACGAATTGTTTGAGTTGAATTTTACCAGGGATTCTTATAAGATACTGTACCATCAGGAAGGAAAGTATGTGATTCCTGCGCCGGAGGGAACCTTAAGCTCCATGGTGCAGGAGGTATCGGAACATATGATTCATCCGGAGGACGCCCGGCGTTTTTTGGAATTCTGGGAGCCGGGGCGCATTGCATCGTGCCTGTGGGACCAGCACGGAAGCCATATCCTTAAAGGTGAGTTCCGCAAACGGAAGGTGGATGGAACCTGGTGCTGGGTGGTGCAGATTGTGGTGCCCATTTTAAGCGGCGCTAAGGACGAGGACATCGTCATGTGTTTTATCCAGGACATTGACGAACAGAAACGCAGGGAAGAATCACTGGCCCTGGGCAATAAGGAGACAGAGAAGGGGACAGATCCCATCACCGGGCTTTGCAGGAGGCCGGTGTTTTTCAGGCAGTCGGACGCCTTTTTAAAACACGTAAACAATCCTGAAGATTACTGCCTTATGGCCATTGATATTGAGCATTTCAAGCTTTTTAATGACTGGTACGGACAGGAGGCAGGAGACCGCCTTCTGGCTATGATAGGGGAGCTTCTGAATAAGACACAGTCGGAGGAGGGAGGCCTTGCCGGATATATGGGAGGGGACGATTTCGTCATACTTCTTCCTGATACGCCTGCTGTCCTGCGAAAGCTCCAGGAGGAGATAACCAGGTACATGAAGGAGCAGGGCGGTACGGCGGGATTTCTTCCGGCCTTTGGTATCTATGGCATTGACGGCGGGGGCCTTGCTGTCAGCAACATGTACGACATGGCAGTCATAGCCCTGTCATCTGTGAAGGGCAATTACGCCCAGAGGGTCAGCCGGTATGACAGCCGTATGAAGCAGAAGCTGGAGGAGGACCACCGGCTTCTCTCTGAAATACAGCGGGCCCTGGAACATGGTGAGATTACCTTCTATGCCCAGCCCAAGTGCAACATGAGGACAGGAAAGATTGTGGGGCTGGAATCTCTGGTGCGCTGGAATCATCCCGAGCGTGGCCTCATAGCTCCCGGCGTGTTTATCCCGCTATTGGAGAACAACGGTCTGGTGACAAAGCTGGACCTGTATGTCTGGGAGGAAGTCTGTAAAAATGTAAGAAAATGGATAGACAGCGGCCGAAAGCCGGTTCCCATCTCGGTCAACGTGTCCAGGATGGACATTTATACCCTGAATGTGACCCATGTGTTCCAGGAACTTATCAGCCGTTACAGCCTGGATCCCAGGCTCATAGAGATTGAAATTACGGAGAGCGCCTATGTGGAGGAGTACAAGGTTATAACAGCCGTGGTGGAGGAACTGCGTTCCGCGGGCTTTACCGTGCTGATGGATGATTTTGGCAGCGGTTACTCCTCCCTTAACATGTTGAAGGATGTGAATGTGGATGTCCTGAAAATTGATATGAAATTTCTGGACATGGATCACGAAAGCGTGGATAAGGGCCTGGGAATCCTGGAGGCAATCACCCGCATGGCCAATATTGTGGGCATCCGGATGATTGCGGAGGGAGTGGAGAGTAAGGAGCAGATGGAGCTGCTTCAGGACATGGGCTGCACCTATGGACAGGGATATTATTTCTACCATCCCATGCCCATTGAGGTTTTCGAGCAGATCCTGTCAGATGAGGCCAACATTGACTTCAGGGGAATCAAGGCGCGCCAGATTGAGCGGATCCGCCTTCAGGAGCTGATGAGCGGGGACATGGTAAGCGATGCCATGATGAACAACATACTGGGCGCCGTTGCATTTTACGACTTATACGATGGAAGGCTGGAACTGCTCCGGGTTAATGAGCAGTACTGTTCCGTCACCCGGACCACAGGCATGGACCTGGAGGAAGTGCGCAAAACCATTCTGGACACCATATTTGAAGATGACCGGGACCAGGCGATGGAGATATTCAGCCGGGCCAGGCAGAATCCCATCAAGGGAGCGGAGGGAGACCTGCGCAGCAGGCGGGGGGACGGCACCTCCATGTGGATGCATCTGAGGGTATTCTTCCTCAGGGAGCAGGACGGCCACTGGCTTTACTACGGGGCCATAAGCGATATATCCCAGCAAAAGCAAAGGGAACAGCAGCTGGAAGCCTCCCAGCGCGCCCTGTCATCCGCAGTACATATATCAGAAAAGGATGAGTCCTTTATGACGCTGACCGAGGAGAACCGCAGGGCCGCAGCCGCCATCTTTGCCCAGATGACCCCAGGCGGCATGATAGGAGGCTACTGCGAGGAAGGATTTCCTCTGTATTTTGCCAACCATGAGATGGTAAAGCTGCTGGGCTATGAAACCTTTGAGGAGCTGTCGGAGGCAATCCGGGGAAAGGTGGTCAATACCATCCATCCTGATGACCGGCAGCGGGTGGCGGCAGACATAGGCCCGCGATATTACACCGGCCTGGAATACACCACCACCTACCGCATGCCCAAGAAGGACGGCACCTGGTTCTGGACCCTGGATAAGGGCCGTGTCATCGAGGCGGAGGACGGCCGTCTGGCCATCATCAGCGCATGCACGGACATCTCCGAGAGCATGGAAGCCCAGCGCCTGTTAAGGGAGCGCAACAGCGCCCTGGTCAGGGAGAATGCGGAGTTAAACATTCTCAACAACGACATGCCCGGCGGCTATCACCGCTGCGCCAGGACAAAGGACTTTGACTTCACTTATATCAGCCGCCGTTTCCTTGAGATATCCGGTTACAGCCGGCAGCAGATAAAGGATCTGTTTGACAACAAATTTATCAACATGATACATCCCCAGGACCGCGGCAGAGTTACCGGCGAGGTAGACTGCCTGACCGGCCGGGACAGCTGCGGCATCATGGTTTACCGAATGCAAAGCCCGCGGGGCTACATCTGGATTGTGGACCAGACCAACTACCTGATCTACGAAAACAGGGAATACCTTCAGGGAGTTGTCACCGAACTTTTAGAGCTTCAAAAAATCGTGGATTCAATCCAGCCAATCAAACTGCAGTGACGCAAAAGACGGACCATCAGCCGTGTGCCGGCGGTCCGTCTTTTTCCATGCCCTCCCCCTAAACCATGGTTGGTAATGAATTTCTTTACCAATGTTGTATTCACACCCCCAGTCCGTTATAATGGTTAATGAACTTTAACGAAAGGAAGTAAGGAAATGAGACAACACCATGTAATAATTGATAGGGACAAGTGCGTCGGATGCTCCAGGTGCGCCAGCGTGTGCGTGGCCCATAATATTGTGATAAAAAATAAAAAGGCGGAGACAGTATTAGATGGCTGCCTGATGTGCGGGCAATGCAGCGCGGTCTGTCCCAAAAAGGCCATTACGGTCAGCGGTTACCACACTGACCAGAAAGAGAAACAGGGGGATATCCGTCTGGATCCCCGGGAAGTGCTGGAGGTAATCCGATTCCGCAGAAGCATCCGTCGTTTTAAGCAGGAGCCTGTACCAAACGAAGTAATTGACCAGATATTAGAGGCAGGCACTCTGACCCATACGGCCAAAAACATGCAGGACGTATCCTTCACCGTGCTGGAAAAGGAAAAGAACCGCATAGAGCAGATGGCGGTCAGCATGTTCAAAAAAATAAAGCCCATAGCGGATCTGTTAAGCCCTATGGCCAGAAACATGAAAATAGACGACCACTTTTTCTTTTTCAACGCCCCTGTTGTCATCGTCATAACGGCAAAGGACAAAACAAACGGCATCCTGGCTGCCCAGAACATGGAATATATAGCAGAAGCCAATGGACTAGGCGTGTTATACAGCGGATTTTTCACAATGGCCGCCAACGCCTCGCATAAAATCAGGAAAGCAATCAAAGTGCCCAAAGGAAAGCGCGCGGCAATGACGCTGGTGCTGGGGTATCCGGACATAAAGTTCCTCCGTTCCCCACAGCGCAAAAAAGCGGAAGCCACATACATGTAATCACCTGCATGTGACACCCATACACAATCACAGGGAGACAAAATGGAAAGAGAATGTGAAAAGAGACTGAAAAAAATCGTAGAAGGATTTCAGGAATGCCGCAATGCCTTTACAGCCATTGGGGATGAGACAAGGCAGCTCATACTGCTGGTGCTGTTAGAAAGCGATTTATCGGGAATCCGTGTAGGTGAAATTGCCCAAAAGGCTCACCTCACAAGACCTTCCGTATCCCATCACCTGCAAATACTTAAGGAGTCCGGCATTGTTGCCATGCGCAGGGAGGGAACAAAGAACTATTACTATTTAAGCGCGGACGAAACCCAATGGAAAGAGATAGCCGGTTTAACCGGCCTTATCTACAAGAGCATACAGCATATCAGCTCACAGCCATAAAAAGCAGAAGGAGACAATTGCCATGATTCTATATTTTTCAGGAACAGGAAACAGTGAATACGCTGCCAGGAGAATCAGCACAGAGACAAAGGACAAACTCATGAATCTGGGAGAGAGAATACGCAGCCGTGACTTTTCGGGCATACATTCAGACACCCCCTGGGTGGTAGCCGCTCCCACCTATGCGTGGAGAATCCCCCGCGTCCTGGAGGAATGGCTGAAAAACACAGAATTAAGGGGAGACAAAAACATTTACTTTGTAATGACCTGCGGCGGAAACATCGGAAACGCAGGCAGATACCTGAAAAAGCTGGCCCGGTCAAAAGGTCTGGACTACAGGGGCTGCGCCCAGATTGTCATGCCAGAAAACTACATTGCCATGTTCACAACCCCCACCCGGGAAGAAGCAGCCGGGATAATCCTTAAGTCCCACAGCGCAATAGACAAAGCCGCCCTCAAAATCAAGCAAAACGAGCCATTCCCCCAGTTTCCCATAACACGAAAAGACAAAATCAACAGCAGCATAGTAAACATCCTCTTTTACCCAATGTTCGTCCACGCCAAAAAGTTCCAGGCAACCAATGCCTGCACATCCTGCGGCAAATGCGCCGTCATCTGCCCCCTAAACAACATCCATCTGAAAAACGGAACCCCGGTCTGGGGAAAAAACTGCACCCACTGCATGGCCTGCATCAACCGCTGTCCAACCCAAGCCATCGAATACGGAAAACACACAAAAACCCTCCCCCGCTACACCTGCCCCAAAAGCATATAATAAAAAAATAAACCAAGCCCTATGTAACTCCCACCCATAAGCGTGGAAGCGCCAGCGGACGTGAGAAAGACTAAGCTGGAAAAGGTGTGGGGGACGGGCGGGGAGCTTTGGCGAATTTTACCGAGGGATTACAGTCTCTTAGCCAGGAGAGGGGGCGGAGCAGGAGGGTGAGGGAGGGCGTACAGCGCCCGGACGAAAGCGCATATGG